>ERZ1026894.2-NODE-2-length-304262-cov-11.780981_pt1 | contig 304262 bp, 242 predicted proteins | sample MGYA00380177_ERZ1026894 | MGnify/ENA primary metagenome ERZ1026894 (study PRJEB33269, sample SAMEA4719813) | human gut metagenome | biome: human-associated habitat; feature: organic feature; material: feces | place: Cameroon | collected 2013-10 ... | reverse complement strand
GAACTCAATTTGACTGCTCAAAATAAGCAAGAAGAACTTGTCTTGAAATACCTTCAATATAATGCGAGTGAAACCCTTGCAGACAAGATAAACAATGGCACTCCGTTTGAAAAAGACGGTCATTCTTTGACCAACAAAAAGACGCTTGCAGGGTTTATGAGATTTGCTTGTGACGAGGCACGAAAACTTGCCGAGAAAGGTGCAAATTCAACTTTCATCGACGACCAAACCGTGTATGGTTGGGCAATTCATTTCTTTGAAGAAGACAGCGTTGAAGGGACGCTTTATACCCTTGACGGAGCGGAATACAAACCCACAGTTAAACGTGTCGAATCCAATACGGTTAAAGCAAAACCCGAACCGAAAAAGCAAGAGAACGTTCAATTCTCATTTTTTGACAATTTGACAGAACAAGAAGTTAAAGAACACGAAACAGACAATTCAAGTATCGATACGGACGAAAATGAAGTTACCGAACAAAACGGAAACGATGAGCAAACACCCATTGCAAGTAACACTCCAAACGAAACTTTCTTTGAGAAATATCAGGCTCTGCAACAACAAAACCCCGCCTATGTTATCGCTTACAGGCTCGGTGACTTCTATGAGATTTTGGGTGATAAGGCAGTGGCAATCGCAAGAGAAATCGATCTAACTTTGACAAGTCGAGATTGTGGTTTACAAAAGCGCGTGCCATTGGTTGGATTCCCTTATCACGTTGCCGAAATCTACTTCAATAAAGTTTCCGCCCATCACGATATTTTGGTTGTTGAAACCAACGGACAAACACGGATTATCTCAAAAACAAAACCCGAACGTCAGCGCATTGTTGACGTTGAAACGGGCGAGATATTAAATTCGGTATCTTTGTTGGGCGGGACGATTTGGATGCGAATATCTTTGCCTCGGACTACGCCTCTGATGAAATAACCGAAATAGGTTTTGCCGTTGCTTTCAAAGGTTTCGCGTTCAACCATAATGTTATTAGCCATGCTTTTTCACCTCCTTATTTCTTCTTCCCGACGGTACGGGAAATCACTTTTGCCTCGGCTTTGGTCTTGCCTTCACCAAGAGCCTTTTTGTACTTGTAAAGTCCTGCGTGGTCGCCTTGCGCCTGAAGATAACCTGAGCGAAGACCTGCTTCATAATCGGTCAACTGTTTACCTTCTTTGGGGCCATGTTCATGGACTTTGTTCTTTCTTTCGGATGCGTAACTCTTCGCACGTTTGGAAGGCACGCTCCATCTACGTTCAGCTTTTGCTGCCATTGTAAATCTCCTTTACCCGTATAGCCGTTGGCGCAGCTTTAGAATGATTTTCTTTGCCCGTAATGCCGTTGGCTCAGCGTGAAAAATGTAGATATTAAGTTGTAATTTGGTGCTTGCCAATCGGCTCAATGAAACACCTCGTTTCGTGCGACTTTGTTTGGAAGGTGGCCACCTTTATCTCTCGAAAAGTCCAAAACGAAAATGTCGATTTTATTTGTCCGAATAGGCTTGCACACGATTGTATCCATATAGCATAAATTTGCTAAAATGGCAGTTTAGTTGTCCACAATTAACGCTTTAAATGTCGGTTGTGGATAGTTTTACAAAAATTTCAGTCTATGTACGACCTGATGTAAGTACTTGCTTTTACCCTTTTGCCATCGACGTTTACTCTGCTTGAGAAGGCTTCGTCGAAGAGTCTGTCTCTGAACTTCGTGCGTGCAAAATAGGTGTCGGTGCTTATGGTATAAGCTTCCAAATTTTTGTCGCGCGAAAGCGAGAGTTTTTGCTTTACGATATATTCTTCAGTGCGATACACGTTGTCCGCATTCTGCAAGAAATCTATCGGCTCGAGATCATCGAAAAATATTGCTTCCATTGACTTTTCTCCTTTGCCCGTAACCTTGATAGCACAGTGATTTTTATAACGAACTCGATAGCACAGTGATTTTTATAACGAACTCTGCAGATACTCTTGCAGCAGTCTGTTTTGGTTTTTGATAGACTCTCTTGTAAGGTGCCAATCTTCGGCTATAACAGCCTGTGAGTTGTTGTACACGTACAACGAAAGATAGAGAGCAAGCATCTTTGCCGGAGCGTTTTCCATAGCCTTGTTATACCTGTACACCTTCTCAATAATCGCCAACGGCTTGACCGTATTCGCGCTTTTGTCGAACATCTCTTTCATGCTGTAGTAGTAACGAATCTCTCTGAGATCTGCCTGAATTTCTTGACGTGTCATCATCTTATTTGCCTCCTGTTTGTTTCCCGAATTTTTTGATTATCGATTGCAAAGTTTTTTTATCTGCGTCGTTGCAAGTTGAGTACAACCGTTTCAATAGTTCTTCTTGCGCATCGGAGAGATATGTTTTTCCAAGATAATAGTCTTCTTGAACATAAACTCCGCCGTTGTTGCCTACAGAAGTATAGATTGGATAGGAAAGTGAAAGTTCCAAAACGTCGTTTTGTATGGTTTGTCTTGACACTCCGAATTCAAACGCTAAATTCGCCATCTTTTCATAGCGTCTTTCGCACAACAACTCTAAAAGCGCCTGCCGACGTTCTAATGCTTTCACTTTCTCACCTCCTTTGCCTTCGTTGGCTTTATTCTCGCAATCAAATGTCAAGGTTTATTTGACATTCGAAAAACTTTTTTAATTTTTTGTCGGGGTGATAAAGAAAAACGCCCTGACAAACAGTAGTTCAAAATTGGAACTATCTGCTCGCCAAGGCGTTTATGTCCTTGCTCTGACACCCGAAGGTGTTTCACGAACACTTAACTATATGGTATTTAGAAAGGATTTATCAGGAACACTATTTCAGTTGGACCTTTCTGTGCCGTATAATCGGATATAAAATTGTCAATTGCTTGCCACAACTTTTAAGTTGATTTCCTTTCTGGTGTGACGTTTGCTGAAGATCACGGCTTTGCACGTGTCGCACTTGATTCTCAAACTACCGTCATCACCCTTAAAACCAATGATTTTTCTTCCACAATTCGGACAAAAAAGACTCACTGGCGCAAGGTTTGAAGATTCCACTTGTATCATCCTCCTTTTCCCAAGATACATGAAGATTGTATTTAGCCCACTGCTTTGATAGGGGTGGGAAATCCCGTATCGCAGGAAGACTATCTTCTGCACCCAAATATGAATAGTCACTCTAAGGCGGGGCGTGTCTTAGTCGGCAACTATGCAAATTTCATAAATATCATCATAATAGATTTGAGAATCTCCCACTCTCAACCAATGATAAACTTGATTAGTTTTGGTGACGATACCTTCTTCTAGAAGGTAATGACCGTTTTTATAGTATTTCAGTTTGATTTCCGTGCCTCGCCTTATCCTGCAAAGCACCGCAGATATTTCTTCTTTGCTTTCTTCAGACAACTCTATTTTTTCAATCCGAGAACGTCTTTCTATACGACTTTGAATTTCTTCACTCAAACCTTTCAAAGCGTCAAAAGGCAAAAACTGTGCCGCGCGATTTAAGTCATCGTTTCTATTCGCCATTATGTCCCCCGATTAGTTTGTTTCTTGTGATTTGAGTCGCGCCTTCTTGCAAGTCGAATGCCCGGAGCATAGCGTTTTTGCCAAATCTATCCTTGATTTCCAGCACGGCATTTTCAAGTTTACGCTCTCTTTCAAGTGCCTCGACGTCGGTGAAAAGGTCATATCCTTCTGCCGATTCGTCCGCAAGCCCCGAAAAGCAAATGCCAAGTCTTCTTATAGGAACAACTTTGGATATGGTTTCGTAATACAACCTATCCACATACTCTTTGACAACGGAATATACGTTTGTGCTGTTTGCCATTTTCATAGTTCCGCCGGACTGCGGGATAACATCCTTTGAGTATCCGACGAAGATACCGACGTGACTTGCTATAAGATGCTCTCTTATCAGCCTTTGGCAACCCGTTAATGCCATTTCCTGAATTACAACGTGCGCTTTGTCATAATCGTAATCGCTAAATAGAATTTGAGAGTTGGAAATGGATTTTGACTTACTCTTATAACTTTTTATTTCGGCAATGGTACAAGACTCTCTCCCGTTTGCGTGGTCTATAAGGATTTTGGCGTTCTTACCAAAGTTTCTATACAACAAATCTTCGGGCGCATGCGCAATACCTTTCATAGTATATATGCCGTATCTTGCAAGCCTATTTGCCGTACCTTTCGCGATATTCCAAAAGTCGGTTATAGGAGTATGTTCCCAAAGCGTTTCCTTGAAAGATTCTTCCGTCAGTTCACCTATATGATCCTTGCAATGTTTTGCTGTTATATCGAGTGCGATTTTGGCAAGAAACAGATTGGTTCCTATACCACAAGTTGCCGGGATATGAGTTCTGATTGCAATTTCGTCAATGATTTTCTTTGTAAGTTGCTTTGGCGTGAGATTATAGACGGACAAGTAGTCCGTAACGTCTATAAATGCCTCGTCTATGGAATATTGATGAATATCTTCTTCGGAAAAAAAGTCAAGGTAAATCTCAAATATGTCGGCACAATACTTAATATAAAGGCTCATGCGCGGGAGCGCGACAATATACTTGATGTTTTGTGGAATCTCAAACAGCCTGCAACGATTTTTCACTCCCAGTGCTTTCATCTTTGGGGATATTGCAAGGGTAATCGCACCTTTTCCGCGAGATTCGTCTGCAACAACGAGATTGGTTTCAAACGGACTTAACCCACGCTCGGCACATTCTACAGAAGCGTAGAACGACTTCATATCGATGCACAAGTATGTCCGTTGTTTTTCCATATCTCTCCTTATTCCAAATCTTTCAGCACCTTTACGGCTATCCCTTGAATTGCTATATCGTCAAAAAACATATCTTCCATTTTGTCGTTTTCGGGATGGAGTCTTATCTTTTTGCGTTTGTTGTCCAAATAGTAGCGTTTGAGCGTTGCCTCGTTCCCGATAAGCGCAACGACGATTTGCCCTATCTCTGCTGTTTCCTGCTGGCGAACAATAACCAAATCACCGTCGTTAATCCCTGCGTTTATCATGCTATCGCCCTTTGCTCTCAAAATGAAGAACTTGCCCGATCCCAACAACTCTTTTGAAAAAGTGACGTAGGATTCTATATTTTCTTCGGCAAGTATCGGTCCGCCGCAGGCAATCTCGCCAACGATAGGTAAACGATTGTTATTGCATATAGTATTCGCAATTTCTTTTGTTTGCAAATCACCGAATTTGCCCTTTTTGTCAATCTCGCCACGCTTAATAAGTTCATCCACGTATCTGTACGTCTGAGTCGTTGACAAACCAACTGCGTTCGCTATTTGTTGAAGGCTCGGATATGTTCCTTCTTGAAAATAACAATCGTTGATAAGCGTCAATATTGCCGACAATGTTTGTTCGTTTTTGCTACGCATAAGGACTCCTTTTTGTTCTAAACGGAAAATGTTTTTCATTTAGGATAATTCAATTATATTGTTACGCAATAATAAAGTCAATGATTTTTCGGTGGGAATTTTATGGAAAATGCGTGGTGTCCCGTTATTGGTACAACCATGTTCAAAATGAAAAAAATCAATGGTTTTATGTTGTCTTTCGACAGCGGATGATAATCGGGGCTTTGACTTTTGCAACGCTCGATAAAAAATAGTCAGACAGAAACGATACAGGACTTTGAAACACCACAAAACCTTTATGTTTTTGCAACCCGTTATACAATTCAAAGAAAATATCCTATCCAATTTTTTATCTCGTCGCTTTGCTTTTTCGTTGCAAAAGCCGTCTGCCCCGATTACATCGTTTTGTGTCGAAAGACAAAACAAATCAAACGCAAGGCAAGAACAATGGATGTTACCTTTATGTGCTTTTTTAACAAGAAAATACCTTTGAATCCACCTTAATTTGGATATTTTTATACCTAAATTTCTCTAAAAGTTGGATTTAATGTACTCACGCTCAAAAGATATTTCGTGCTATCGTCAATGTAGAAGTTAGCAACCGATTAAAAAATCAAAGGTTGAAAACATCAAATCTAAAAAAGGAGGAACAAGGCAAATGTTAAGGAGCATTCAAAAAGCATTCGATATAATCAAAGCCGAAGACGCAGAAACCGCCATTACCGTTCACACTATCCGAACTTGGTGTAAACAAGGCAAAATTAAGTGTCTGACAGCCGGCAACAAGGTTCTTGTTGATATGCAAAGCCTCTTGGATTATATCGCAATCAAAACAGACAATACGGAGGTATAAAATGGCATACTACAAAATCACAACAGACAAAAAAGGCAAATTAGTTGCCAAAATGCAAGCCTATGGAAAAAACTTGGAAACCGGAGAGAAAAAACTCTACACAAAACGTTTTTACAACGAAGATGGTTTAACGGAGGCAAAGTTTAAGAAATACTTGGACAAAGAGGCGATTGCTTTTGAGGAAGAACTCGAAAGAGCCTACCGAGAACACGATGTCTCCGTTAAAGCCGGAGTTTTGACCTTCCCTGAACTAATGGCGGAATGGAAAGAAACCATAAAAACAAACTTATCCATTTCCTATTACGAACGAGCCTGCGAAGTTGAGAAAAAGTTCAACGAATACTTAAAAGAAGTAAGACTCTATGACAAGCCTATTTCATCAATTACCGTTAGAGACGTTCAACTTTTTCTCAATTCGTTTGCATCTAAAAAATACAATCTAACATTGAAATTAACGGCAAAACTGAAAAATCCGTTGCCTAAAAAAGTAAATTTTCGCCAACTTGCAAGAGAAGGGATAATAGATCGTAATCGTTCGTATTATATGAATCACAACGATACTCATATCACGAAAGAAACTGCTCAGGCTATTTGCGAAAGATATAATCTCAATTATGATGATTACTTTGAAACGGTTAAAAACGAAAGGTCTTATGCCGTAGAAACCATAAAGGGCTACAGACGAGTTTTAAGAACGCTTTTTAACGAAGCGGTCAGATATGAGTGGATAGCAAAAAATCCCGTTTGCGGAACGAAAATCGGCGCAGGAAGCAGTAACACGTCTTTGCGAGCCGTCCCCGAAAAAGAAGTGTTTTCGTTCAAAGAAGCCCAAGAATTTTTGTCAATGCTCGACGGGCTTTCGGATGATATTATCAATCAAAGAGTTTGTATCAAACTTATGCTTTTGACGGGTATAAGAAACGCCGAATTGCACGGACTTCGTTGGAGTGACGTTGATTTGGAAAATCATATACTGCACGTCCGCAGGAATAGGCTTGTCAGCCAACAATTCGGAGTGTATGAAAAAAGCCCGAAAACAAAAACGTCTTTAAGGGATATTCCTATGCCAGATAATCTTGTGGAAGATTTGAAGCGATATAAAGACTGGTTTAGACTTGCCGACGATAATTTCGATGAAAAGCAAGACGAGTATTATCTTGCGGTCGGACTCGACAGGCAACCCTTATACCCACATACCATGGGACATTGGTTGACAAAACTTGAAGCAAAGCACGGATTCAAGCACGTTTCTTGTCACGGACTCAGGCATACATATTGCAGTTTGCTTCTATCTCAGAACGTTCCTATTCAAACAGTGAGCAAATATATGGGGCATAGCGATTCGACGGTAACGCTCGAAGTTTACAGTCACTTTATCCCGGACACGCAAGAAAAAGCGTTGTTTGCCCTTAATAACCTTACAAAATAGGCTAAAAAAGAAATTGGTATTAAATTGGTATTAGTGATTTTTGGGTTTCCCACAAATCTAAAAATCAATATATTGGCATAAAAATAGAAAAAACCACAATTTCTTGTGGTTTTTTGGCGTCCGTGATTGGAGTCGAACCAACGGCGTTTCGCTTAGGAGGCGAACCCTCTATCCTACTGAGGTACACGGACAAATATGAAAATTAGTGTGCGATTCGAAAGTTGATGAATGCGAAAAATAATACCGATTTTAATACCAAATACGCATTTATGAACCATCAACCGCAATATATTGTTGTAATCCGCCTTGAAAAACGCAATATATAGTGCGTTTCTATGGATGAGGTCCAGCCTTAGGAGGGGTTTATTATATCCATTTAACTACGGAAGCGTTTTATAAGTTGCAAAAAAGATTTTATCGTTTTGCAACTTGTTTGTCAAGGAATCGACGGGCGAAAAGCCCTTGCGTTTTCTTATTTCAGATAAATGGACGCGTTGGTTGCGGCAATCGCGCCGTCCGCCGCCGCCGTTGCGAGCTGGCGGATACGTTTGGTGCGGCAGTCGCCCGCGACGAACAATCCGTCGGTTTTGGTCGTGCCGTCTTCGCCCGCGACGATATATCCGTTTTTGTCGATGTCGACGAAGTCTTTGAAAGCGGAGTTGTCGGGGATTTGCCCTATCGCGATAAACACGGCTTTTACGGGCAGGCGGAATTCCGATTTGTCGACGGTATTTTCAAAAACAAGCCCCGAAAGTTCGCCGCCGTCACTTAAAAACTTTTTCAGCGAAAGGTTGTGATAAATCGCGACGTTATCTTTTGTCATAAGGTTGTCGACGTGGGCTTTGTCCGCAAAGAATCTGTCGAAAAGCGTGCAAACGTGGACTTTTTTGCAATAATTCGTCAAAAACAGCGCGTATTGCAAAGCGGTATTGGCGTCGCCGATGAGCGCGACCTCTTCGTCCTTGTAAAACGCTCCGTCGCACAGCGCGCAATAAGACACGCCGTGACCGATAAGTTCGTCTTCGCCGGGGACGCCGATATGTCTTGCGCTTGCGCCGGTTGCGATGATGACGGATTTTCCTTCGTGCGCGCCGTAGTCGGTAAGAACGGTGAAGACGTCGCCGTCCTTTTTAAGTCCGGTGACTTTTTCCAGCTCGAAATCCGCGCCGTGGTGCATAATCTGTTCAAACAGTCTGTCGGAGAGTTCCGCCCCCGAGATTGCGGTAATCGTGGGGAAGTTTTCGACGCGCGGCGAAAGCGAAATCTGACCGCCGACGGTTTCTTTTTCCAGCACAAGGACTGTTTTGCCGTTTCTTAAAGCGTTGAGGGCGGCAGTCATGCCTGCCGTCCCCGCGCCTATGATAATTACATCGTAAATCATAAATTATTTTGCGTTTTCAACGAATTTTTTAATGAAACTCGCGTTTTCGTAGCGGTCGTAGCCCTGTCCGTTTGCGACGAGCATAGTGGGGGCTTTTTTGACGCCGTATTTTTGGGTAAGGTCTTTCTGATCTTCCGCGTCGATGACGGTGTATTTGATACCTGCTTTATCGAGCATCATTTTTGCCATTTTGCAGTTGGGGCAGGTTTTCGTTGTGAACAGCAGGATTTCGCCGTCGTTCTTTTTGAAGTTGGGATCGGCCTGCACTCTCACGTCCTGTTCTCCGCAGCAGGTATCGCTGACGATATGCTGGTTTACGCCGTGATACGAAGAGTTTGCGATGTCGTAAGTTTTCCTTTGCGAGAACTCTTGCAGTTTGCCGTCGTTCCAGTTCTGTACGGGGCGATAGTAGCCGGTGATACGGCTGTAAACTTCGGCGGGTTGTCCGCATTTGGGGCACTTGAAGTGTTCGCCGGAGATATAGCCGTGCTCCTTACAAATGCTGTACGTCGGCGAGATGGTGTAATACGGCAGTTTGTAGTTTTCAGCGATGGTTCTGACAAGTTTTGCCGTGGATTTCCAGTCGGGAAGTTTTTCGCCGAGGAACGCGTGGAATACCGTGCCCGAAGTATACAGCGTTTGGAGTTCGTCCTGCACGTCGAGTGCCGAGAAGATATCCGCGGTGTATCCGACGGGAAGGTGCGAGCTGTTGGTGTAGTACGGAATATTGTCGTTTTCGGAAGCGGTGATGATGTCGGGGAATTGCGCCTTATCGTGTTTTGCAAGACGATAGGAAGTGGATTCCGCCGGGGTTGCTTCGAGGTTGTACAAATCGCCGTACTGTTCCTGATAATCGGAAAGTCTTTCGCGCATATGGTTGAGGACTTCTTTTGCGAATTCCTGCGTTTCGACGTTCGTCAGGTCTTTTCTGAGCCATTTTGCGTTGAGCCCTGCCTCGTTCATGCCGACAAGACCGATTGTCGAGAAGTGGTTGCTGAACGTGCCGAGATAACGTTTGGTGTAAGGATAAAGCCCTTCTTCCAGGAGTTTGGTGATGACGTCGCGTTTGACTTTCAAGCTGCGCGCGGAGATGTCCATCATCTTGTCAAGGCGGCGATAGAAGTCCGCCTTATCGGTTGCGAGATACGCGATTCTGGGAAGGTTGATGGTCACGACGCCGATAGAGCCCGTGCTTTCGCCGCTGCCGAAGAAGCCGCCCGATTTCTTGCGAAGTTCGCGAAGGTCCAGGCGAAGTCTGCAACACATACTTCTGACGTCCGAAGGCTCCATATCGCTGTTGATGTAATTCGAGAAGTACGGGGTGCCGTATTTCGAGGTCATTTCAAACAGGAGTTTGTTGTTTTCGGTTTCCGACCAGTCGAAGTCGCGGGTGATGGAATACGTGGGGATAGGATATTGGAAACCGCGGCCGTTGGCGTCGCCCTCGATCATGATTTCGATAAAGGCCTTGTTGACCATATCCATTTCTTTTTTGCAATCCTTGTATTTGAAGTCGCACTCTTTGCCGCCGACGATTGCGTTGAGTTCCGCCAGATCGTTAGGAACCGTCCAGTCAAGCGTGATGTTGGTGAACGGAGCCTGCGTACCCCAACGGCTGGGCGTGTTGACGCCGTAAATGAAGGATTGTATGCACTGCTTTACTTCTTTATAAGAAAGGTTATCGACTTTGACAAACGGCGCAAGATACGTGTCGAATGAGGAAAAAGCCTGTGCGCCCGCCCATTCGTTTTGCATAATGCCCAAAAAGTTTACCATCTGGTTGCAAAGCGTGGAAAGATGCGCCGCGGGGCTTGACGTGATTTTGCCGCGGATTCCGCCAAGACCTTCCTGAATAAGTTGTTTCAGCGACCAACCGGCGCAGTAACCGGTGAGCATCGACAAATCGTGGATGTGAATATCGGCGTTTTTGTGAGCACGTGCGATTTCTTCGTCGTAAACTTCCGAAAGCCAGTAGTTTGCGGTGATTGCGCCGCTGTTGCTGAGAATAAGTCCGCCGACGGAATAAGTGACCGTGGAGTTTTCTTTCACGCGCCAATCTTCAAGATGGACGTAATTGTTGACGACTTCCTTATAATCAAGTATCGTCGACTTCATATTACGAATCTTTTCACGTTGTTTTCTATAAAGAATATACGCCTTTGCAACGTCGGTGTAGCCCGATTGTTCAAGGACGTGCTCGACGCTGTCCTGGATGTCTTCGACGTGGACGAGATTGTTTTCAATCTTGTTTTCGAAATCGGCGGTAACGCGGAGCGTCAACATGTCGATGATTGCGGGAACGTACTGCTTGTTCTGCGCCTCAAACGCTTTGGTAATGGCGACAGAGACTTTGTTAAGATCAAAATCGGTTATTTTACCGTCTCTTTTAATTACCTGATACATTTTCCTCATTTCCTTTATATTTTCTTTTGTTGATTTCTTTATACTTAACGACGTCGTCGTTTTGTTTTTATTTGGTGAAACTCTTTGCATTCCGTTGCGTCTTAAAAAAGCGCAAGATTTTGCCGTTTTATCGTTTTTGGGTACAAAAAGGGGAGTTTCCCGTGAAGATTCTTTGAAAAATCCAAGCGGATAACACCCTGTCATATCGCTCTATTGCGAGTACATTCATAATAACACGCATAAGTGCACGTGTCAATTGTTTTATATCAATATATTGATTTGTTTTTTTAACCTCACCACAAGATATTGTGGTATCAGTCTATGCCGCGAATTTCAATTTTATCGACTTTTCCGTCGAAAATCGGCAATATTTCTTCCATTTCCTCTCTTGTCAGCCCGTGAAGTGTCTCGTCAATCAGATCGCCGCTGTCCTTAAATGCCTGAAGATAATATTTTTTCGCGCCCGAGATAAGGTCGGCGACGCCGTAAAACGAGTTTTTGTCGTTAAATTCGCGGACGACGGTCGTGCGGAATTCGTAATCGACGTGGTCTTCAAGAAGGTATTTCACGCTGCGTTTTATTTTTGCGGTGTCGTAATTTTTTATGCCGACGGACATGCCGTAATTTTCAGGGCTGTTTTTAATGTCCATCGCGACGTAGTCCACCGCCCCTTCTTCGACCGCGCGGATCAGCATATCGGGGTTCGTGCCGTTGGTGTCGAGTTTTACCTTGTACGAAAGCGACTTTACCTTTTTCATAAAGTCGATAAGGTCGGGGTTGAGCGTAGGCTCGCCGCCGGTGATACAAACGCCTTCCAGTATGCCCTGTCGCTTTTTAAGATACGCGAATATTTCGTCTTCGGGGATAACGGGTTGTCCCATCGGATTTTCGACAAGGCTCGCGTTGTGACAAAACGGACAACGGAAATTGCACCCGCCCGTAAAAAGCGTGCATGCGGTAAGCCCCGGATAGTCCAGGAGCGTCAGTTTGTTAAGCCCGTGAATAATCATTCTTCTTTGCCCTTTTTTGTTTGTGATCGGATTACCGATATTTATTATAAGTATACCCCGAGCGCGCGCTTTTTCAAAGCGAAATACAACAAAAACAAACGGGCGCGGTCAATGAAAATTCGTTGACATATTTTTCTTACACGCGTATAATAAGCATATCTAAATATATTTGGAGGATTTAGTTTATGAAAAAGAACCTTGGCAAAATTCTTGCCGTTATTCTTGTAGTTGCACTTCTTGCAACCGTACTTTGCGCTTGCGTACCTTCTAAATTCACGAAAGCCGAAGCAAACCTTAAAGAGAATGGCTATACTGCCACTACTGTCGGAAACGGCGAACTTGTAAATGGCGCTAACGCTATGGCGAAAGTTGCCGCTGCTGCTCTTGACGTTACCCTTACCGGCAAATGCGACAACATCGTTACCGGCGTAAGCAAAGACGGCAAACAAAGTGTTACCATTTACTACTTCGACAACACGAAAGACGCAAGAGCTTTCAACAAAGCTTACAAAGCAAACGTAAAGAAAACTAAGGATGAACTCAAAAAACAAAAAGACGCCGGCAATATCAGCGAAGACGATTACAAAAAAGCTCTTGAAAATATGAAAGACAACAAATTCGGCGTTTCCGGAAAAGCTTTCTACGCCGGCACCAAAGCAGCTGTTAAGGCTTGCAACTAATTAACAAACAACAAAAAAAGAATCACCGAGCAATCGGTGATTTTTTTTGTGCTTTGCTTTCGTCCTTAACCGACGTCCGTCCGCACCGGTTTTACAAGGATTCCCTTCCGGGAGATTCTCACGTCGCTTCGCTCCTCAGAATGACATTGTGAGTTGCCCGAAATAGGTTCATAGGTCATCAGCGTCTTGCGTGGGCGTTTCAAGCGGCTCGTACGTTTCAAAAGTCATAAGCGCGGGGAAACAGCCGTACATTCCAAGCGGATCATACATATTCGGCGCAAACGCCGCCTGGTTGATTTCATTTTTACTTTTCAATGATTTCATAAACCCTCCGCCCTTTATTCTGTGCAAAACGGAAAACTCTATTCGCCTCAAAAAAGACAATTCCCGCCTTTTGTAGGCGGGAATTTAACTTGGTTGCCCTTCCGTGCAACACACTCTCTAAAAAGTCAGAATTTTGATGCCATTTAGCCCCACAAGTACACGTATCTTGTGGGGACCCCTAACTCTAAAAAGTCAGAATTTTGATGGATTTTCGGGGTTCTTGACGGGTTCGTGCGAAGGCGCGTACTTTGCCGTACGTAACTGAGCAGGGTTCCGTCAAAACGCCGAAAAGGCGCAAAATTATGACTTTTTACCCTTTGGTGATGGTATCGTTGTCGTCCAAAGTCACATCTTCCACCGAAACTCCGCTGTCTTTGATATGCTCGATTTCGGGAGCGGCGTCGGGAGCGGCGTCGGGCGCGGTTTCCTTATGCGCTGCCGTGTTGGCGGACTTTCTGTAAATGACGAATTTCTGCCAGCAGAATTCCAGAACGCCGTTGATGAGCATTACGGTTGCTTCTGCCAAAAGTTTTGCTCCCTCACCTCCGCCAAGCGACGACGATACGGCGTGAACGTACCAGGTCTGGAAGGGATAAAACGGGACGTAAAACAGGAACGCGAGCGCCATTGCGACGGGCACGTTCTTTGCCGACTTGAACGTGAATTTGCGGTTCAAGGTAAAGTTCCACAAAACGGACAGCGCCAACGCAACCGTGGTCGCCACAAACAGCGTCTTGGGCATCACGGTGATGAAGTTGATTGTGCCCCAGTCGAGTTTTTTGAAAGCGAAAGTCATTATCGTGAACGATAAGAACTGGATAATTCCTGCGCTTGCCGTGCAAAGAAGATACTTGAATGCTTGCCAACGCGTACCGTTTTTTGCGTTCATTTCTTTGAATTTTTCTTTGCGTTCTGCTTTTCTTTGTGCCTTTTCTTCGGGCGTGAGTTTTTGTTTTGCCATACTTTCTCCTTATTATAACGGGCGTCTGATTGCAGTGTCTTCCGCTTCGCCGCAGCAGTGAATGTGCATATTGTTCATTACTCTGAATGCGTCGGCGCGAATATGGAAGCTTCGCAAGCCGTTAAGACGGACTTTCAGGCGCATATACAGCATAAGACTTTTGCCGTTGTCGGGCGGGGGACATTGTGACACGAAGCAAGCGTACGCCGCTTTTGTTTTTTCAAAGTCTTTTTTGGTGATTTTGACAAATCTGTTGGGTTTACCGGTGAAATAGTACGCCAGAACCGTTGGTTTTGCAATTTGGGTTGCCCCGACGCTTTTCATCATATTGACGTTGCTGCACATAAAATACGCCTTCGACACCGCCTCTCCCACGCGAAGATGGTCGGGGTGGCTTTCGGGGTACAGTTTGTGGTCGGGACCGATCACGACGTCGGGCTTAATTTCTGCGATGACTTTTGCGATTTCGATGCGGAGCGCGACTTCGTCGTACATGCCGCCGTCCTCAAAAGGCAGAAATCTGACGTCCTTAACACCAAGGATTTTCGCGGATGCCAGTTGTTCGTCACGGCGGATTTTAACAAGCGTTTCGGGCGACATGTTTTCGTCTTCCGTGCCGAACCGTCCGTCGGTGCAAACGAGATAATATACGTCCTTCCCTTCGCGCGCAAGCCTTGCGACGGTGCTGCCCACGGCAATTTCGATATCGTCGGGGTGCGGCGCAACGAATAAATACGTCTTGAATTTTTCGATTTTCGGAACGGGTGCGACCGCTTTTATGAGCAATCTGTTGAGTAACATAACTTTCTCCCTAAACAATCTTACAATATTTTAACACACGATATTTGTTAAGTAAAGGCTTTTCAAAAAAATGTGGTTTTCTTATGAAACGAAACAAATAAAAAACATCATACTGTCAATAGGACACTCTTGCTGTATAGGTGACCATCTTTTTAATGAGAAATTGTCTGGTATCCGGGTTGAGTGTATTTTGGATAAGAAAATTTGCTTTTAATAACGTAAAATGTTTATTCGGTTTGTTTTATTATGAATTTTACATAAATAGTTAAAGCGTTCTTGACGCGGTTACCCTTACGAGCGGCGCGCACTGCACTTTTGCTTGTGTGCGACTTTTCCCCACGGGTACACAGTACTTAAAACGGCGAGAATTTGATGAGATTGTGTTTTTCTCGGCGGGTTCTGAAATATCCAGTGTACTTGGCGTACACGATTTTTCAGGTTCTGCCGAAAAAGCAAAATATCGCAAATTATCGCCGTTTTAATAAAATAAAGGCTGCACCGTAATAGTGCAGCCCTTTGTGTTGTTTTTTACGTATTACTTATTTGTTATACGTTTGCGGATTGATGATCTGGATTTCAAAAGCCTTTTTCTTTGTATCTTCGGAAATAAGGTTTTCGTTGTAATCGCTGTCTGTTGTCGGGTCGGATTCACAGAAGTTGACGTAACCTTTGATTGAGAACGTCTTTCCGTAGACTTTTCCTTCGACAGTTGCGGTGCCGTACGTTACGCGGTCGCCGTCTTTCTTCGTGCCGATGATGACTTTAAGCGCGATGTCGTCAATGATTTCAGCATTTGCGCTTGTGCCAGCCGCAGCTATTTCCTCGACTTTCCAGCTGTTTGCCGTCGTATCGAAATACGGGACGTAGGTCTTTCCGAGGCGGTATGCCTGACGGAGCAACGAACCGGCTTTGCCGTCGATATAGTTGCTTTCCGTGTATCCCGCCGCTGTGCGATTGAGTTCGCCTACGATTGCCTGTTTAAGGACGTCGGGCGTGTTGATAAGCACGAGTTTGCCGTTTTCAAACGAGAACCCTTCATCGGAAAGATATTTCACGTTGTTTTTCTTTACGGCGTTTTCAAGCTCTGCATAAAGCACGTACGGGTACAGATATTTGTTGCCCGCGCTGTCTTCGACCACGGCGTATTCTTTGTGGCCGTTTTCGTGCATTATTGCGGTCGTTGCCGTCGCTTTATTGTTTGCAAAGAACTTTTCGCCTTCGGTCATATATCCCTCGGGACGGAGCAACATAAGCTGTTTGCTGAGACCTTTCGCGTAAAATCCGCGAGCCGTCAACTTGTAAAGTTCGGTTTCGAATTCCTTATAAACCGCGACCGAGTCGTAGGTTTTGCCCGCGGGAACGACTTGATACTTCGTGAAGTATTTCATTGCAAGAGCGACCATGCTCACCGCGTCGATATTATCGTTGTTGTATTCAAACAAGTTTTTGAACGTCGTTGCAAGGATTTTTTCGCCGCCGATAACAAGCGAGTTGTCAAGGCCGTCCGCCTGATTGATGCCGATAAGTCCGTACACTGCGGGAATTATGCCCACGTTGTCTTTAAGCAACAGGTTCATAATAACGTCGCCAATCGTGATGTCGTTTTCCGCTGCCGCTTCGGCTTTGTGCGCCGCATAGTTCACAAACAAGCCGTTGCCGTTCTTATTGATAAGGTAGTTGACAAGTTTCACGAAGTTGAGCCCTTTGACGTGCGCTTCGCCACTCGTTACCAAATGATTGATGGATTCATTGACTTTTGCAAAGCTGTAAGAAACGTTGAATTTCTTATATTTCACGCCGGTGTAGGTTGCCGAGTTGTCAGCGGTCAGCAGGAAGTATTCGCCCGTTTCCTCATTTTTGCCGTAATTGCCGTCTGCGTGCTCTTCATAGACCGAGTACAGGACGCCGCCGACTTTGTCTTTGCCGTCCTCGGCATAGAATCCCCATTTGCCGTTTACTTTCTTAAAGCCGTTGATGCCGATTGCGCCGTTTTTACCGAGTGCGACGCACATATCGAGAATCGCAGGGAGAACGCCTTTGTATTCTTCCATGATTTTCGCGTCAAGTTGCAGGTCATAATCGGGGTTTTCCGGTGTTCCTATGTTGACGGAATACAGTTGAAGTTTTGCAAACACTTTATCGTTTGCGGTAATCGTTGCGACCGCGCGTGTGTTTTGGATATTTTTGAAATCGAGCGTGCCTTTGATATTGAGTTTCAGCGTTTTGGGAACGGTGAGCGTTTTCGTTGCCTCGTCGTATTTCAGATCGTCGCCGCCGACTTTGATTGTCAAGCCGTTGGCACTTGTGTAATCGTGTGCGACAAGGCTCAGAAGGTCTTCGCCGAAGTCGAAATCAAGACCTGCGTCGATATTCATTGCGCCGTATTCGGCTTTGTTTACAGCCGTCGTGGAAATTGCGTTTTTATCGTTGCCGATTTTAAGGTCGGTGATTGCAAGTTCGATACCGAAAGTCCTGTTTTCCGTACCTGCGGGCAGGTTAAGGTCGAGGAAGAATTTGCTCATCTTGCCGATGCTGCCGTTTGCGCCCTTTTCCTTTTCAAAGCCCAACTTGATTGCGCTGTTTTTCGTCACGGCAATGCTTTCGCCAAGGCTGAAAGGATTGAGCGCGATCGTTGCGGAAAGTTTTTGCGACAGGTCGTTCTTGACGGACGTGTAACCTTTGTTCGCTTCTTGGAACTGACCGTTTTTCCAGGTGTACCAGGTAGGTTCGCTGAACAAGTTGCTTGCAAACGGCGTGCCTTTTAAGTCCGCGGTAAGGATGCCCTGAACGTCAAGGGTTTCGCCAAAGTAACTGTAAAATTTTTCTTTGCCGCCGAATATATCCGAAAGCATGTTGTTGATCGAAATGCCGCTGAAAGAAATGTTCTTTTCAAAAATCGTGTCGGCAAGGGTTTTCACAACGTATGTGCCGTTTGCGTCTTTAACATATTCGCCGTTAACTAAGTTGTAACGGTTTCTGCTTGCCGCATTGACAAGCGTGTCGCTGTACGGCATATACTCTTTCTTTACGAACGTGTTGATAAGCCCGGTGATAACTTCGTTAAGGTCAAAGTCGCCGCCGTTGAAAGCTTCGACAACGCTCTTTACGATGTTGTTTTTGAGCAGCCCTTCGATCTTTGTGAAAAGCGCGTCTTTGACGGTTTGTCCGTTTGCGGTCTTTTCAAGTTTCGTAAGGTCAACGCCGACTTTGTTCCCTGCGATCGTTGCGTAAAGGAAGTCTTTTTCGTAAATAAGGCGGAAAGAATCAACGCCGTTAATGCGCGCGGACACGTCGATATAAGTTTCGTTGTCGGAAGTAAGCGAAACCGCTTTCGAATATCTCGTATATCCCGCCTGCGCGGAGTTTGCGGAATCGAACGGTACGAATTTCGCAACGCAGTCGCCGTTTTTGTCGACAACGTAGTTATCGCCTTCTTTCGTTACTCTGATTTCGCCTTCTTTGAGTTCGGTCGTGTCGGTGAATACCGTTACGGCATTGCCCGAAAGCACGAATGCGCCGTTTGCGTCAACAATATATTTGTCGATGACGTTCTGACGGTCGAGAAAACCTTTCAGAGCAAGTTCGATCGGCATTCTTTCTGCGACGCCGCCGTCCTTTTTAAGGGTGATTGTCGCGCCGAGGCTCAAAGCGATGTTTTTGCCGTCGGCAAGTTCAAACGAAGTGCCGTTTGCGATTTCGTTTGCGCTTTGGAACATCGTGTTGACAAATGCGTTCATCGAGGCGCCTGCTTGGTTGCCGCCGGTTCCGCCACCGCCGGTTCCGCCACCGCCGCCCGTTCCGCCGCCTTGGTTTCCGCCGCCGTTTCCTTTATTTTTGCAGGCAGCCAGAACGCCGACGCACAAAACGAGAACGCAAACTATTGCGAGAACTCGCAAAAAATTCTTGTTTTTCATTTTTGGTCTCCTTTCGAGATTTAAATTGTACACGCACGCAGACGTGCGTATATCTCTACATTTTACATTTTAATATTTATTAGTTTTCTTGTCAAGGCTAAGTCGGGATTTCCGCAGGGCAGGCGCCGTTTCGGGGTTATCGGCAAATCGTTTTAAGGTAATTTTTAACCTAAACGTTACAAATGCGCCCGCGTGTAATATTTTGCGAAAAACCTTTACATATTGTCCTTACGTTTGTATAATAATCGTTAGGAGGAATTTTATGCACGATTCGCACGTTCACAGCATTTTTTCGGACGACGGCATGGAGGCGGTCGAAGACGTCGTTGCGACGGCGCTTTCTCGCGGTTGCGACTATGTCGCAATCACCGATCACGTCAACCGCGATTATCAGGTCATCGGATATGACAACCCGCAAATAAATATGTCGGCGTACGTCGCCGCGATGCAGGACTTCAAACGCCGCTTCAATAAGAAAAACTTCCGCCTTGCCATGGGCGCGGAACTCGGTTACTTGAAATCGGCAAACAATCTGTATATCAAAGACCTTGCCGATATCGACTTCGACGTCATTATCAACAGCGTTCACTGCGTGCTCGGCAGCGAGGTCTATTACGCGGAATATTTCAATAAGTGCCCCTATAAACACTTTGCCTATCTCGAATACCTGAAAGCCGTCCGGGAAAGCGTCGACGCGCCCTACCCCTACGACATCATCGGCCACATCGGCTATATCCAGAGAAACGCGCCGTATAAGGAGCCCGATATGTTTTACGAGGAGTTCTCGGACGTCTTTGACGATATCCTCTCCGCCATCATCGAAAAAGATAAGTGCCTGGAAGTCAACAGCAAAACTTATCGCGGCGGAAAAACCACAAGCGAGTTTTCTTTGCGACACCTCTCAATCCCCGACGTCGACGTCCTGAAACGATACTACGAACTCGGCGGAAGGAAAATCTCTTTCGGCAGCGACGCACACCGCACCAACAGCATCGCTTACAACTACGACAAAATCGCGGCGGCAATGAAAGAAATCGGCTTTGAGGGTTTCACCCGATACGTGAACCGCGAGCCGGAACTTGTGAAGTTTTGATAAACCGAAAACAATATGATAACAAAAACCGTCGTTTCCCGACGGTTTTTTCGCGCCTGCGGATTATAAAACGCTTTTCGTCACGTTGAACTTTACGCCAAAGGCGTTTGTGACTTCGTGATACTCCGCGTTTTCAAAAAGTCCGCTCGTGCGGGACACGACGTAATCCGCGCACTCAAAAAGGGGCTCCGAAAATCCTTTGTCGATATGATATATTTCGAGCGGACGGCGGGCGGGGGTTTTAACCTTTGTGTTTCTGATTATTGCAAATAATTTTTTCATTTCGTTCACCTCTTGATTGCATTATTGCATACAAAATATGACAATGCTTTGCATATTATTGAAAAATGTTTGATATTTTTTCTTTTTTCGCAAGGTGAATTTTTGCAAAAAGAAACGCCCCGAAAATCGGGACGTTCCTTTGATTTAGGTGGAAAGATTACTGTCGTAATCCGATAATAAGCATATTATTAGCCGACTTGGACGCTGGCGTTGCCGCTGACTTGTACAACGTATTTGCCGTTTTCGACTTCCGGTTCACCGGGGACGTATTTTGCAACGCCGCTGATGTCGACGTTCACGTTTGCAGAGCCTGCCACGATGACAACCGCCGTGCCGTTGATTGCAAAGTCGTTTTTGTCAAGGTTGGTTGCGTTTGCATTCGAAACAACGTTTGCAACGACGTTCACTTTCACAACTTCTTTGCCGATTGCTGTGACCACTACGTCAACGTAGACTTTCGCGCCGGTTTCGGTATCGCTGATTTTGCCAAGTTCGACTTTTACGTTGACCTTGCACGAGTTGTCAACACCGACGTTAACTTCAACGACTACGCCGCCCTTTTCGTTTGCATATGCGATAACTTTTACGCCGACGTTGTCGACTTCAACCCCTACGCCTGCACCAAACTTGAAGACCATCGTGTCTTTTTCTTTGTCATATTCGCAGGTGCCTTTGATTTCTACAAGGTTGGCTTCGCCGTGTGCAACAACCGCTTCGAAAGCGTAGCTGTCTTTGCCGTTGATGTCTGCGTCTTCCTTGGAAACTTCGCCGTCTTTGATTTTCTTTGCGTTGATGTAAATCGTCGATACGTCGGATACGTCTTTGCCTTCGGCGTCTTTATAAGTGACGGTCACGAGCATTTTGTAGTTATAGCCGTCTTTTTCGTTGGATGCTTCCACTTTGACGTCAACTTTGTGATCTTTGATGTACGCCTTTGCGTTGTTTACGTATTCGTTAAGGTATTTTGCAAGTTCGTCGGTTGCCGTGCTGATACCGGGGATTGCGCCGATGCCGTTAATGGTGAAATAAGGATCAACGTTTTCATCGCCTTCCGCCGAAGCAGTGCCCGCTGCCGAAGAGTTCATCGCGACTGCGATTGCCGTGCCGAGAGTTTCGGCGTTGTTTGCTTTTGCAGGTGCGGTTTTCTTATCCTTATTGCAGGCGGTAAGTCCGACCGCAAGAGCCGCTACCATCGATACTACAAGAAGTATTGCCAGGATTTTCTTTTTCATATTGAGTAAAACCTCCGTGTTTTTCAAATTGTTTTCGCAAAGTAAACAATCGACGAGCGCGTTTTATTGGGATTTTGCAAAAAATTTTTTATTTTTTTACTCCACGCAAGTACAAAAGTATCTTGCGTGGGTTTTCTAACAAGGTGTCTTTCAATAAAAAACCTTACCGTTTCCGATAAGGTCTGTTTTTATTTTTATATTGTTTATTAAATATTAAAAATACTGTTCGATGTTTGTTCGCTCGGGTTCAGAATGTTGTTGATTAAATCCGTGATATAATTGTCGTACAACGCCTTGATTTTCGCAAAGTCGATGTTTTCAAGGGAGATACGGATTTCCGCAACTTTTGCCTGCACCTCGGTCAGCCCTAAATTCTCGCACATGCTTTCGATTCTTTTAAGGCTTTCGATCATTTCGACGTAAGAGCCCTTTGTAAAGCTTATTAAGTAGTCGCCGATATTTTGTCGCTTGATTTCTTCTTCCGCATAATTAAAATAAACGTCCGAAAATAAGATTCTGTCGCCGAGCCAGGATTCTTCCAACAGATTCTTTCTTTTGGCAAAAGCGGCGGTTAATTGTTCAAAACTCATTGATGAAGTCGCGTTTTGCAAATATTTCTTCGCTTGGTTTACAAGGTCATCCTTTGAAATCGTCTTTATCGACAGCGAAAAGTCAAACGCCGCCCGAAGTCGTTTTGCAAAGCTTTCGGCGGTCTCGCCGGAGACGGAAACGGAAAGCCCGTCCGCGTCATCGACGAATTTGAGCGTCCGCGCGGCTTCGTTGATTTTTCTTGTCGCAGCGTCAAATTTAAGCCCTTTCAATTCGCCCGAAAGATGCAGTATCATGTCGCCGTCCACGTTTTCGGCGCGCACCGTTTCCACGGTTTCCTCGCTGTTTAACGTGAGTGTGATTTTTGCGCCGTCGGTTTTTTCGTCCGCCGCCGCCGTCGCTTTGTCCGCGCCCGCAGAAACCTGCACGTAATAATAATTGCTTATCGGCGAATTATCTTTTTTCGGCGCGAATAAGACGCCGCAAGTGATCGCGATTGCCATAATCAGCACGCACGCCACGGCGGACGTCGCGATTCTGAACGCTTTGCTTGCGCCCGCTTTCTTTGTTTTCGCCACGGGTTTTTCGATATAGGAGGACTGCACGACGTTGTCGTAAACGCGCGGCGTAATGCTTTCGATTTCGCTTTTTAATTTGTTTTTCAAATCTTTGTTGTTCACGCTTGCTCCTCCTTTAAGTATTTTCTGAGTTTTTTAAGGCTGTTGTTGTACGTCCAGAGTACCGTGCCCACGGGTTTTTTTACGATTTCAGCAATCTCGCGATGTTTGAAACCTGCCACGACGTACAGCATAACGATTTGCGCTTCGTCGGCGGTCAGCACCTTTTTCATCGCGTCGGTGACGGTGGTGTCGGCAAGGTCTTCGACGCTCTTTTCGCCGGACACGGGTTCCCACTCCGAAAAATCCGTCGCGGTCTCGTACTTCGCGCGCTTTATGTGGTTGAAGGCGATGTTTTTGCCGATCTCGATAAGAAACGCCGCCGGATTGCCCGATTTGTAACTTTGCACGCTTTGTCTGAAACGCACGTACGTATCCTGCATAAGGTCTTCGGCAACTTCCCTTCTCCTTACTATCGACAATAAATACGAAAACAAACCTTTTGACGTGAGTTCGTAAAACTCCGCAAAAGCGGTTTCATCGCCCGATTCCTTGATGCGCGCTATTAAAATGTCAAGGCGTTTATTATCCAAACGGAATACCTCTTTTATTTAATAGGCATATTATACAAAGTCGGGAAGAATTTTGCAACCGATATAACCCTTGCAACAAATAAACAATCGAATCCCTTTTTTTATTTGACGATTTTTACATTTTTTCGGATTTTGTCAAAAAACGGCGGATTTTTCAGGTTCCGCCGTGTTTTTTCCAAAAAGAAACCCCGGAAAAATCCGGGGGAGTTCTTTCTTTTTGTGTTTGTCAGCCTTGGATTGCTCCGACGGGGCAGCCTTCTGCGCAAGCGCCACAATCGATGCATTCGTCGGGGTTGATTTCGTATTTACCGCCGTTTTCGGAAATAGCACCTACCGGGCAAGTGTCCGCGCACGCTCCGCAAGCGATGCATTCATCACTGATTTTGTGTGCCATAGTAACGTCTCCTTTTCAAATTTGTCTTATTTGGGTTTTCCCCTTTACATTATATTACCACACCGCCGCGGAATTTGCAAGGGTTTTCAAATTTTACTTGACTTTTATTTAGACAAACGCGCGAAAACAATATATAATAAGGATTATGAAACCGTTGTACGACAAAATCTGCGAATACGTCGCAAAAAATCCCGCGCGCTTCCATATGCCCGCGCACTTCGGCACGGACGATAATCCGCTTTTTTCAAGCGCGAAATACGACGTGACCGAACTCGATTTTTCGGACAATCTGCAAAATCCGACGGGCGCGATACTTGAAAGCGAAAAGGAATGCGCGAAAACGTACGGCGCGAAAAACTGCTTTTATCTGACCTCGGGCAGCACGACGGGGGTTTTCATCGCAATGAGCGCGATACGAAACCGCACCGACGAAATAATCGTTGCCCGCTCTTCGCATAAGTCGGTTTACGCGGCGGCAAGAACGCTCGGGTTTAAGGTAAGATATATTCCGTCGTCTTTCGACAAAAACGGAATCCCTTTGCCCGTGACGGAAAAAGACGTCGAAACCGCGCTTGAACAATACCCGTCTGCGGGCGCGTGCGTCATAACGTCGCCGAATTACTTCGGCATGACCGCGGACGCAAAAAGCATATCCGCGCTTGTGAAAAAACGCGGCAAAATTCTTTTCGTGGACGAGGCGCACGGCGCGCATTTCCCGTTTTCAGAACGCTTTGAAAAAGGCTTTTCGGGATTTTCCGACATCTCCGTTACAAGCTTTCACAAAACCTTGCCCGTGTATTCGGGCGGGGCGGCTTTATTTTGCAATAACGATACTTTAACGGACGATTTGTTGCGTTTACGTGCCGATTTGCACACTACAAGCCCGTGCTATCTTACCCTTGCAAGCATTGATTATTCCCTTGACGAAAGAAGAATATCGGGCGAAGAAAAGTATGAAAAACTTTTTGAAAAGGTAAACTTATTAAAAGAAAAACTGCCCGGGAAAATAATTAAAAACGACGACTTCACAAGGCTTGTCGTAAGGTGCGGGGACAACGGGTTTTCGGCACTCAGGAGTAAAAACGTCGTACCGGAAATGACCTTTTACGATTTGGCGGTCTTTATACTGTCTCCCGAAAACGAGGAAAGAATCGACGATATTTACGACGCCTTAAAAGACGTGAACTGCGAAAGCGCGCGTGAAATTCCGCCCTTACCCGCGCCTGTTTTCAAAAAAGTAACGGGCGGCGGCGCGTATCTTCCGCTGCACGACGCGATAGGTCACGTGTCGCTCGGGGAAGTCGGGACGTATCCCCCGGGCATTCCCGTCGTCGCGTACGGCGAAGTAATTACCGAAAATATTGCCGATTTTTTGAAAGACCGCGACGTTTTTGGTTTTGTAAACGGCAGATTATATGTTACAATAGATAAGTAGAATAATTAACGGACATCATTATGAAAGGAAAATTTATCACTTTTGAAGGCGGCGAAGGCGTCGGAAAATCCACGCAGGTTCGTCTTCTTATGGAATATCTTGAAAAAACGTCGCAACCCGCCGTTCTCGTTCGTCAGCCCGGCGGCACTCCCATTTGCGAAAAAATTCGCGAAATACTTCTCTCGCCGGAAAGCGCGGATATGACGCCCGAGTGCGAGGCGTATCTTTACGCAGCGGCGCGCGCGCAACTTTTAAGGGAAGTCGTCATTCCCGCCCTTAACGAAGGAAAAATCGTGATTTGCGACAGGCACGTCGACAGTTCGGTCGCCTATCAGGGCGCGGGACGCGGACTCGGCGCCGACGTCGTGAAAAACATAAACGCAAAAGCAATCGAGGGCTGCCCCATCGACGCGACGGTTTTCATCGACCTGCCCCACGACAAAATGTTCAGAAGCCGCAAAAAGGCGGAAGAAATGGGCGACCGTTTCGAGGTGGAATCGGGCGATTTCCACGCCCGCGTTTACAAGGGCTTTTCCGACATCGCCGACGAAAATCCGAAAAGGGTGATCCGCATTGTCCCCTGTGACTGCAAAACCGACACGAGCAAGCGCATTATCGACGCCCTTCGCGAAAAAGGACTTATCAGATGATTGAGTTTCAGGACGCTCTGAAAAAGAGCCGCGCCTACAACTTAATAAAACACGATATCGACACGGGCAATTTGTCGCACGCTTATATGGTGATCTCGCCCGACGTTTTCGCCGTGCAGAATCTTTTCAGACTGATTGCGTGCGCGGTATATTGCAAGGACGCCTGCACGACCTGCCCCGTTTGCAAAAAAGTGCTGAACGGGAATCACGCCGACGTGAAATTCATCAACGAAGACGGCAAAAAAATCAAGGTCGAAGACGTCGCCGCCCTTATCGAAGACACCGAGACGAAACCGTTTGAGAGCGACAACAAACTGTACTTTGTAAATTCCGCGGACAAAATGAACCCCGCCGCGCAAAACAAGTTGCTGAAAACTCTGGAAGAACCGCAAAAAGCGGTGAGCATATTCTTAGGAGTCGGCAGCGAAAGCGCGATTCTGGACACGGTGAAGTCGAGAACGAAAAAAATAACCCTTGACAGGTTTTCCGCGGACGACATAAAAGACGCATTGATTTGTTCGGGCGTTGCCGACGGAAACGCGACGATTGCCGCCGCCTGCGCCGACGGTATGCTGTGGCGCGCAAAGGAAATTTCGTCAAACTCCGCCTTTTCGGAAACGTTCGACCGCGCCATATTCATACTCAACAATCTGAAAAAAAGCAGCGATGTGGCGTCGTTTTTGAATGATAAAACCCTTGATAAGGATAATTTGCCCGTTTTTCTGGACGCGCTCTCAATAGTGCTTCGCGATATGATTGCGGCAAAAACCGACAAGAACCTTATCATGAGCAAACATAAGGAATGGGAAATCGAAACGCTGTCGAAAGGCTTTTCGCTTGACGCCCTTTCCAACATACTTTATCTTGTCAACGAAGAAAGAAAAAAATTGAGTTTTTACGTGGGAAGCACCGGCGTTGTCGAAAACCTGCTTCTCGGTATTTTGGAGGTTAAATATAAATGTCAGTAACGATAGTCGGCATAAAATTTAAGAACTCGTGCAAGGTGTACTATTTCAGCCCCGAGAAAATTTCGTTTTCGGAAGGCGACGCTGCGATTGTCGAAACGGCGCGCGGCACGGAATACGGCGAAGTCGTGCTCTCAAACCGCGAAGTCGACGACAAAGACGTCGTGCAACCTTTGAAACCCGTTTTAAGGAAAGCCACCGACGCCGACAAAAAACAGGTGGAAAAAAACCTTGCCATGCGCCCGGAAGCCATTCGCATCGCAAACGAGAAAATCGAAAAACACAACCTTAATATGAAACTTGTGGACGTGGAATACACTTTTGACCGTCAGAAGATTATCTTTTACTTCACGGCGGCGGGACGAGTCGATTTCCGCGACCTTGTCAAAGACCTTGCGGGCGTGTTCAGAAACCGCATCGAACTTCGCCAGATTTATGAACGCGACGACGCGAAAATGCGCGGCGCGCTTGCCCCCTGCGGACGGCCGTGCTGCTGCAACACCTGTCTTCCCGACTTTGCGAAAGTTTCCATCAAAATGGCGAAACTGCAAGGACTGTCGCTTAACCCCACCAAAATCAGCGGCGTTTGCGGACGTCTTATGTGCTGCTTGAAATTCGAGAACGATTACTACGCCGAAATGTACAAAAAAATGCCCAAGGTCGGCAGTCGCGCAAAAACTCCCGACGGCGAAGGCGTCGTGGAAAGCAACGACATCTTAAAACAGCAGGTCAAGGTCAAAATCATGGACAAAGACGGCAGTTTCGACGTCAAAACCTATGACCTTAAAGACGTGTCGGCGCGCGTGCATCAATCGGTGGAACCCGACGATTCTTCGGACGACGAGGAGCTCAAAAAACTTGAAGATTGATATATAAATATATCTTTTTTGGAATACCGTGTCTATCGACAAAATATTTTGTGTCGAACATGAGATATTTTTGTTGACAATTTTCTTTTATAAGTTTATATTACGGGCTATGAAATCAGAGAAATCGAAAAAATTTTTAAGTCGTGTCGGGTTTTACGGTCTTTTGCTATTCTTCGCACTGCTTCGCGCGGTGGCGTCGTACGTCTTTATTGTCCCGAACGCATTTGCCCCGGGCGGCGTAGGCGGTATCGCAAGTATCGTGTACAACGTCGTCAATCTGTACGACCATAAACTTGCGGAAGGCGTGTTCAACCCCGCCGTCACGATTTTCGTGCTGAATCTGCCGCTTATTATCGCGTCGTTTTTCACGCTCAACAAACAATTTGCAATCAATACGACCATAGTAACCGTCGGATATTCGGGCTTTATGGCACTGTTTTCCGCACTTAAACTGCCCGTATTTCAAGGCTCGGGCATGGAAAGCAGTCTGACGATAATCTCGGCAATCGCGGGCGGCGTCATTTCGGGCGTTGCGCTTGGCGGCTCCCTTCTTACGAACAGCAGCGCGGGTGGCACGGATATACTTGGGAAAATCGCAAACAAGAAAAAGCCCGAACTTAATACAAGTTGGTTTATTTTCCTGTTTGACAGCGTCGTCGTTTTGCTGTCGGGTATCGTCGGTCTGCTGTCGGCAAAAGGCATGGACGCAAACACGACCTTCGTCAAAATCGCTTCCCCGATATTTTACTCGTTCATCACCCTGTTTTTGACAAGCGAGGTTGCGGACGTCATCACGACGGGTACTCAATCCAGCGTCGTGTTCAATATCATCACCGATAAGGCGGAAGAAGTCGGCGACGCAATCGTGCAAATCCTGCACCGCGGAGGCACGATAATCCACGCGGAAGGCATCTATACAAATTCCACCAGAAAAATCCTGGTCTGCGTCGTAAAGAAAAAGCAATCCGCCCTGCTCAAACAAATCATAAAAGACGTCGATCCCGACGCGTTCACCTATATCAATAAGGCGAAAGAAGTCAGCGGATTCGGTTTCCGCAACAATCAATAACAGCGCGCAACGATATAAACCCAAAACAAAAAGCACCGATATATCGGTGCTTTAATTATTATTTGGCTTTCTTAAAAAGTTGCTATATTGTGTCATTGCGAAGTACCGCTTTGCGGTGCTGTGGCAATCTCCCGGAAGGGAACCGCTTTATTTAATAAGGTGTCCGTTCCCGGCGATTCCCACGCTTCGCTCGGAATGACATAGACTTCGTACGGAATTAAAATTGTTCTAATAAAAAAGCACCCGTTTGGGTGCTTAAATATAGTTCTTTCTAAAAAGTCAGAATTTTGATGAGATTGTGTTTTTCTCGGCGGGTTCGGAAAAATCCTAGTGTACTTTGGTGTACACGATTTTTCGGGTTCCGCCGAAAAAGCAAAATATCGCAAAATTATGACTTTTTAATAGGTTTCATTGTGGGGAACAACAACACATCCCTTATCGTCTCCGCACCCGTAACAAGCATTACAAGACGGTCGACGCCGACGCCTAATCCGCCCGTCGGGGGCATGCCGTATTCCATTGCGGTGAGATAATCTTCGTCGATGTCGTTGGCTTCTTCGTCGCCCTGTTTTTTGAGTTCCGCCTGAGCCTCGAATCTGCCGCGCTGGTCGATGGGATCGTTAAGTTCCGAAAAAGCGTTGGCGTATTCCCTGCCGTTTATGAACAACTCAAAACGCTGGGTGTAGCCGGGATGATCGGGATCGCGCTTTGCAAGCGGGCTGATTTCCACGGGGTGTCCGGTAAGGAACGTGGGCTGGACGAGTTTATCCTCGACGTAAGCCTCGATAAACAGATTGAGAATGTCGCCTTTTTTGTGGCGTTGTTCGTATTCGATATGGTGTTCTTTCGCGACCGCCCTTGCTTCGTCCAGTGTTTCGATTTTGTCAAAGTCGACGCCTGCGTACTTTCTGACCGCCTCGACCATCGAGATTCTTTCAAAAGGTTTGTCAAGGTCCAAATCAACGCCGTCGAAAGTGATTTTGCCCGTGCCGCAAACTTTGTTTGCAACGTGTCTGAACATACCTTCGGTGATGTCCATCATGCCGTGAATGTCGGTATAGGCTTCGTAAAGTTCCAACAAAGTGAACTCGGGATTATGGCGTTGATCCATACCTTCGTTTCTGAAAACTCTGCCGATTTCGTAAACTTTTTCAAACCCGCCGACGATAAGGCGTTTAAGATAAAGTTCCAGAGCGATACGAAGGTACATATCGATATCGAGTGTGTTGTGGTGCGTAATGAACGGCCTTGCGTTCGCGCCGCCCGCGATGTTGTGCAAAACGGGGGTTTCGACCTCGAGATATCCTTTTTCGTCCAAAAAGTTTCTGATTTCGCGAAGGACCATACTACGTTTCACGAAAACCGACTTGACTTCCGGATTGACGATAAGGTCAACGTAACGCTGACGATAACGAAGGTCGGTGTTGGTAAGTCCGTGGAATTTTTCGGGGAGCGGCAAAAGCGACTTTGAAAGAAGTTTCACCGAAGTTACGTTGACGGTGGTTTCGCCCATGTGCGTCACGAAAACTTCGCCGGTAACGCCGATGATATCGCCGATGTCGTATTTTTTGAATTCCGCATACGGCTCGTCGCCCAGAACGTCGCGCTTAAAGTAAAGCTGAATCTGACCGTCGCCGTCAAGGATATGCGCGAAACTTGCCTTGCCCATGACGCGTTTGCTGACGAGTCTGCCGGCAAGCGACACGGTTTTGCCCTCGTATTTTTCAAAATTGTCGACGATTTCTTTGGACATCGCCGTTTTTTCGAAGCGGACTTCTCTGAAAGGATCTTTTCCCGCGTCCTGCAAATCGCGCAGTTTGTCGCGGCGAACCTTGATAAGCTCGCTTAAATCTTCCTGTTGTTCGTTGTTTCGGACGTCGTTTTCTGCCATTTTGACCTCTTATGCGTTAATGCTTAAAATTTTGAATCTTGCTTCGCCGCCGGGGGTGGTAACGACGACTTCCTGTCCTTTTTTCTTGCCGATGAGCGCGCTGCCGAGAGGAGATTCGTTGCTGATAAGATTTTCTTCGATTTTCGCTTCCGAAACGCCGACGATTTTATATTCGAGTTTGTCCCCGAATTCCAGATCTTGAAGTTTTACGATGCAACCGACGCTGACGGTTTTGGTATCGATTGTGCTTTCGTCGATAATCGTGCAGTTGCTGAGCATTTCGTTGATTTCACGAATGCGCTTTTCAAGGAAACCCTGCTCTTCTTTGGCGGCGTCGTATTCCGCATTTTCGCTGAGATCGCCGAACTCACGGGCGATTTTGATTTTCTCCGCCATTTCTTTGCGACCTGTCGAACTGAGTTCGTCATATTCGCGTTTTAATTTGTCGTAGCCTTCCTTGGTTAAAAAAACTTCTTTTTCCATTTTTCTTCTCCATAAAAAATCAAAGGCATATAAAATATGCCAATGTCTATTGCCCTATTATACTTGCGACTTTTCGTTTTGTCAATGGTTTTGACCGCCTTACGGGCGCGCTATCGCGCCAAAATGCGCGAAAAAAGACGAAAAACGGCAAAAAATGAAAATTTTCGGGGCTTTGTTATCAATAAACTGACCGTCAGTACAAAATTGTACTTTAATACAAAAATCTCTTTACAACCGTATTATCTTAGTGATATAATCAAAATATATTAAAAGGAGATTTTATGGCACCATTGGAAACGTCACGCCGTCTGCGCAAAAAAAACAACACCCACAAAGCGTTGTTGCACGCGGCGAAAAAGTTGTTTGAAGAAAAAGGTCTCGGGAACGTTACCATCGACGAAATATCGGAGGCGGCGGACGTATCGCGCAGCACTTTCTTTACTCACTTCAATTCGCTGGACGACCTTATGGAACAAATCGCAGCGGAAGAAATCAACGACCTTGTTTCGGTCTTTGAAGAATCCGAGCAGGAAGTTTCCATATCGGCGCTCATCGACAAACTCGTCGACGACACGATACCTTACCCTTACCTTACGGGCAATCTTTTAATGCGCGGTATCCTGTGCAAAGGCGAAAGCAGTTTCTCGAAAATTTACGATATTGCGGCGGAGCGCATAAAAACGCACGCGGCATACGCGAAACTTCTGGAAACGTTCACCCCCGAGGAACTTTCGGCATATATCCTCGGCGCATATTTCGGAATTGTTTTTCAACGCTTCATCAAAGACAAACCCTTTGACGACGTTGAAATCAAACAGTCAATCGATAAATTTATTAACTACTTAAAACGTTAGGAGGACTTCACTATGAGCAGAAACGGTTACGCTTGCGAACAAGGCAAATGGCCGAAAGCGCAAGACATCTACAACGAGTTGCACGAACTCACGAGCAAACCCATCTATTGCGTATCGGACGCAGCGTATAAGGACATCGTCGAAAACTACTTCGACAAACAATGCGCGAAATCCAAAGCAATCACCACCGAGGCAAAACAATATATCCCCGGCGGCGTTCAGCACAACCTTGCTTTCAACAAACCCTTCCCCATGTGCATGGTAAAAGCCGAAGGCGCATACCTTTACGACGCGGACGGCAACAAATACTTCGACTTCCTGCAAGCGGGCGGCCCGACAATCCTCGGTAGCAACTTCCCCGAAGTTCAGGAACAGGCGATTGAACTTATCAAATCCTGCGGCCCCGTTACCGGTCTTTTCCACGAAGCGGAACTTCTGCTTGCAAAAGAGATCAATAAACATATGCCTGCGTGCGAAATGTTCCGTATGCTCGGCTCGGGCACAGAATCCGTCATGGCGGCAATCCGCGTATCCCGTTGCGCGACCAGAAACAAACGCGTCATCAAAGTCGGCGGCGCATATCACGGCTGGTCCGACCAGATGGTCTATGGTCTGAAAATCCCCGGAAGCCGCAACCTTCTTGAAAGCCACGGCATTCCCAAAGGCTGCTACGGCTCCACCGACGAAGTCCGCCCCAACGACCTGAAAATGTTGGAAGGTATGCTCAGACGCAATAAACTTCGCGGCGGCACGGCTTGCGTCATCGTTGAACCCGTGGGTCCCGAAAGCGGCACTCGCCCCATTGACTTCGATTACAACCAGAAAGCCCTTGAACTTGCCCACAAATACGGCGCGCTCTTCATCTTTGACGAAGTCGTTACCGGTTTCCGTATGGGTCTTGGCGGAGCGCAAGGCTTCTTCAACGTCAAACCCGACCTTACCATCTTCGGCAAAATCATCGCCGGCGGTTATCCCGCAGCGGGCGGCGTAGGCGGCAAACGCGAATACATCTCCCTTATGGCGGCGGGCGTCGCGGGTCTTGGCAAAAAAGCGTACGTCGGCGGCACTCTCGCGGCGAACCCCTTGTCCGCATACGCAGGATACTGCTGCATCAAAGCCATCGAAAAATACAACGCTTGCGAAAAAGCGGGTATTGCGGGCGACAGACTTGCGGCAGGTCTTAAAGCCCTTGTCAAAAAACACAACCTTCCTTACGTCGTTTACAACCAGGGCAGCATCGTTCACCTTGAATGCACCGGCGCAATGAGTTTCGATTACAGCAGTTTCAGCTTCCTTAAATCCGCATTGGGACTTCTCAAAAACAAGCCCGAAATGGAAGCCCGCGCAGAAGCCATGAAAGATATGGGCGCAGCTTATATGGCAAACGGTATCGTTACCCTTGCCGGCAGCCGTCTTTACACCTCCATGGCGGACACCGACGAAGTCATCGACGCCGCGCTTGAACGCTTTGACAAAGTTTTCGCTCTCGTAAAAGCACAAGGCACGCCCGAACTTCAACGCAGTTTCGAAAAACCCAAAAAGAAATAATCGTTAAAACTTGCGGGCGGTTTTTTCCGCCCGCTGTTTTTAATAAGGAGTCGTTATGAACGAAAAACTCAAAAACACAATGGTTGAGTACGCGCATAAGGTTTACGACGAAAATCTTTTCGGCGCGCACACCAACAACATCAGCGCAAGAGTGGACTCGGAAAGTATGCTTATCACCAAATCGGGGGTTAATTTCAAAGATTTGACCGTTGAAGATATCATTGAGGTAAAATTCAACGAAACCGACAAATGCCCTTCCGACACTCTGAAAGACGCGCTTTTGCACGTTAAACTGTACGGCGCGCGTCAGGACGTCGGCGCGATTATGATTACTTCGCCCGTGTTCGCACTGACCGTCGCAAATAAAAAAGTCACCATTCCGCCCGTTCTGGACGATATGGCGCAAATCGTCGGCCCTACCGCAAGAACCGCAAAAACCAACGACATCTTTGGCATTTCCAAGGCGCTTAAAGGCCGCGGAGCATGCCTGCTTTCGGACATCGGTATTCTTTCGACAGGCACGACGCTCAACGAAGCTTTTACCGCTTGTCTTGTCCTTGACAAAGCCGCCCATACCCTTATCATGGCGCAAGCCGTCGGCGGCTGCAAGCCCGTCGGCAAAATCGGCGCGGTGCTGGAACACGTCGTGTATCGCAAAAAATACAGCAAGACGAATCAGGAAGCGCTTTTGAAAGCCGAGCGCGAATAGGAGGTTTATTATGGCATTTACCGAAAAAGAATTAAGACAAATGGTCAAAGACGCAGGCGTCAGAATGCTGGAAGAAAACCTCGTGCAAGGCACCTGGGGCAACATCTCGATCCGCCTTGACGAAAAGCACGCGCTTGTCACCCCGTCGGGACTCGATTACGTCGTTATGACGCCCGACGACCTTCCCGTCGTCGATATCGAAACGCTTGAATGGACGGGCCCCCGGAAACCCACAAGCGAAAGGAAAATTCACGCCGCTATTCTTCGCGCGCGTCCCGAAATCAACGTCGTTTTGCACAGCCACCCCACCTGGGGCGCAACCTTTGCAAGCACGCACCTTTCATTGCCTGCTTTCAACGATAAAATGAAAAAGTATCTTCTGGGCGACGTCCGTTGTGCAAAGTACGGCCTTGCAGGAACCAAAAAACTTACGAAAAATACCGTCGCCGCAATGGAAGGCAGAAACGCCTGCTTCCTTGCAAACCACGGCGTTTTCGTGTGCGGGAAAACCCTGGAAGACGCTTTCGAAGCGTGCCGCGCTCTGGAAGAAGGCTGCAAAACTTATATCGAGCAAAAGACCGTCGAAAAGGCAAGAGCCGACAAATACACGACCGAACTTTCGCTGGAACTTTTCAAAAAGACTTATAAGAAATAATTTGACACAGCAGAAAGCCGCGGAATTTCCGCGGCTTTTTCGTTGCCTTTTTGTAGGTTTTTGTCGGCTTATTGTCCCCTGCCGATTTCCTTAAATCTTTTTTCAAGCGCGACAAGTTCTTCCTTTGACCTTGTCGATTTCAGATAATCGACGTACTTTCTGGCGTCGGAAATTACCGTGGCGTTTGATAATTTGTCCGCTTCTTTTATCGTATAATTCTTCCCGATATTTTTCATTGCGTGACAATATACAAGCAGTTTCTTGACTTTATCAATCGAAATATCATTGTCAACTGCCATTTTCGCAAGTTCGCGCTCCGAATACTTGCTGAAAACCTTTTCTTTCGCGACTTCGTTTTCGTAAAATTCAAGGTGGCGTTCGCTGAAAACATCGTAAAGCGTTGCGGCGTTTGCCGCGCCGCGGTTTTCAAAACCCGCGATGAAAAACACCGCCGCCGTCATCATAAACAATAAGCATTTTTTCATATCCCTGATAGCGTGTCGGAAAATTAAAAGAATATACTAATTAAAATAAAATTGCTTTTTTCAAAGAATAATGATAACATTAGCGTATGGACGAACAAAACGTAAAAAACGAAAAGAAAAAAGAACTTCTGAATATTTATTGGTTTTTGCTTATGGTGATGGCGGCGGTAAGTCTTGTCAACCTGCTGGCGATTTCCACGGACAGCATGAAAGCCGCCGCAATCGTGAACGTCGTCCTACTTTTTGCGATCCCCCTGACCTTCGTCCTGGGATATATCGATTTCAGAAACTTCGCGCCGATGAGCGTCAAAAAAGAAATTGCGTACGACGCGACGGCGGTCATCGCGCTTTTTATCTCGCTCATTCACTTCAACGTCCGGAACTACACGTTCATGCAGGACTACACCGACGAAAACACTTATATCATATGGGTGTCGGTGTTTGCGGCGTTGTACCTTGCAATCGCTTTCATTTGCCTGATTCTGACGTTTCTGAACTTCCACAGCAGAAAAAAACAAACGAAATATTACTACGCGACGGCGATTGCGTCGATTGTCAGCTGTGTGTTTCTGACCGCGTTCAACTACAACACGACAGTTACGATATTCTGGGCGCCGCTGAAACTTATGGGAATTCAGGACGGCTTTGTCGTTGACCTGGGGATAACCGTCCTTGCCCTTCGCGTTATTGTGGAATACGGCATTTTCATTTTCCACGCCGTGCGCGAAAAGCAAAAAGGCGGGCTCCCCGAGGGTGAAGAAACCGAATACAAAAAATGCGTCTTTATTCCGTCGGTTATCGCCGTCGTCTTTATGCTTGTCAACGTGATTGTCCTTCCGATAATCAGCGGTATGCAGAACTTTTATCCCGATAAAAAGCAAGGGCTTTTCATCGCGTACGAAGTTGTCGAAAGCATTTCCGTCGCCGCCCTGCTTGCGTCGGGCATCGCAATCTGCTGCTTCAAGAAAAAGAGCGAAAAGTACGGCGAAATTTATTTAAGGCAAGGGCTTGCAAGCATAATCTTTGCGCTCGTTTACGCGATTATGGACTTTATCCCCGTGGGCACGCTTATCGGCGGAAACATTATAAAGGCGCAAATCGCGTCCGACGTTTTCCATTCGTCGATAAAAATCGGCGGGCTTGCCATTTACACCTTATACGTCGCACTGCGTAAGCCCCTGAACGAAACCCTGAAAAAACTTGACGAAGAATACGCCGAAAAACATTCTACCGAAAATTACAGCATTTGATTTTTGCGGACGGGCAACCGTCCGTTTTTTTACGGCAATAATAATACAACCCTTGAAAAAAGCGCAAAAAAAGGCACGCTGAACAGCGTGCCCTTTGCATTGTTGAAGATTATTGTTTCTTCTGGTCGTCAAGATACGTGCCTTGCGCGTAATATGCAACCGTGAAGAGCTGTGCCGAAAGTTCGTTGCCGAATTCGGGCGCGCCTTCGATGGACAGATATCCTTTTTGCATATAAGGAATCATCTCGACCTTGCTCATGAGAATTTCAAGAGCGTGTTTGGGAGAGTCGAAGCGCATGCATACGAAAGGTTTGCAACGTTTGCATTCGCCGCGTCCCGAAACGGTCTGACCGTCCTTAACGCGGAGCCAGCCTTGGAGTTTTTCGTGACCGGTAACCGCAAATGCGTACACACGGTCGGGGCTGCCTTCCGTAAAGTGCTTGACGTCAGGATGTTCAACCCTGTTAAGTTGGCTGACGCCGACGGTAAGAAGGTTGATGTAAAGCAAGACCAAAAGTTCCTGATCTTCGGGTTTTTCGGGAACGTCGGTGGCTTGCAGAAGTCCCGCCATTCTGAGAAGAGTCATAAGGATGTTCACGAAAGTGGGAAGGTGTGCGAGCGCGCCCTTGATTTTGGGAAGCGGCATACCTTTTCCGGTGAAGAACAGAATGAACTTCTCGGGGGTTGAAAATTCCAGTTCGATATCAGGATGGGGGTGGGTTTCACCAGTGTGAGTTTCCCACTTGCCGTCCTTGACAACGAAGTGCGTTGAAAGTTTTCCGGTCTTCTTGAATTCCGGCGACAAAACGCTGATCTGGAAAACGAAGTTTTTGCCCTTGAATTTCTTTACGAATTTCGGATCGTTTTCCGCAACGGTTTTTGCCAAAGGAATCGCGGCGAAGAAGAAAATTCTCAATGCATACTTATCGCCTTGAGTCATTGCCATAATACTATACCTCGTCTACCCAGTTTGCGCCCTGCGGAGCAAGTTTGACGGCTGCGCCGGCTTTTGCGGATTCCGCTTTGACGGCAGAGCCTTTGACGCCTTCTTTTTCGAAGTCCTGATTGATGACTTCAAGAGCGTTTTTCACGATGCCTTCCGCATCGATTTCGTGCATAGCCATAAGGTCTTCGTGGAGACCGATTTTGCTGAACTTGTCTTGGAGACCGAGTTTTCTGAACGCGCAAGCCTTACCTGCTTCGATGACGACTTCCGCAACCGCGCTGCCGAGACCGCCGATAACGGTGTGGTCTTCCGCGGTGATGATACGACGAGTGTCGTTGACCGCAGCAAGGATTGCTTCCTTATCGATAGGTTTAATGGTGTGCATGTTCAGCACGCGAGCGTTGATGTCGTGGTCGTATTTAAGGATCTTCGCAGCCTGAACAGCCTGATATACGCAGCTGCCGCACGCGATGATGGTGATGTCGTTACCTTCGTTAAGGAGAACGGCTTTGCCGACTTCGAAGTCGTAGTTGTCGTCCGCGTAAACGTTGGTGTCGAAACCACGGTTAATACGAATGTAGAAAGGACCTTCGGTGTTTGCAGCCGCTTCGACCGCTTTGCCCGTTTCGATACCGTCTGCGGGGCAGATAAGCGTCATGTTGACAAGCGAACGGATAACCGCGAAGTCTTCGATTGCGTGGTGGGTGGAGCCCGCCTGACCGAACGACGTACCGCCGTGCGTGCCGATGATTTTCACGTTGACGTTCTGATAGCAGATGTCGGTGTGAATCTGGTCAAGCGCGCGGAGCGACGCGAAGACGGAGAAGGAAGACGCGAAAGGAATGAATCCGCATTTCGCAAGACCTGCCGCCATGCCGTACATATTCTGTTCCGCAATACCGACGTTAATGGTTCTTTCGGGGAATTTCGCCGCGAAGTCGCCGATTTTCGTCGAGCCTTTAAGGTCGGCGGTAAGAGCGACGATTTTGGGGTTTTGTTCGCCGAGTTTTACAAGAGTTTTGCCGTAAATTTCGGCAGTTGCCATTGATGTGCTTTCAAGCGCAGTATATACTAATCCGCCAGCCATAATTAAATGCCCTCCTTTTCAGCCACAGCGATTCTGGATTTCTTGTATTCGTCCAGATCGTGCAAGCAGGTTTCATACATTTCGTCGTTGATGGCGCCGTAGTGCCATTTGAAGTTACCGGACGTAAGTTTCATACCTACACCCTTGATAGAGTCGGAGATGATGCAAACGGGTTTGCCGTTCGGTGCTTTCTTTGCGTATTCGATAGCGTCGCAAATTTCGTCGAAACGATGTCCGTTGATGACTTTGGTGTCGAAACCGAAAGCGGTCATTTTGTCCGCAAGGGGTTCAAGCGCCATAACGTCTTCTGTGTTGCCGTCGATACTGAAATGGTTGCGGTCGATGATAACGACGCAGTTCGTGAGTTTGAAGTGCGAGATTGCCATGAACGCTTCCCAGCAGGAACCTTCGTCAAGTTCGCCGTCGCCGGTCATAACGTATGTGGTGTAGTTTTGTTTGTTAAGACGTGCCGCATAAGCCATGCCGAGAGCAAGCGAGGGGCCGTGTCCCAACGAACCGGTGGACGCGTCAAGACCTTTGACCTTATTGCTGTCAAGGTGCATTCCGAGACGGCTGCCGGTAAGGTTGAATGTTTTGAGTTCGTCTTTGCCGACAAGACCGAGGTCGGCGAACATACCCGCAAGGAAAATGCCGATGTGTCCTTTGGACACGATGCATCTGTCGCGGTTAGGATCGTCGGGGTTCTTCGGGTCGAAATTCATATACTTGTAATAAAGAGCAGTGAGGACGTCGGCTGCGCTCATGCTGCCGCCGATATGCCCGCTGGAACAATGCGTGGTGTAAAGACAAAGTTTGCGCAGTTCGTCAGCCTTTTCTTCAAGTCTTATCCACTCTTGTTTAGTTAAAGCCATAATTGATTCCTCCTAAAATTATTTAATGAGTTGTGCCTGGGGATAGCGTTCACGCACTACTTTGTACGCTTCGTCCGCAACTTCCCAAGTGTATTGGATGTCCTCATTGCTGAGTGCATAGTTGATGAAGTGGTTGTGGTGGCTGGTGAAGAATACGCCGCGTTTTACGCACTCGCATACCCAGTCCTGATGGATAACGCGCGAAGGAAGGTCGTTCGCAAGGCGCAGATAGAACATACCCGGTTCGCCTGTGACGCGGAGGTCGAATCCGTTGTCTTTTGCGATTTCTTTAAGGCCGTCGGTAAGTTTCTTGCCTTTCTTTGCGTTTTCTTCGGTAGCGTTCAACGCTTTTGCCTTGCGAAGGGTTGCGATACCCGCCGCAAACGGTACTGCCGAAAGCCAGTAGCTGCCGGTGTACGCGATGTCGGACGTCGCGTTGAGAAGTTTCTTGTTGCCGCAGAGGCACGATACGTTGTATCCGTTTGCGATTGCCTTGCAGAAGCAGGACAAGTCGGATTTAATGCCGTAATGGTAATCGGAACCGTTGATGTCGATACGGAAGCCCGCGCGTACGTCGTCGATAATAAGAACTACGCCGTATTTGTCGCAGATTTCGCGAATCTTCTGCCAGTATCCGGGGGCGGGCAGTTCGTTATCCGCAAAGTTACCGTGTTGATAAGGTTGCGAAATGAAGCCTGCGATTTGTCCTTCGTACTGTTGGCAGAGAGCCTCGAATTGTTCGGGATGGTTCCACTCGATATAAAGGTTGTTGCAAACGTCTTCTTCGATGATGCCCGAATAGCCGAGTTTTTGCGTCCAGGGAGATACGCCGTGGTACCAGCCTTTCGTCAAAACCATTTTCTTGCGTCCGGTATAAGCACGCGCGATCATCATCGCAAACTGCGTGACGTCGTTACCGTTCTTTGCGAAGAATGCCCAGTCTGCCATATTGATGGTCTTGCAAACTTCTTCCGCAAATTCGACGGTGATATCGCTGATAAGCGTGGTGCAGTCGCCCTTCTTTCTCTGAGCGGCGGCGGCAGCGTCGACGTCGGGATCGTTATAGCCCAGATAGTTGGGGCCGTAACCGCACATATAGTCGATGATTCTGTTGCCGTCGATATCGTATATGTACGCGCCTTGCGCGTGATCCATATATAAAGGATACGACGATACGGGAACCATACAGCCCTCGGAAGGTCCGAGATGTCCGTAAATGCCCGCGGGGATACAATTCAGAGCCCTTTTGAAAGTGGCCTGGCTTTTGGTAACGTCAATTATCTTTTTGGGTTCGTAAACGAGATTCATAATTTCCTCCTATCCGAGATATGCGCTGACGAGGTTGAGCATCTTTGCCATTTGTTCCAGCATATCGAGACGGCCTCTTACCTGGAAGTCGCCGCTGCCCATACCGCCGAAACTCGACGCGTCGCCGTTCAGCAAGTCGTGCGCGAATTCCATATTCGCAAAGAACATTTGTGCCGACCAGTCGTCGATTGCGCCCTTTGCTCCGTAAAGTTTGTGGTCTTTGACGGTGATGTTGAGTTGCGGACCGCCGGGGATACCCGCAGCAATCTTGCCGTCGCACATACGCTTTGCACAAAGTTTACCGACCTTATCGCTGTTTGCGACTTCGCAAAGTGCGAACAACGCGGTGTACAGCGTGAGCGTCGTGTTGATTTTGAAATATTCGGGATCTTTCAGAAGTTCCGCCTTCTTGTCCGCCGCCGGTTGCAGATAATACGAGAGCCTGTCGGCGAGTTTTGTGAATTGATTGAGAAGGAATCCTGCTTTGAATACGTTGTAGAAAATAGGTATGACCGTTTTGGGTTTACCGTTAGCGTCCTTGGGCGGATCGATAAGGTTGTTGAAATGCTCCGCCGAAGTGAAGAAGAGTTGCAGTCCGGCGTGTTTTTTGCCGCGATTGAAAGTGCACTTGCCGTGATCGAAATCTATGGTTGCGCTTCCTACGTCGGGCACGTTGAACTGTACGGAAAGTTTGGTATCCTTGATGATGTCGGCGGACTCTTTGTCCATTGCACACAAATCTTCAAGGTTCCTTAAGACAGCAAACAGATTTATTTTTGCCTTGGTGATGTTGTCCATAGGATATCCCCCTTTTTATAGAATTTAGTAACTTAATCTTACCATAAAACCGCGCCATTTTTCAATCCTTAATCGGATAAAAATATTATTTTTTACACTTGTCTTGTTTTGTATGGAAAAGAACGTGTGTTTTTAAGGCGATTTTTGACAAAACGGCGCGTTTGTATTTTCTTTTTTAATAAAATCGTATGCGCGTTTTTCCCTCTTTTGCCTTTTTCTTTTGACGGGCGGCGGAAAACTGTTGCAAAGTGCGGCGATTTTTATTATACTTATTGTAATAAATCTTGGAGGAATTTTATGTCATTATTAAGCGCTGCTTTCTTTGTCGATGACTATATCAAATATTTATTGTGCAACCGCTTCCCCGGAAAAGGGCTTACGGAAGTGAAAGATATCGTCTATGACGAGGAACATCCCGACACGGGAAAACTCGATATTATTTACGACGAAAAACAACGCGGAAAACTTACGGAAGGAAAGTTCCCCGTGTTCTTTATGATTCACGGCGGCGGCTGGATCGAAGGCGACAAAAAAATGCGCCGCGGCTATTGCCAGCATATGGCGCGCACGGGCGCTTTCACCGTCAATATCAGTTACGGTCTCGGTCCGAAGTACCGCTTCCCCGACTACATGAAACAGGTCTACAAGGCTCTGCAATGGGTTGTCGCCAACGCCGACAAATACGGTCTTGACCTTGACAACTTCGTCATCTCCGGCGACAGCGCGGGCGGACACCTTTCCATGGTGACGATAAACTGCCAGAATCACCCCGAATATCGCGAACATCTGGGACTTCCCGACGTCGATATCAAAATCAAGGGCGCGATTCTCAACTGCCCCGCAATCGACTTCGAAGGCAAAATCATCAACCTGCCCGTTGTCCGCACGATGACTTATCACTGCACCGGCATCAAACACTACAAAAAACTCAAATCGGAGTACGAATATTACAACGAATTGCAGGTATTTCTCGGCGTCGAGAAACCCTTCCCCCGTCTGTTCCTTAACAACGGCATTCAGGACGTCTTTACGAACGGCGGCAGCAAGAAACTGAGAAAAGCGTTGGAAGCAAAAGATATTCCTTATGAATACTTCTGCGCGTGGGAACCGCTCAACTCTTTCCACGACTACAACCTGAAAACGTGGATGCCCTCGGCGCGCATCGTCCTTAAAAAGGAAAAGGACTTCCTGTGGCGCGTATACCAGGATAAATAACGAAATTCCGCTTTGCGGCAAAAACAAACCACCGAATTTTTTCGGTGGTTTTCTTTTGTGCTTTTCGTGTTTTCGCGGGTTTTATTAAATGCGGGATTCGATATATTTTACGACGTCGCCGATGGTATGAAGGTTTTTCACGTCTTCTTCTTCGATGGTGATGCCCCATTCGTTTTCGGCGTCCATCAGAAATTCCACGATGTCCAGACTGTCCGCGCCGATGTCTTTGATAATATCGGAATCTTCGGTGATTTTGTTTTTGTCGATGCCGAGTTGTTTTTCAAGCATATCTTTAATTTTATCAAGTACCATTTCAAAGTCCTCCGTTTCGGAATATGTTTTATTTTACTAAATCTTTTTCGATAAGTCAATCGAGATCGACGAGAATAACGGGCTGTTCTTCCGCAACGACCGTGCCGACGTATCCCGCGAAAATGTTGAGCGGCGTTGCGACGACGCGCTTGCCCTCGTAAAACAAATCGCCCGACACGTCGTTTGACCTGACGCCCGAAAGCCCCTCGCTCGTGAGTTTGAGATAGGCTTCCTTTCTCGTCCATACCGCAAGAAAAGTTTCAAGGTCTTTGACTTCTTTCGCCTCGCCTTTCGTGAAAACGTTTTCGACGACTTTCTGATAAGCGCGGGGACGGAACTCCTCGATGTCGATTCCGACTTCCGTCTGCGCCATTGCGACGACGACAAGCGCGCCGCTGTGCGAAATCGAAAACCTTACGTCGGGATAATCCTTGAAATAAGGTTTGTCGTTGTGGTTTTTAAGCTCGGTAAGTTCGCCTTCGAGCTTGGTTTTTTTCATGGTTTCAAGATATTTCGTCAGGCATTCTTCCAGAAGTTCACGCCTGTCGTACTCACCGTATTTTGCAAAAATAATCATTTCTTTCTCCTTATATCAAAAATGCGGCACACTGCAAAAAATGCAGTTTACCGCATAATTTTGGTTGTTTAACCTTGTTTTTGTTTTTCTTTCTTCTTGCGACGAACGTGGTCGGGACGATAAATAATGCTCCTTTTGTCAACCGTTTTTATGAATATCGACGGCAGGAAGAAATTGTGCTTTTGCTTCAAAATTTTGTCGGCGGTTTTCATAATTCCCGCCCCGTCTTCACGGGTGAGCGGCGCGGAAAGATGCGACGGCCAGAACACGTCGTATCCGTCGATTTTCAAAAGTTTTTCCTGCGTTTCGCGGTATTCCTCGATTGACGTCGCATGCGCCAGAAACATCAGCATAAGCGGGTTGAACGTGTCGCCCGAAAACATTATGCGGTCGCTCCTCGACAAGAAACACAAGCAGCCTTCCGTGTGTCCCGGCGTCTCAAAAACTTCAATCTTTCTGTCGCCCAAATCAAACGTGAACCCTTCGCAAATCGGGATAAGTTCCGGCTCCTTTTCGACCTTTTTCATGACCGCGTCCTTAAACTTTATGCACTTGAAAAACATAAGATAGCGCATAATGATTATGTAAAACTTGCGGTACGAAAGGGTTGCTTCCTTTACAATATCTTTGTCGCGTCTGCCGACGTATATTTTGTCGAACTGCTCGCGGCCGCCGGCATGGTCGACGTGTCCGTGCGACAACACCATATCGTAAGGTTTCCCTTCGACAAGCCTTTCGATGACCGCCTTATAGTCGCCTACGCCCGTGCCGCAATCTATGCAAAGCGCGCGCTCGCTGCCCACGATCACGAACATTGTCGAAAGGTTGTATTCGTTGATTTTATAGATTTTCGGCGCGACTTCCTGCACGTCGTAATCTTTCAGTTGGGTTTTTAACGTTTTGTCGACGCTCATAATTTCACCTCGCGATATATTATATCAGTCTTTTTCTTAAAATACAAGGCTTAACGAATATCTTTTATTTATTCTTCGCCCGTCTGTTTCGGACGGTATTTGCCTTTTTCGTTGAGATAATAGACATTCTTCCCGCCGCCCACGGCATATTCGCCGAGTTCGTTTGTCCCTTCGCCTTCACCGATAATCGTAAGGCGGGTATTGTCAAAGCTGTCCACTATCCACCCTTGGACTGCGTACTCCTCGCCGTCTTTTGGGGCTGTCGTAAGGTCGATTTCCGAAAACAACGTTACTTTTTCCCCGTCCGCCGGCAAATACGTTATATCGGGGACGATAATCATCTTTTTCGCCGTATCGGGAAGCGTGATTTTGCCGTTTTCGATTTTCTTGTCCGTCCTTTTTCCGTCAACGAACACGATGTAGTCGCTTTCGTTTTCAATTGTCATTTTGTACGTTTTGAGTCCTACGCGTTCGATTGCGTCGCCGATTACGACGATTTCTTCCGACACTCCGTCTGAAAACCCTTCGGCTGTCGCGACGATTTTCACTTTGTTTTCGCCCTGTTGAAGATGCGCGGAAACATCCGCCGTTGTTTCGGTAACCGTCAGCACCTTTTCTCCGCCGACGTAAACGTCGTACGCCGTTGCGCCGAGCACTTTCGTCCAGCTTACAACGCTTCCGCTTGCAGTGGGTACGGGTGACGAGAGCGCACCCGTCTTAACAAAAGTCGCCGTTCCTTCCGCCGACTCATCATACCAGCCGTTTGCGTTTGCGACAACCGCAATCGTGTAGGTCTTCACTTCCGCAACGTACGGCGAAACGTCAAAACTTTCTGCGGTTACGTTTTTGGAAATAATCCTGCCGTCGATTTTTATCGTGTAATCGACCGCGTTTTCAACCTTTGTCCAACTAACGATTGTCCCGTTTACGGCAACCGTCGGCGTTTCAAGCGTCAGGTAATTGCGGAAATATATCGTCGTTACGTCGGAATAATCGTAATTCCCGTTCGAAAGCGCCTGCACTTTCACCGCGTATTCGCCCGCTCCGTGCTTTGCGACAAGTTCCGAAAGGTCAAAACTCGTTCCCGTAAACCTATCGACCTTTTTAATTTCGGTTTCCATAAAAGTTACGACGACCGAGTATTCGTTTGCGCCTTCCGACTTTGCCCAGGACACCGTCTTGTTTTCAACCAAAAGCTGCGGACTTTCAATGGTTTTACGGCATTCGTACGTTGTGGTCGCCCACTCGCCCGCGTCATATCCTTTTCCGCCCGTCGCGCGTACTTTTATCGCATAATCCGCAGGTACAGACACTTTATCTGTCAAATCATACTTGTTATCGGTTGTTTTTAATATTTCGCCGTTCACGTCGATTTCATATCCGCTTGCGTACGAAACGCTGTCGAACGATAAAATCACTTTCCCGTCGACGCTTGTTATCCCGACGTTTTCCGGGGTGCCGATTTTCATCACGTTGTCGTAAGAAAGCGTTGAAAACTTGCTGTCGTAGGTCAAACGATTGTCGCCGTTTGCGCGCACTTTTATTTCGTAATTTATCGGTGAAGTCAGTACGTCGATAAGTTCGATTTCCGTTTTGGTCGCGGATTTTAAGACGGACACGCCGTTTATCACGACGTCGTACGACGCCGCTCCGTCAACCGCGGAAAACGACAATTTCTTGTCGGCGGACATCGTAAGATTTTCGGGCGCGTCAAGCGCGCGACCGATAACGAGCGTGGTTTCGTAAAAGTCGGACGAGCGCGTTTCGTCGGCGCAAATCGTCCTTATCTTTACCGAAAATTCGTTGCCGCTTTTAACGTTAATCAGCACCGCCGTTACGTCCTTTTCGACAACGGTCGTCTTTCCGTTTACAACGACTTCGTACCCGTTGTTGTAGGGGACGTTTTCAAAGGTCAGATAATAACTTCCGTCACGCACGGTGACGGAAAGATTTTTCGGCGGCATCGTTTTGCCGTCGTTTGCAAAAGCAACGTCGCTTGCGCCAAACTGCGCAATGACGGCGACAAGCAGCATAAACACCACCGCCGCGATTACTTTTTTCATTTTTTATTCCTCCGCATTATATATAATTTCGACCGAACTCGGCTTATAGCCGTCAAGCATGGCCGTGATCTTGATTTTTGCCGTGGTTGTGCCCTTTTCCAGCACGTCGGATAACGCAAGCGACTTGTTTTCGTCAACCTTGTCCGCGACGTTGACGCCGTTGATTTCGACAAGGAATTTCACGTCCTTTTCGTGGGAAACGGTTAGAACGCCGTTTTCGATTTTTGCAACGGGCGCGGAAAGCGTGCCTTTGAAGGTATATTCCGCCGCGAAGGACATATCGCTTTCGGGGCGGTCGCCCGTCGCGCGGACGGAAAAAGTATATGTGCCGTTTTCTGTGAAAAGCGTATCGACTCGGACAAGTATGCTTTCGCCCGAAGTCTTTTTGTCCAGTGGCGTTTCAACCTTTTGCCCGTTCATAAAGATTTCGTAACCGCTTGCCGCAAGCACCTGTTGGAAAACAAAATAAACCTTGTCTTCTTCGATGAGCATACCGACGTTTTTCGGCGTATCGTACGGGCGGACGTAATTTATGTTTATTGCGCTTTCGTTCTCGCCGAAGCCGTCGCCCTTAACTTTTACAAGCACATTGTGCGCGCCGTCCGACACGTTGTAATCCGCAAGGGAAAACTTCCCACCGGAAGTAGTATTAAACAAAAATTCGCCGTCGATAAACACTTCGCACCTTTCGGCGTTTTCACCTTTGACAACTGAAATACTTCTTCCGTCAAAAGATATTTCGGGCTTTGAAAGTCTTTTCAAAAACACCGCGTTTATTTTTGTGTTTTCGGATTTAATCGTAAAATTCAAGGTTTTATCGTAATATTTCGTCCCGTCAATCTCAAAATATGCAAAAACAAAGTTTTCGTCGTCGCTTGCGGAAACCGTGATTTCTTCGCCGAACGCCGCGCTTTCGGGCGCCGCGACCACGCACGCTTTGTTTGCCTTTTCAATTGTTATCGGATACTTCTTTTTTGAAAACTTAACAACGAAAACGCGATCGTCCGTTACCGTGAACGAGTATTCGCTGTTTGATGACACAAGATTGTCTTTTTCGTAAATCCCGTCGATTTCAAAATGTTCTTTCGGGGTGACGGTAAGTTTTGCGGTTTCGCCGTACTCGTACTTTCCCGCGCCCTTGACCGTCCCGTAATTTTCGTCAAAGAAAGTAAGCACGTCGTACCGGCACTTCGTCCCGACGATTTCAATGCCGTCCACGGAAAAGCCTCCCACCGTGTAGGAATTGAAAGAATATCCTTCCTTTGAAAACGTGATTACGTCGCCGCTTTTAAGATGAGAAATGTTGAAACGTCCGCTTGAATCAAGCGAATAATCTGTTTTTATGCCGTTGACAAGAATTGAAATCTCAAAAAAATCGGCGTCCGTTTTTACGATACCGCCGACAGAAAAGTCGTTATTTGTCTGTGTCTTGGAACAAGCCGAAAACACAAGTGTTGCCACCGCGAACAACGCGAGCAGCAAAATTTTCTTTCTCCCCTTCATTTTCCCCTGCTTCTGACCGTTTTTCTGTCCGTAAACTTTAATTAGTTTACCGCGGCAGCAAAAAGCCGTCAAGGTTTTTTGGGGGAAAAACGATAATTTGACATATTTTTTGTCTTTTTTTACGATATTTTGCTAATTTTCCAAAAATTTTCCCGACACTTGTCTAAAAATTGTTGTAAAATCAGCGCGTGTTTTTTCAGTTGGGTAGTGGCACTAACCAACTGAACCGATTAAATGCAGTTATAAGCGGTTTATTTTGAAACACGACAAAAAACAACCCTTCGGGCGAACCGAAGGGTTATTCTTTTTCAACAATTATCTGATGTCTTCAAGCAGGTTTTTGCCGGGTTTGAAAGCAACGGTCTTCTTTGCGGAGATTTCGATTGCTTCGCCGGTTTTGGGGTTGACGCCCATTCTTGCGGCGGTTTCTTTTGCTTTGAACGTACCGAAGCCGACAAGGGCGACGTCGTTGTTGTCTTTCAACGCTTCCGCAATGACTTGAAGAGCGGCGTCGACGGCTTCTTTTGCTGCCGCCTGTGAGATGTTTGCTTTCGCGGCGACTGCGCCGACAAATTCGTTTTTATTCATAGTTATCCTCCGTTATTGGCTAATTGCCTGAAAACAGTATAACCGAAATTTCGCCTCCGTGTCAACAGAAACGGGAAAATTTGGTTATCGGGCGGGTTTTCGGGGCGGTTTTATGCCAACGTTCATATTATTATCTATTGGCATACTTTTAATAATACCCAAGATAAAGCGTTCCGAAACGCATAATTTCGGGAATTATCATATTTGCGAGCGAATAATATATCGTTTTTCCGTCGCGGCGCGCCGTAACGACGCCCGTGGAGCGCAGAATTTTGAGTTGATGCGACACTGTCGTCTGATTCATATCGAGCATTTCCGACAAATCCCCGACGCACATTTCGGAAATGCAGATTGCCGAAAGGATTTTTATGCGGGTACTGTCCGACAAAACCGAAAACAAATCCGAAAGTTCGGTAAGGACGGCGTTGTCGGGCAGATAATATCTGACCTTGACTTGCGTTTTATTATCGATAAGCGGCATGGCTTCCCCCTTTGTTCACACCGATTATACCTTAAAAGAAAACCGCGGTTTTGGGTAAATTTATCTCATTTTGTCGCATATTGTATATTTAAGAGATTTTCAAAAGGGGGAAAATATGTTTGACGACAACTGGATTTTGTACCTGTTCATAATAATGGTGCTGTTCGGCCGCGACGGCGAAATCGCGGGGACGGAACTTATCGTACTGTTCGCTTCGACGCTTGCCGTGCTTATCGGCGAAAACGGGAACGGCTGCGGCTTATTTGCTGGGAATGCCAACAGATAGTAATACGAACGTTGCCAAAACGCCGATATTTCAACGCTTTTATGAAAAATGCTCGCTTGTAGTACGAAAAGTACAACTGCGTTCGCCTTTTCCAAAAATCATCTGAAATCTCGGCGTTTTCGGTTGTGAACAAGTTTTCCGTCGTGTTTTTAGAATAAGACAAGGCACGCGAGCGGCTTAATACTTTACCGTATAAGCCGTGAACGTAACGCAGTATTAGTCAAAAACACGGCGGAAAACCTAAGTTCGTATTATTATCTGTTGGCATACAACAACTTCTTCGATCTGACGATTTTATAAATCGTTTGACACCGCCGTTCGTTTATTTTACAATAGATAAAAAGAGGTAGCGTATGAAAGAAATTCAAGAAATCGCCGAAAGGCTGAAAGGTATCCGCGAAATGGAAGAAATTTCCACGGCGGAAATGGCGGAATGCGCGGGCATTTCGGAAAACGAATATATCAACTACGAATCGGGCAAAAAGGACTTCACCTTTACCTTGCTTTATAACTGCGCGAAAAAACTCGGCATCGACATCACGGAATTGCTGCTCGGAAAATCGCCGAACCTGTCGGAATATTCCATCGTGCGCGCGGGCTACGGAATGAAACTGAAACGTCGCGAAGGGTTTGAGTATCTGCACGTCGCGCAATATATGAAAAACCGCATTGCGGAGCCGTTTGTCGTTACCGCCCCGTATATCGAGGAAGAACAGGACAAGGAAATTCACCTTTCCAGCCATAAGGGACAGGAACTCGACTTTATCCTGGAAGGCAGCCTGAAATGTAACATAAACGGCAATATCGAAATTCTGCACGCCGGCGACTGCTTGTATTACGACAGCGGAAACCCGCACGGAATGATTGCGACGGGCGGCGGAAAATGCGTGTTCCTTGCAATCGTTATGGCAAAATGAGCAAAAGAGATAAGGGGTAAAATATGAAAGGTACGGTTGCGATAATCGGCGCGAATCAAACGGGTTTGTTTGCCGCAAAGTTGTTTTCGGAACAAGGCTTTTCTGTTTTTGTATTTGAAAAAAACAGCCGTGAAAACGCGGCGTACGAATGGACGGACGATATTTCTCCGTCCGTTTTCAAAGAGGTCGGATTACCCTTTCCCCCAAACGATATTTTTACCCGCACGGGGAGTCTGACTTTCGTCCCGCCCGGGCACAACTCCGTCTTCGTCCCTAAGAACGAAGAAGAACCTAACATAAACGTGTCGCGGCGCGGACTTAACGAATGGCTTATTTCCCTTCTTCCCGACGATGTCGAATTATATTTCGACGCGTGCGTCACGCGCGCACTTACCGACGGCGACGTCGTTTACGGCGTGGAGTTCTCAAACGGCGAAACTTTTGAATGCGACCTTGTCGTCGACTGCGGCGGTGTGAACTCGCTTGTCAGACGTTCCTTACCGCAAATTTTCCAAATCCAAAACGAAGTGAGCGCAAACGACAAGCTTTTTGTGAAAAGAGAATTTTTCGCGCGTCCCGAAAACTGTCCGTGCACTGAACATCCCAAAAAAATATATCTTAAACACAAAAACGAAAACGGCATTTCCCGGTGCTTTTTGAAAAAGGACGACGAAACCTCGGACGTCCTTGTCGGCAGAATCGGCAGTCTTTCGGACGAAACCTACGAAAACGCCATTGCCGACTTAAAAGAAGACAATCCCGTCATCGGCGACAAAGTTTTCGGCGGCGACGTAATTTTTGAAATCCCCGTGCGCCGTCCCCTTTCAAATCTTGTTGCAAACGGATACGCACTGCTCGGCGACAGCGCGTGCATGACAATCCCCATAATCGGAAGCGGAATTGGAAGCGGACTGAAAGCCGCAAAAATGCTTGCCGACGCCGTGACGAGTGCCGACAAAGAACCTTTTTCAAAGAAAAATCTTTATCGCTATCAGTTGAAATTTATGCGCGAAATCGGCGGAAAACACGCCGCGATCGAACTTGTCAAAAACAAGCTGCTTTTAAGCCGTGACAACGAAATTGACGATCTTGTGAAATCGGGCGTTATGGAAGGGTTGGCGTCGGTCGCGTCGGGCGGAAGCGCAAAGCGACTTGTCAAAAGTTTCCTTGCACTCTTTTTCAAGTATTTTTCGCTGTGGAAAACCCTTTTCGGCGTCTCAATAAAAGCGGCGTGCGTTGTATCTCACGCCACGAAAATGCCGCCGCGTTTTGACGAAAAGGAATTTGAAAAGTGGCGGAAAAAGTACGATAAGCCGTTTAATAAATAAAAATCGACGCGTAAACTTGCGTTTTATGCGGTACGGAGGAAATTATGAATAAAAACATCATCGTTGTCGGCGCAAACCAGACCGGGCTTGTTTTTGCCGCGTTTGCAAAAACCGCCGGCTTTGACGTTACAGTGTACGAGGCGAAAAAACAATGCGACGTCGCGTACGACTGGACCGACGATATGGTTGAAGAAACCTTTGAAGAAGTCGGCATGCCACTTCCCCCAAAGGAGATTTACACGAGAAAAAGAAACTGGACGTTCGTGCCGCCCGAAAAAGGTGTGAACGTCCTTATGGATTTGCCCGACGACCAACTTGATATGGCGATATATCGTCGTCCGTTCAACGCTTGGCTTTTGTCGCGCGCAGAATGTGCCGGCGTGAAGGTGTTTTACGAAACCCCGGTAAAGCGCGCCATTGTCGAAAACGACGTCGTTCTGGGCGCGGAACTTGAAAACGGCGAAGTCGTGCCGGCAGGGCTTGTCGTCGATTGCGGCGGCGTAAATTCCGCCGTCAGAAAGAGCCTGCCCGAATCTTTGAAAATCACGAGAAATATCGACAAAAACGACACTTTCATCGTAAGGCGCACTTTCTTCAATCGCCCCGAAAACACGGCGCGCCCAAAGTACACGAACCGCGCGTACCTTAAACATATCAACGAGCGCGGCATATCCTGGTGCACGCTGTCCCATGACGAAAAACAAGCAGACGTCCTTATCGGCCGCGTCGGCGAAATGTCCGACAAAACCTACGAAAACGCCCTTGCCGATATCCGCCGCGACAACGAAATCGTGGGCGATAAAATCATCACGGGCGGACAACTTCTGCAAATCCCCGTACGCCACCCGTTGTCGCGTTTCGTCGCAAACGGATACGCCCTGCTCGGCGACAGCGCGTGTATGACCATTCCTATGCTGGGAAGCGGCGTGGCAAGCGGTATGAAAGCCGGCAAAATGCTTTCGGAAGTCATCTCTTCCCCCATCGGCGAAAACCCGTTTTCAGTTGAAAATCTTTATCGCTATCAGGCAAGGTTTATGAAAGAAATCGGCGGAAAGCACGCCGCCGTCGATATGATGAAAAACTGGCTTCTGAACAGCAAAAAAGGCGATGTTGACTTCCTGCTCGGTAAAGGCGTGGTTTCAAGGAAAGTCCTTATCGAAGCGAGCGCGGGGCATATGATCGTCATGTCGCCCGCGGAAATGGCGCAAGCCGCCGTAAAAGGTATTGCGAAACTTCCCCTTCTTCTGAACCTTGCCGTGCTTTTGCAAAAGATGAAGAAAGAATGTAAGATCGCGTCGAATATGCCCAAATATTACGACGATGCCGCCTTTTCGAAATGGGAAGAAAAATACGAAAAGCCTTTCAGAAAATAATTTTCTGCAAAAAGAAAACCGCCGTTCATACGGCGGTTTTTGTTTGGTTCGTTACTTGTTTTCGTCGGGCTTTTCGTCCGTTTTGTTGTCTTCGGGTTTTTCCGACGTGTCCGTTTTATTTTGTTCGGCGGGCGCGGAGTTTTCGATTTTTTCAATCTTTTCCTTCAACTTTTCGTGAAGTTTTTTGATTTCGTCCGCAGCCGTTTTGTCGTCCGCACCGACTTCCGATTTTTCGTCGGTTTTTTCTTCCGTCTTCGACGCTTCTGCCGCTTTCATTTTTTCCATGCTTTTTTCGTTGCTGATTTTAATGATTTCTTCGGGCGTTTTGCCTTCAAACAGCATATCGACTTCGTTTTGGAAAATGGTTTCTTTCGCAAACAGCACCTTGACCATATTGTCCAGAAGGTCTCTGTGTTCCGAAAGAATATTCCTTGCAGTGTCGTAGCACTCGTCGAGGATACTCTTCATTTCGGCGTCGACTTTCGCGGCGGTTTCGGGCGACATTGCCTGCTGATTGAAATCGCGTCCCAAAAACACTTCGTGTTCGGGATTGCCGAGATATATCGTGCCGAGCGGGCTCATTCCCCATTCGGTAACCATCTTTCTTGCGATGGCGCTTGCGCGCTGAATATCGTTGCTTGCGCCCGTCGTGATGTCTTCGATGACGATTTCTTCGGCGACGCGTCCCGCAAGCATCATTGCGATTTCGTCCATCAACTTTCCGCGGGTAACGTGGTTGTCGTCGTTCACGGGACGGGTGATGGTATAGCCTGCCGCCTGTCCGCGCGGTATGATGGAAACCTCGTTGACTTCGTCGCAGTTTTTAAGGAGTTTCGCAACGATTGCGTGTCCGCTTTCGTGATACGCGGTGATGCGTTTGTCTCTTTCGCTGACGACGCGGCTCTTTTTCTGCGGACCCGCGATGACCTTATTGATACCTTCGTTGATATCGCCCATCGTAATGACCTTTCTGTTGTCGCGCGCGCAAAGGATTGCCGCCTCGTTCAAAAGGTTTTCGATATCCGCGCCGGTGAAGCCCGAAGTAAGACGGGCAAGCGTTTTGAAATCGATGTCGGGGGCAAGAGGTTTGTTCCTTGCGTGAACCTTGAATATTTCTTCCCTGCCGCGAACGTCGGGGACTTGTACGTAAATCTGACGGTCGAAACGGCCGGGGCGCAACAATGCGGGATCCAGAATGTCCGCGCGGTTGGTTGCCGCCATAACGATAATACCGTCGTTCTTTTCAAAGCCGTCCATCTGGACAAGCAACTGGTTGAGCGTTTGTTCGCGCTCGTCGTGACCGCCGCCCAAGCCCGTGCCGCGCTGTCTGCCGACCGCGTCGATTTCGTCGATGAAAACGATGCACGGCATATTGTGTTTCGCCTGGTCGAACAAGTCGCGCACACGAGACGCGCCGACGCCGACGAACATTTCGACAAAGTCGCTGCCGCTTATGCTGAAAAACGGCACGTTCGCCTCGCCTGCGACCGCTTTTGCAAACAACGTCTTACCGGTGCCCGGAGGACCAACGAGCAAAACGCCCTTGGGAATTCTCGCGCCGATATCGACGAACTTTTTGGGGTTTTTAAGGAATTCCACGATTTCTTGCAGTTCTTCCTTTTCTTCTTCCGCGCCGGCGACGTCCGAAAACCGCACCTTAACCGACTGGGTAACGCGGGCTTTGGTCTTTCCGAAGTTCATCGCCTGCTGGTTTTGTCCCTGGCTCTGACGGTAAATAATGTACATCACGATACCGAGAAGCACAACCGACAGTATGGGCAAAAGCAAGCTGTAAAGAAGCGAGCGGCGCGCGGGATTGTCGTACGAAACCTTGGGGGACGTCCAACCCGTGTTGCCCTGACAGTCTTCGATCATGTCGTAAACCTGCTGAACGTTTCTGTCGGGAATATAACAAAACGCGTCGTACTTATTCGGGAAATTCTTTTCGGCGATCTTGCTGTCGTTATATCTGACTTTCAGAACGTAGTCGCCGGTAATCTGAATATTCGAAACTTTGCCCGCCTTTATGTCTTCGACAAGCGACGTGTAACTTATCTCGCCCGCGCCGTTGTCCGAGAGCATCGTCGCGACAAGCACGACAAGCACAAGACAAATCAGAAAAATTATTATTCCTTTTGTTCTTTTTTTCACTGTGTAATAGCCTCCGCTTCCGCAATAAAAACGTCTTATTATTTATCTTTATCACGAAGTTAGTACTATTATAACATAAACTCCCTAAAAATCAACTAAAATTAAAAACTCGGGTTTTGTTGATTTTTACGCGGAAAACAACGCTTTATATAACGCAATCGCAATTTTAACGCTCGTTTTTTGCACTTTATCCCACGATACCGCCATAAGGGTTTTCAGCGGATCGTCCGACGGTTTTTCGACCGCGCCGAGAATGCCGACGTCGCCCGCGGGGTTTTCGATTCCCGTTATCGCCCTTTTGGGGTTGACTCCGCCCGAAACCACCGCGACGAAAGGCTTTTCCGCCTCCTTTGACAAGCACGCGTCCACCGCGATTACGGGGCTTTCGGGGTGCGCGCATTTTATGAGTTCCAGAAAGTCCTGCACGTTTCTTCCGTTGACGCTTTTTCCCGTCGCGCCGTACACGAAACATCTTGCGTTCAGCCTGTTTTTCAAAATATCGCCGACAATCGGACCGACGCTGTCGCCGGCGATTTTGTCGCTTCCTATGCACAAAATTACGGGGGTTCCTTGTTTCATTTTTTCTCTCCTTTTCATAAGTATTGACAGGGCTTACAAAAATAAGCGCGTTTTTTTATTAAATATTGTTTGATTTCTGTAATAAATTTGGTATAATATTTATAAATATCGAGAAATATCGTAAAAAAGAGGGATTATGGTATGTTGAATGCTTTATGTACTGCGAGCATGAACGTCTCGGATATCGTCATTCTGGCGGTTCTGGCGGTCGGCATCGTCGCGGGTATTATTGCGGGCTTTGCAAAATTGCTCAACGGCACGATCGGCGGCATCATTGCATTTATCGCGGCGATATGCCTTGGCATATTCCTTGCGGGGTATCTTGCCGGTGTTTCCGCGTTTGTTGACCTTCAAGCAAAAATCAGCGACTTTTTCGTAAGTAAATTCGACGTGGCGGGCTACAAAGCAAAGGTCTCCGACGGGGAACTTTTCCTGAACGTCAGCGGCAGCGCGTGGACAAGCGTATCGACGCTGTTCGAAGGCTCGTCAAAACTCAAAATCGTACTGCTTGTACAAACCGTCTGCGTCAAACTTTTCAGCGGCGCGCTCACGGGCAGCGTTACCCTTGCGGCGTTTGCGGCAAACCTTATCGTGAAAGCCCTTTGCGCCATTATCGTTTTCGTCGCGTCGATTATCGTGCTTGAAATTCTGTTTTCGCTTCTTTCAAAACTTCTTTCAAAGATTGTCGAAAAACAAAAAGGATTCCGCAGCGTCGACCGTATTATCGGGCTTGTGTTCTCGGCGGCATTCACCGTCGCTCTCGTTTTCGTCGCAATGTTCGTGATCGCGAAAATCGGCTCGGGCGCGCAGGTGGCAATCGACAATATCGAATCGGGCACCATTGCGAAATGGTTTTATGAAAACAACCCGTTCCTTCTTCTGTAAATAAGACAAAATTAAACAAAAAATTAAGCAAGGTTTTTTACCTTGCTTTTTTTATGTGTTTTGAGTTTTATTTTGCGGTTTTCAGATAAATCAGAAGGACGGTAATATCCGCGGGGCTCACTCCCGAAATCCTGGACGCCTGTCCGAGCGTCGCGGGACGGATTTTTGAAAGTTTCTGTCGCGCCTCGATTCTCAGTCCGCTTAAAGCGTTGTAGTCGATATCTTCGGGCAAAATCTTTTCTTCCAAACGTCGTGCGTCCCTTATCGCGGCGTCTTCCTTTTCAAGGTATCCTGCGTATTTTATCATGACTTCCGCCGAAAACAGCGCGCTTTTTGAAAACTCCGAAAACGCGTTTGTGACTTCTTTCAATACGTCAAAGGTGATGCCGGGGTGTTTCAACGCTTCTTTTACGGGCATCGTTTTTTCAACCTGAACTCCCTCGTATCTTTCAAATATTCCGCCGTTTTCCTTTTTAATTTTGACAGTTTCGGAAAGCCTGACGATACGCTCGATTTCTTCCCTTCTTTCCTGCATTTTTTTGAGCCTTTCTTCCGTCGCAAGCCCAAGGGCGTATCCTTTTTCAGTAAGGCGCAGGTCGGCGTTGTCCTGACGGAGCCTCAGACGATATTCCGCGCGCGCCGTCATCATACGATACGGCTCGTTCGTGCCTTTTGTGACAAGGTCGTCGATAAGCACGCCTATGTACGCTTCGTCGCGGTTTAAGGTGAAGGGCGGTTTTTCGTCGACGTACAACGCGGCGTTTATGCCTGCCATAAGCCCTTGCGCCGCCGCTTCTTCGTATCCGCTGCTGCCGTTGATTTGCCCGGCGGAATAAAGTCCTTTTATCCTTTTTATCTGCAACGACGACGAAAGTTCCAGGGGGTTTATGCAGTCGTATTCTATCGCGTACGCATACCTTATAAACCGCGCGTGCGTAAGCCCTTTTATCGAGTGATACATTTCTTCCTGCACGTCTTTCGGCAGGCTTGACGACATGCCCTGAATATACATTAAATCACTGTCGCGGCCTTCGGGCTCCACGAATATCTGGTGTCTGGTTTTGTCGGGGAAACGCATTACCTTGTCTTCAATCGACGGGCAATATCTCGGGCCGATTCCGTGTATCGTGCCGTTGTAAAGCGGACTTCTTTTTATGTTTTTCCTGATTATTTCGTGAGTTTTTTCGTTGGTATAGGTGAGCCAGCACGGCATCTGAGAATAAAGATTTCCGTCGTTCATGAACGAAAACGTGCCGATATCGCTTTCGCCTTCCTGCACTTCCATTTCGTCGTAGTCGATGCTGTCTTTCGCAATGCGCGCGGGCGTTCCCGTTTTGAAACGGCGGATATCTATGCCAAGACTTAACAAGTTGTCTGTAAGATGCGTTGCGTTTTTGAACCCGACGGGGCCGCTGCTTTTTGTTTCCGCGCCGATTATCGTGCGCCCGTTTAAGTATACGCCCGTCGCGATAACGACCGCTTTTCCTTCGAATTCGCCGTTTTCAAGGGTGGTTATGCCGTGCGCCACGCCGTCGTTTACAAGAATTTTTGTCGTTTCGTCGTACAACACGTCAAGGTTTTTCTGATTTTCCAAAACGCGCAACATTACGTCGTGATACAACGCCTTGTCCGCCTGTCCGCGAAGACTGAATACGGCGGGACCTTTTCCACGGTTGAGCATTTTTATCTGCAACAACGCCTCGTCCGCAGAAAGCCCCATTTGCCCGCCAAGCGCGTCCACTTCCCGCACGAGATGACCTTTCGCCGTTCCGCCGATTGCAGGATTGCACGGCATAAGCGCGACGCCCGCCTTTTCAAGCGTCGTAAGAAGGGTGCTTTTGCCCATGCGCGCCGCGGCAAGCGCGGCTTCGATGCCGGCGTGTCCCGCGCCGATTACAATTACGTCGTAAACCTTTTTCATTATTTACCCACGCAGAATTTATCGAATATGTCGTCGATGATTTTTTCGCTGACGGTTTCGCCCGTGATTTCGCCAAGCGCGGTGTAGCCTTCCGTCAGAACGGAAATTACGCAGTCGGTCGTAACGCCCGCTTTCAGAGCGTTAAGCCCTTCTTCGACCTTTTCTTTTGCCGTCGTTACCGACGACAGTTGCCTTTCTGACGTCAGCACTTCCGATTCCGACGTCTTTTCTTCATCGAAATATTTTGCGACGATTTTCAGAAGTTCGTCGATTCCGTCGCCCGTTTTCGCACTGACGAAAATCTTGTTTTCTTCGTTTTTCACATTGTTTACAAGGTCGCTTTTGTTGTAAACTTCCACGACTTTTTTGCCTAAAAGGGCATTTTCAAGCGCCCTGTTTTCAGGCTTTCCTTGCGTTGCGTCCAGAACGCGAAGTACCAAACGAGCGTCTTTAACTATCGAAATCGAACGGTTAATGCCTTCTTTTTCAATTTCGTCGTTACTTTCCCTTATTCCCGCGGTGTCGCAAAGATTGATCTTTTTCCCGTTTAATTCAAAGCTGTCCGAGATAAAGTCGCGCGTCGTTCCTTTTATCGACGAAACGATTGCGCGGTCGTACCCCAAAATCGCGTTCATCAGACTTGACTTGCCGACGTTCGTGTCGCCGACGAGAGCGACGTCCATGCCTTCTTTTATCATTTTGCCGTAGGCGCGGCTGTTTTGAAGCGCGGTAAGGGTTTTTAAGATTTTTTCAAGTTCTTCTTCCGCCGACGGCAGTGTTTCGTCTTCCAGTTCCTCGGGATAATCCAGTACCGCGACAAGCCCCGTCAGGACGGTTTTCAGGTCGTTCTGAACGTCTTTCACCGCCTTGGACAACTTGCCGGTCATAAGGCGATATGCGGCTTTTACGGCGTCCGCGCTGTCGGCGTTTATCATATCTATGACGCCTTCCGCGTCGGACAAATCCATTTTCCCGTTCAGAAACGCGCGACGGGTGAATTCGCCCCGCTCCGCAAGGCGCGCGCCTTTCGACACGCACGCAGAAATCACGCCTTCCGCAATCCTTGTTCCGCCGTGCACGTGAAACTCCACGACGTCTTCGCCGGTGTAACTTTTCGGCGATTTGAAATAAACCATATATCCAAGGTCGGAAAAGTCTTTCGCGTTAATTTTTCCGAAGTACATAAAGTTCGGTTTAATTTCGCCATTTATCGCTTTCGTTTCAAAAACGGCGCGAGCAATCGGCAACGGGTTTCCGCTGAGTCTGATTACCGCTATGCCGCCCTTTCCCGCGGGCGTTGACAATGCCACGATTGTGTCCATACTTCGATTTGATTTTCCTTTTTGTTTCCCGAAATATACCGGGTATTTTCCAAAAAAAATCCTGCCATAACGGCAGAATAATGGCGTCAGTCCGAACAACCTGTCGCAATCTCCCAAAACCCTTCCCTAAAACGGCAGAATTTTGATGAGATTATGGGGTTCTTGGCGGGTTCGGAAAAATCCAGTGTACTAAATCGTACACGATTTTTCCGGTTCTGCCAAAACGCCGTAAGGTCGCAAAATTATGCCGTTTTAAAAGTGTTTTTTGGTGTAGCCGAAGGATTTGAATTTCGGCGGTCCGTTCTTTTTCAGATTAAACTCCGTCGACGTTGGATCATCAACGGGCTTTACGGGCGCGGATTCCTGACGAGAATCGTTGCGGTTGCCGCGGCGGTCGCGGCTGTCGTTTCGTCTGTTTCTGTCGTTGCGTCTGCCGTCGTTTCGTCTGCCGTTTCTTTCTTCGTATCCTTCGCGCACGCCGCCTTCTTTCGGGACGATGACGATATGACGGTTCATATCTTCTCCCTCGGATTCGGTCGTGGCGTATTTGCTGTTTTGAAGCGCGGTGTGGATCACGCGGCGTTCAAACGGGTTCATCGGTTCAAGCTCGACGTTTCTTCCCGTGCGGTACGCCTTGTATGCAAGGCGGTTTGCAAGGGATTCCAGCGTTTCGATGCGTTTTTCGCGGTAGTTTTCGGCGTTGATCGACACGCGGATAAAGTTGTGTCCGCTTTCGTTGACAAGAATGAGCGCAAGATACTGTATCGCGTCAAGCACTTCGCCGCGGTATCCGATAATGACGCCGCTGTCACTTCCCGTGATATTGACGACGATTTCTTCGTCTTTGACTTCGCAGTCGGCATAGCATCTCAGATTCATTCTTTCAAACAAGCCGTTCAGAAAGTCGATGACAATGTCCGCGGGCGTTTCCTTTCTTTGGACGGTTACGACCGCCTTGCTGAAAAGACCGCCTTCCTGCAAAACTTCTATTTCGGCGTTTTCTCTTTCGATGCCGAGTTCTTTCAAGCCTTCCTCGATGGCTTTTTCGACCGAGGACGCTTTGACTTCGATTTTTTCCATATGGACTCCTTATTATTTGAAGGTCGATTCAAGGCGTTTTTCTTCGTTTCGCTTGTCGTTGACCTTTACGCACGCATTGTAAATAAGTTGGAAAACGGTGCTGAACAGGTTGCTTATTACCATATATACCGTGAACGCCGTGCTGTACAAAAGGGCGAACACCGCAAGCATAATGGGCATAAACCACTGCATCATTTTCATATTTGCCTGCATTGCGTTTTGCATATCTTTGCCGCTGCCGTTAGCCGTCGGGGGCTGGGGCGGCTGGGTTTGTTTCATAAGTTTGGTGGACGCGAAAGTGATAAGTCCGGTGATTATGGGCAGCAACATAAAGCCGTTCCATCGGCTGCCGCTCTTCCCGTTTCTCTTGACCTGATTATACTTCGCGATAAGCGGGTTCATGACTTCTTCGTATTCGGTACGGTTGCCGTGCTCGATAGAAGCGGTGTCGATGCCGAGTTTTCCGATTCCGTTGCCGATAAACGTTTCGTAATCGGGGATAGGATTCTTCCAGCTGTCGGGCATAAACACGTTATTTACCCACATGAACTTGATTTCTTTTTTGTATTTGTCGTCAAAAAGGCTTACGACCGTGTTTTGCGCTGCCGTCGTTGCGGTTTCTTTTGCGACAATGGTTGCCGCCTCGTCCGCTTCCGTTTCGCTCTTTCCTTCGCCGATTAAACGATTGTATTCCGTCGTATATGCCGCGGCGCGCTGCGTTTCGTAGGTCGAATAGTACGAGCTTGACAAATCCTTGTACATGTTGATGTTGTATTGCTTTACCATGCCGTTAAATCCCGAAAACACCATGAAGAATATGACAAGCGAGATTATCGACGGAAGACAACTTCCAAGCATGCTGTACTTTTCCTTGCGGTAAAGTTCCATCTGTTTTTGCGAATACAACTCCTTATTTCCGGCGTACTGCTGCTGCAATTTTTCAAGTTGCGGCTTCATTCTTTCCATCGCGCGGTTGTTCTTCGTCATTACGACTTTCTGCCATACGTCGAAGGGCGACATCGCGAGCTTTAAGATGAGCGTGAAGCAGATTACCGCCACACCGTAGTTACCGATACCCTTGTTCAGCGCGTCGATAAGCCACATTACGCCTTCGGCAATTTTGTTCGCCGCAAGGCCCATCTCCATTATACTAACCATTTTGCGTTTCCTTTATAGTTTTCTGCCACGGGGTCGTAGCCGCCCTCGTGGAAAGGGGTGCATCGAAGTATCCTTTTCGCACCCATTACGCATCCTTTAAAGAATCCGTGTTTTTCAATTGCGGTCAGGGTATAAATCGAACACGTCGGCACGTATATGCACGGCCGCGTAAGATTTATCGAAATAAAACGTTTGTAAAATCCAATTAAAATACGGGCGAGCGTTTTCATAATCATAAGGAATGGCCCAAAAGTCCGGCCTTTTTGAGGAGCGACCTCATCGAATCGGCAATGACGCTGCTTTTCTTGCCGTAGACTGTGCTTCTCGCCACGAATATTATGTTGTACCCGGGGGTTATCTCGGGTATCATAAGACGGACGCTTTCGCGCATCTGTCGTTTTACCCTGTTGCGCTGGACGCTGCCGCCGACCTTTTTCGAAACCGAAAATCCGACTTTGAGCGCACCTTTCGTCTTTACTGTGTACAAAACGAAATCGTCGTTTGAAAAAACCGTGCCTTTCCTGTAAATGTAGTTGAAAGACGCGCGTTTTTTTAACTTATATTCCTTTTGCATTGTTCGGGGGAGCGTCTGCCCGCACAATTAGTTGTGCGGGGTAAGTTTTGCTCTGCCTTTGTTGCGGCGACGTTTCAGAACGTTGCGGCCTTGCTTGGTTTGCATTCTCTTCCTGAAACCATGTACCTTGGTTACGTGTCTTTTCTTGGGTTGGAATGTCCTTTTCATATATGCCTCCTTGATAGGGATTATTTCTTCGTTACTATTGTTATTATAATATAACAATGCCAGTCAATTATAAGGAAATTTTGTTCGCGTGTCAACCGATTTGACGCCTTTTGAATAAATGCCGTTTTCCGCCACTATAACTTTTCGGTAAAAAGTATAAGGCGTTTTTTCCCGTTCGGTTGCACGTAAAATAAAAAACCTTTCCGCTTTCGGAAAACAGAACGGCAAAATTTCTCGTTTCGTTCAAGATCTTTTTCAAAAGAAAAAACCTTTTTCTCTTTTTTGAAAAATTAAACCGTACTATGTACGGTTTAAAATTATTTCCAAAGATATTGCGCTGTTTTTCCGTCAAAAAACAAACAACAGCCCTTTTGAATCCTTTTTGTTTCCGCCCGATTAAATTAACATTTGTTCCCGCCGTGTTATGAAAATTAGACACTTGTATAGTTTTTTTGCCGGTGTTTATGCATCTTTCCGTTCTCGCGCTTTGTTTTTTGTCCGAAATTACTCTTTTTGCAATATTCGACAATGTGATAAGTCTTGTTTCACGTGCAACATAATACCAAACAAACGTGCACTGTTTCCGTTTTCAAAACATCAAACAACTCTGCCCCCGCAAACAACAATAAAACAAGCCCGTCTCTATAAGCACTGCATTTACGACAAACGACTCGGCTTTAATAAAACCGCCGTAGTTATTAGAGATAGTTTATTTGTCGATTCCGGCATTTGTGTTTTAACGGTTGTTTGTGCGATATGCGACATCCATTCAAAGTCGGGTTTCGGAACAAACACTCCGCAAATCGCCGACGCTCGCCCATAAACAAGCACTTATCAAAAATTATTGTTTTTACGATCAGACAACGCAAAATTATTCGACCGCAAACAACCCGAATAAACATTTTTCGCATTTTACACCCTTTTCACGTCCAAAATCATAACAAGCGTTCTTATGCCAACAGTTAATAATACAAACTTAGTTTTTCCGCCGTGTTTTTGACTAATACTGCGTTACGCTCACGGCTTATACGGTAAAGTATTAAGCCGCTCGCGTGCCTTGTCTTATTCTAAAAACACGACGGAAAACTTGTTCACAACCGAAAACGCCGAGATTTCAGATGATTTTTGGAAAAGGCGAACGCAGTTGTACTTTTCGTACTACAAGCGAGCATTTTTCATAAAAGCGTTGAAATATCGGCGTTTTGACAACGATATCGTTCAATCCGTATCGGTCACATTTTCCACGGCGCGTTTCGATGGCTATTTTTATTTACAATCAAAAATCATTTGTACGCCGACGATTACGCCGCTACCGTTTGCGCCATAAAATCCACGCAATTAAAACAAGACCAAACAACCCGCTACGTTACTTCAACGCAAGAACAGTATCCGTCGCTATTTGGCAAACAATTTAACTTGTGACGCTCGCAAAACGACGTTCAGAACAAAAAACGTTTTCACAACAAACAATACACGCCCAAATCAAAAGATCAACCGCTTGAACCAGACCGCACTCATTTTGACATAAGGTTTAACAACGGCAGCATTGCAACGCATCGTCCGACCATAATTTTTCTTCTTTCTCACAAAATCACAACCGTTCAATCAAAAACTGCCGAAATCAACAATAATATCAATCAACCTCAAAATCAGTCAGGAAATACAATAACAACAAACAATCATTCAACCAAGTACTACCAAAAATAGCAATCCTATCAATCAGCCACGAAAACAACCACGACAATCAATCCCCGCATTCGCCAAACAAAAACACGCCCAAAACAAACCACAACAAACAAACACGACAAACTATCTCACCAATCGTAAAATCAATCACAAGAACAGCCACAACAAATAACCCACGCAATCTCTCGATAAAAAACACCCAAAGACAAACACAACAAGCAATTACGACAAAATGCAATGTTTTTTGAATATTAAAGTATCGCAAACGGCAACTGCTTCCGAGCCAAGCGCAAATACGCTTTTGATAAAACTCAATACAACCGCACAAGACAACCGGGGCAACAATGGTTCGGGACAAGATACAACGAACACGAAATATCTTTTATATTTTGGAAAATATTAAACACGCAAGAAACAATAATAATTCCGAATTAACTTCAAAACACAAGGAACGAACAACAATTTCAACAACAATATATTATCCGCACAAAAAATAAAATTATTACGTTGCAATCAGATATTGACAATTTTTACTTTTATTCCGGACAAGCATGCCAAATATCAACAAAACGGCACTTTCCATAAAAAACACCTTTTCGGAACACGGCAAAATAATAATAAAAAAGCCCGAAAACTCGGGCAAATAAAAACATGCTATTTTGTTTTCTTTGGCATATTCTTTCGACTATTATATACGGCAATAACCGTTTGTCTTGCGAGATCGGAATTATCAATATCCAGTACGTAATGCAGTTTTGCGCCGTCATATGGAAACTCTTGTTCGCAATCTTCACCGAGAAGTTCGGATGTTTCTTTCAAAATCTTAACAAAAACACAGTCATCGCAAACAAGTAAAACGGGCACGGCTTTATAATATACCATATATTCTCCAAACATTTTTTTGAAAGAAATATCGGGCAAATAAATTTGTTCGACAACGTATTTAATATAATTCAGATCGGTAGCTATAAAACCTTCTTTTATGTTAATTTTCTCAAAACTATTATATCAATCGGTTGACAATATGTCAATTTGCTGGCAAAACGATTAAAAGATATCCACATTTTACGGAAGCGACGTTTCACGTGAAACAACGGGATATTTTGACTGTTTTGATATGTATTGATTTTATATGTTTCGCGTGAAACAATTAGTTGTCCACATTTGTTCCACGTGGAACAATAACCGTTGTTTTGAGCGGGTTTTAGGCTATTTTTCCAGGGTTTTTGGGCTATTTTTAATTCTTTTTATCGTTTTGTTTCGTGAATTTTCGTTCTTTCTCCGTGTAAATTTCAGGGCGCGGTTTTGTGGATAACTTTTGGCTTTTTTGGACAAGGTATATATCGCGTTTTTTTGGGAATAATTGCAATAAATTATATTAGGAAAAGGCGGTAAATATTATGAAATGTACGTCGTGTAATAAGTCATTTTCACCCGAAAAAATGTATGTTTGTAAGTCATGCGGCGCTTGTTTTTGCGAAGATTGCGTGAAAAACAACCAAAACTCATGCCTGAAATGCGGCACAACCCTTGATCGTTTGAATTAAAAAGTGCCGTTTTTCTTGGAAAAAACGAGCGTTTCACGTAAAACATTGTCGTTTTTGACGCGGTTTTTATTGTCCTTTTATATTGGTATTAGACGGTTTTTTTGTTTATTTTTCGCCGTGTTTTAGTATAAAAACCAAGATAAAAGCTTTTTGTATTGCGGATTTGATTATTCTTATTTTTTTCGATGTTGCAGCAAGGAACGTGGGTGATAATGTCTGTTTTAATAATTTTATAATCGTTTTGTCTTGAATAATTGCCGTCAGGGCTTTTTTATTATTTTTTTCGGTATAACAAAAAACCGCCGTTTCGGGCGGTTTATTATAAACGCGTTATCGTCATACAAAACGTTTATTTTTTAATAGAACCGGCGTCTTGTTTACGCCATTTCGATTTTTATATGTTTTTTCTGCGAGTTGTTCCGACATGGTTTGCGCCTGGCTCAGACTTTGTCACGTAAAGGTTTTTTACCTATACGTAATTACTCCGCGCCGATTATAAGGCCATAATGCAGATTAAATAATATGGGGCAAAAACGCTCTGATTTCTTCCTTTGCACCTTCAAGATCGTGGTCGAGATAATTCCCGCACTCCTGCCGCTTGGAGCCCGGGATTTCCGTCATTTCCAGACACTTTTCAAAGCACTCTTTCACAATAGGCTTTACTTCGTCAAGCGTGGTGTCGAGCATAAGCAGATAAAAGCCCGTGCGGCAACCCATCGGCCCGAAATAAACAACCTTGTCTTTGACCGCGCTGTTTCTTATCACGGTTGCGAAAAGGTGCTCAACGGTATGCGCCGCGGCAGTCGTAAGGAAATCGCCCGCGTTCGGTTTTTTGAAACGAAGGTCGTAAGTATAGATATTGTGCTCCGCATGAGAAAGGTAAACCCCCTCCGGGTGGGCGTCGTGATTTATAAGAAAAGATTTGATGGTTTCCATAGTTTTTGAATTTTATATATTATTTTATAATATATAAAATTTTATCCTTTGTTTTTTTCGTGATTTTTCGGCTTTTTGCCTTTTTATTTTTCGCGCGCAATCGCGTCGATAACGTCGACGATTATTTTTGCACAATCGCTTGTCCCTTGGTCTGCGATTTCGTTGAAGTCGGCGGGGCTTGTTTCGTCGGCGTTGTCGCTGACGATTTTAAGGCTCAGCGCAGGCACTCCGTTTTTGTTTGCGATAATGCAAATTCCCGCGCCTTCCATATCGCAAATTTCGGCGTCGAAATCCGCAATAAGTTTATCTTTAACTTCGCTTGACGAAATGAACTTGTCCCCGGAAGCAAGCCTTGCCGTCTTAATTTTTGGAAAATCCTTTTTCACCGCGGAAATAAGTGTTTTGTCGAAATAAAAGTACGGGTCGGGATTTTCGTCGTAATGGCCCGCTTTCACGTTGTCGATTGCCGACGTGTCGATTTCGTAATGCACGACTTTTTCGACAACCGCGACGTCCTTGCAGCCGAAGCGTTTCGTAAGCGTACCGACGAAACCGAAGTTGAATATCGCCCGTACGTCGTATTTCGCGATTAAAAACTCGGTTGCTCCCGCAGCCGATATTTCGCCCATGCCGGACACCGCGACGTAAATCAGGGCGTTTTCGCGGCTGACAAGGTACGTGTCGTACGGCTTATTTTGAATTTTTTCGACTTTTCCGAAGGCTTCGAGCACGCCTTTGACTTCGCGTCCGATTGCGATAACCATTCCGAATTTTTTCATAACAGTCCTTTTTTGTCGATATATTTTACATAAGTATACCATATCTTCCCGAAAATTCAACCAAATGATTTGTTAAATCGTCGCGGCGTATGGTATAATTTCGGATTGAAGAGGTATTTATGAAATTCGATAAGAGAAACGTTGCGCTCGCATCACTTGTATTCGGCTGGATTTCGATTTTCTGGAACGTATACGATCAGCTTATTCAATCAATAAACACGTATTCTTTCGCGCTCGAACCGTACGAAAGCGGGTGGATTCTTGCAATCGACAATATTGTGGGGCTTTTTGTTCTGCCTCTTTTCGGCCACTTTTCGGACAGATGCAAAAGTCGTTTCGGCAAGCGCACGCCGTACATTTACGTCGGCACGGCGATATCGCTTATCGGGTTGTGTCTTGTTGGCGTATTCGCCTCAAAAAGGCAACTTGCCCCGTATATCGTGTCGCTGACGGTGACGCTTGTCGCGATGGCGGCGTACAGAAGCGCGGGGCTTTCGCTCGTGCCCGATTTCGTATACGAACCCGACCGCGGCAGGGCAAACTCGATTGCGAACCTTGTGTCCGTCGCGTTCACCGCCGTGGGTATCGTGCTGGCGATGGCGTTCATGCCCCTTAAAGCCGCAAAAAACGCGCATTTTTTGCCGATTTGTCTTGCGGTTGTCGGCAGCAGTCTTATAACGGTTGCCGCATACTCGTTCACTTTCAGCGAAAAACGGGTGACGGACGACTTCAATCGTCGCCTGGAAGAATATAAACGCGACTACCCCGAAAAATACAAAAGCGAAACCGTCGTCGTGGAAGAACTTGACAAGCAGCAGATGAAGGGCAACCTTTTCAATAAGATTTTCATTCTTGCAAGCGTGTTCTTCTTTTATATCGCGTACAACGCGCTCGTGTCAAACTTCACCGTGTACAGCGACGTAATGCTCGGCTTCAAAATGCCGCAACTGCCGCTGGTATTCGTCATAATCGGCGCGCTGCCCGGGTTTATATTCGCTTCTCCCGTCGCAAAGAAAATCGGCAGAAAGTACACGATAACCATCGGACTTGCGCTTATGATGATCGCGCTGCTTGCCGCGATGCCGTTTTCCAAAAAAGACTCGGGGCTTGAACTGAAAATCCCGCTTGTATTCTTCTTTATGGTCGCGGGCGTCGGCTACGGCTTTGCGATGGCTAATCTTTATCCGTTTTATCTGGAACTCAGCAAAACCAAAAACATCGGGCAAAACACGGGTATCTTTGCGGGCTCTACAACCGCCGCAATGGTCGTCACCCCCATACTCGCCGGCTACGTAATCAAGGAAGTCGGCAAGAAAACGGGCAAGACGTACGTCATCGAACAAATCGTAAACGGCGTCAATACCGAGGTCGTGAAAGTCGGCGATTACAGCGTGCTGTTCCCGTACTGCGCCGTCGCGATACTCATTGCGCTTGTCTGCATTCTTATCGTGAAATCCGACTACGCAACCGGCGGATTGCGCGACCATATGAAAAAATATTTTGAAAAAAGGAAAGCGAAAAAGAATGACTGAGTCCTTTTTTACAACGCTTAAAACCGCGGCTGAATCCGTCGGCGTAAGCGTTACCGACAACCAATGCGAAAAACTTTACAAATTTTACGAAACGGTGGTTGAATACAACAAAAACGTCAATTTAACTGCCATTACCGACGAAAAAGAGTTTATCGTAAAACATATTGTCGACAGTATTTCCGCCGCAAAATTCATAAAAGAAAACGCCGCCGTCGTCGATATCGGGGCAGGCGCGGGATTCCCGTCGATACCACTTAAAATAATCCGTGACGATATTGTACTTATTATGCTTGACGCGCTTTCAAAACGCGTGGATTTTCTGAACTTTGCCGTAAGCGAACTTTCCCTTAAAAACGCAAAAGCCAAACATTTAAGGGCGGAAGAAGCGGGCGAAAAACTTTTAAGAGGGAGTGCCGACGTCGTCGTCGCAAGGGCGGTCGGTCAGACGAATATCCTTCTGGAACTTTCAATCCCGCTCCTTAAAAAGCACGGCGTTTTTATAAATTATAAGGGCAAGGATTTGTCCGACGTGGAAACCGCAAAGACGGCGGAAGCCGCGCTCAACGCGAAAAAAACCGAAGTTTTCAATTTCTGTCTTCCTTTTGACGCCGGCGAAAGAAACGTCGTCGTTTACGAAAAGATTGAAGACACTCCGAAAATTTATCCGAGAAAATTCGGCACAATCAAGAAAAATCCGCTGTGAAAACAGCGTTTTTTTGTTTTATCCGCTTTTTATTTTCTTATGTTTCACAAAAATAATGTTTCACAAATTTTTGTAAATAATTGATTATTCGCCTTTTTAATGTTATACTGAAAAAAAAATACTTTTACATACGAGGTGTTTTATGTCAAACAAAGGTATCGGAAAAGGTCTTGCTGCCTTGCTCGGCAATATGAAGGAAGAAGAAACGATTGCGGAAAAAAGCGAATCCGCCGTATCCCGCGAAATAATGAACGTCGATATTTCACTTATTGACACCAACCCTTATCAGCCGCGTAAAGTTTTTGACAAAGCCGCTTTGGAAGAACTTGCGGCGTCGATTAAGACTTTCGGCATTATCCAGCCTCTGATAGTTTTGAGAAGCGGCAACAGATACGTCATAATCGCGGGCGAAAGGCGTTTCCGCGCGGCGCGACTTGCCGGTCTTACCTCGGTGCCATGCGTCGTAAGGGAACTTACCCCGCGCGAAATGAGGGAAATCGCCCTTATCGAAAACCTTCAACGTGAGGATCTGAACCCCGTCGAAGCGGCGGAAGGTATCGCGGAACTTATCAAATCGTGCGACCTGACGCAGGAAGAAGCGGCGGAACGTATCGGTATGAGCCGCCCCGTCGTAACCAACCTTTTAAGGCTCTTGTCGCTTGACAAAGAAGTTCTGGAACTCGTAAGGGCGGGCAGACTTTCGGGAAGCCACGCAAGATGTCTTGTCGTCGTTACCGACCCCGAAGTGCAGGTATATTACGCCAACAAAGCGTGCGACAATAAAATGTCGGTAAGGGATCTGGAACAGCAAATCCAGCTTTATCTCGGCAGGAAACTTATCCCTACCGGCGCAAGAAAAGAAAAACAATCGAAGGAACTCAAAGGGTTTGTCAACGATATGAAACGAATATTCAACACAAAGGTCACGATCCTTGGCGGCGAAGAAAAAGGACAAATCCGTATTAACTATTATTCCAACGACGATTTGCAACGCATTTACGACTTAATCGACAGTTTAAGACGTTAATTTTTAAGATAAAGTATGGAAACCACCAGAATAACCTTGCCGAAAATTACATTAATCGGGAAGTGCGGTTCGTCGAAAGACGGCAAAGATTTTGTCAGAGATTTATGGACGGAATTAAACAAAAACTTTTCGGAAATATCTTATCTCGCAAAGTGGGACGAGTCGGGCGCGCTTAAAGGCTTGTGGGGCGCTATGAGCGACGAAACGCTGTCTTTTAAGCCGTGGGAAGGCGGATATGAAAACGGGCTTTATCTTGCGGGTGTCGAAGCCGTGGACGACGCCGTCGCGCCAAGCGGCTGGACAAAATGGGTGATACCGTCTTTTGAATACATAAAGGCGAAAGTCGAATCGACCGAAACTTTCAAGGAACTTATCGGATACCTTATCGCAAACAAGATAAACCTTGTCGGAAGCGTGCAAAATTTCACAAATCCGAAAACCAACGAAAACTTCCTTATGTTCCCGATAAGAAAAGTCGAAGAAGAAAAGTAACAAAAAGGTTAAAACAAAACACACTGCATTTTTCGCAGTGTGTTTTTTGTTTTTAAATAAGTTTATATCAGTTGATAATACGCACGGGCAGAATAAGGTAAAGATATTCGTCTTCCTTCTTTTCCGTAGGTACGATGACGCCGGGCGCGGTCGAAGTCGTGAAGCAAAGTTTCACAAAATCGTCGCTTATCGCGCGCAGGCTGTCCGAAAGATATCTTGCGTTGAACCCGATGTTAAGGTCGTGTCCCAGAAGGTCTATATTGACGATTTCGTTGATGCCGCTTATTTCGCTTTCCGCCGAAATCGACATTCTCTTTTCGCGGATTTCAAGTTTTACGACGCTTTTCTTTTCGGTACGGGTTGCAAGCGACGCGCGGTCGATTGCGGTATCCAGCGCCTTTTTATCGACAAATACGGTGGTTGTGAAGTCGGAAGGAATAATCTTGTTGTAATTGATATATTCGCCTTCGATAAGTCGCGTTACGATTTTGGTGTTTTCGAGATCAACCATGAAATAGTTTTTCTCGATGCTCACCTTTACGTTTTCGTCGCTGTCGTCAAGAAGTTTTGAAATTTCGCTCATACTTCTTGCGGGGACGATTATTTTAATATCCGCTCCGCCGTATTCGATTTCTTTTTTGCAATAAGCAAGGCGGTATCCGTCCGACGCGACGCCGATGATTTTATTGTCGGAAATTTCAATGCTGCAACCTTTAAGCGTTGGGCGGTTATCTTCGCTTGCGGTGCAGAATATAATTTTTTCGATAAGGTTTTTCAACTCTTTCTTTACGATATAAAAAGAGTTTTCGTCGTTGACGTTTTTGAAAGCGGGATATTCGTCGGCTTCCATCGTCTGAATATAGCCGTTATTTTCGCCGTAGGTAAGTTTAAGGGTGTTTTCCCCGGACGTATCGATAATAACGTCTTCCTTATCTATTTTTCTGACGTATTCCGTAAAATATTTTCCAAGGATAACCGTTTCTCCTTCGGTAAAAATATCCGCCTTTATTTTCTTTTCGATTGAAAGTTCGAGATCCGTTGCGGTAAGCGTCAAAGTATCTCCTTCCGCTTTCAGTTTAATACCGTTCAATATCGGCATTACTTTCTTTAAGGGAAGGGCTTTTCCCACCTGTGTTAAAGCGTCTGATAAGTCAAGGCTGTCGCAAGAAAGTTTCATCGTTTTCTCCTTAATTATTTATTGTTATTTTATACTTGATGATGATTTTGTTAATAAGGGTTGTGGAAAAGTTGAAGGTGAACGTTTCGCACAAGATATTGACAAAATCGGATTGGTGCCAACAACAAGTTGTGGATTTTGATGTTAACAACTTTGTTGAAAAATTTTATATTTTATAAACATATCTACAATCAGCGTTTATAGAGCATATCTTTTATGTCGTTGATTTGTATTTTTAGTTTTTGTGACGCGCCGTTATTCGACGAAAGTAAGTCCGAAATTTTGTCGCGCGCGTGGATTATCGTCGCGTGGTCGCGGCCGCCGAAAATACCGCCGATCGACACAAGGGGAACGGAAAGCATGTCGCAGATAAGATAAATCGCAATCATTCTCGGTTCCACAAATTCCTTATTTTTCTTTTTACCGATGACGTCGTTTTCGGAAACGCCGAAGTATTTGCAGGTTGTCGAAAGCACGTCGTATGCGTCAAAGTGTTCCTTCTTCGTTTCGATATATCCGGAAAGCGCCTCTTTCGCAATCGCAAGCGACGCCGGCTGTCCCGAAAGTTGGGAATAAAACATAACCTTGTTCAGCAGCCCTTCAAGGTCGCGAATGTTGTTTTCCATATTGCTGGCGATAAACGACGCGACATCGTCCGAAAGATAAAAGTTTTCGGCGTCGGCTTTCTTTTTGAGAATTGCGATTCTCGTTTCGATATCGGGCGGCTGAATGTCAGCAAGAAGTCCCCACTGGAAACGGGTGCGAAGCCTTTCTTCAAGTGGCGCGATTTCCTTTGGCGGACGATCCGACGAAATAATGATATGTTTATCGTTCTGATATAAATCGTTGAAGGTGTGGAACAACGCCTCCTGCGTGCCTTGTTTCGATGCGATAAACTGAATATCGTCAATCATAAGCACGTCGACGGAACGATATTTTTCACGGAAAGCGACGCTTGTTTTGGAATCTCTTATCGACTCCACATAGTCGGCGATATACTTGTCCGTCGTGATGTACATTATGCGTTTTTGAGGAAATTTTGCGTTTATGTAATTTCCGATTGCGTGCATAAGGTGGGTTTTTCCAAGCCCGACTCCGCCGTATATGAACAGGGGATTGAAACGACCGCCGGGATGCTCGGACACGGCTTGCGCCGCCGCGAAGGCGATCTCGTTGGATTTCCCGACGACAAAGTTTGAAAAGGTATATTTTTTATTGAACGAAAAACCCGCGTCATCGGATTTTTCAACCTTTTTCACGACAAGTTCGTCCCCCAGGGTATAGTCCTGCTGTTTCAGGCAATCGGCTTTTTCGGACTCGATAATAATCTTAACGTCCGAGATAATGGGGTTGACTTCTTTCACCGCTTCGAGGATTGTTTCGCGGTAATTTTTCACGATTGTGTTTTTGCTGCTCTGACTTCCCGTTTGCAGCACGAGAGTATGACCGATAAAACAAATCGGTTCCAGCTTTTCGATCCATACTTCGTAACTTATTGCTTGAAGTCTTGCGGATAATTTGATTTTGGTGTCGTTCCAAAGGGTATTGATATCGATCATAATAAATATATGATAACATTATTGACCGAAAAATACAAATAAAATCGGTATATATTATAAAAATAAAGTATATTTATTTAAGAAAGTTTTTTGCGCTTATTTTATCTTTTTTTCAGCGACGGTGCCGTTCTTTACGACGTACAGTTTTGACAAATTAAGGGGTTTAACGTCAAATTCAGTACACGTAATCACCGTTTGCGTGCGGTTTGCAAGTTCGATAAGTTTTTCGCGGCGCGCCACGTCAAGCTCGCTCAGAACGTCGTCCAGAAGTAAAATCGGGGCTTCGCCCGTTTCGTTTTTGAAAAGAGTGAGTTCCGCGATTTTGACCGAAAGCGACACGCTTCGCTGCTGTCCCTGCGACGCGAATTTTCTTGCGTCCACGTCGTTTAATATTATTTTAATATCGTCGCGGTGCGGACCTTGCGACGTATACATAAGGGCGCGGTCGCGCTCCACCGACGTCGAAAAAGCGGAAAGTAAATTATTGTAAATTTCGTCGTAAGTGTCGCCTTTTATCGCGCACTCGTATTGCAGCGACAGAGTTTCTTTTCCGTCCGACAATTCAAAGTGGGAATCTTTTGCAAGGGATGAAAGTTTCTTTACGTAATTTTTCCTTGCAAGAATCAGATTCGCGCCGACTTCCGCCATACCCTCGTCCCATATCGACAAAAGGGTTTTCAGGTTTTCGTTGCGGTTTTCGTTTTTGAGAAGGGTGTTTCTTTGTTGCAGAATTTTGTTGTATTTTGCAAGCGACTTAAAGTAAGTTTTCGATTGTTGCGAAAGGGAAATGTCCAAAAATCTCCGTCGTTCGTCGGGGCCTGCTTTCACGAAACGCATTTCGTCGGGGGAGAAGTAAACGACGTTGACGATACCGATAAGTTCGGACAGTCTTTTCACGGGAAGATTGTCGATTTTTATTTTTTTCGCGCCTTTGTTTTCAATTACGATTTCAATGACGTGCGTGCGATATTTTTTTGCGATTTCCGCCTTGATATACGCGCGCTCGGCGTTGAACGAAATAAGCTCCTTTTCGCGGCTCGTACGGGGGGATTTGCCAAGCCCCAACAGATAAATCGCTTCCAGCAGATTCGTCTTTCCGCTTGCGTTTTCGCCGGAAAGCACGTTGATGCCTTGTCCGAAAGTAACGGACGCCGCGTCGTAGTTTCTGAAATTTTTCAGTTGAAGCGATTTGATAAACATACGGTTATTATATCATATCGGAAAAGAAAGTAAAAGAATTTTTAGGAAATATCGGCAAAACGAGCGGTTTCTTATCCGCGACCGAACCGTAAAAAAAGACGTCCGCGCCGCAGGGGTTATCAGAACCGAAATAAGAAAAACGGATATATTCCCCCACGACAAATTGAATTTTGCCCTTAAAAGCCCCGAAAATCCCGTAAAAAAGGATAATTTATCAAAAAGACGCGAAAAACGTTTTGTAATTTATTGATAATATGTTATAATTAATATACTTATTACTTTATGCGTGCGCACGCATTGCGTACGCGGGAGAGCGTATGCGCGTGTTTTACACGGACGTCGTCGCGATATTTGACGAAGGCGTCGGAAATTCGACCTTGTCCCTGGCTCTTGACGAAATCATTTCAAAAGGCACGGTAAAGGTACAAAAAACCGGCGAACCCAGAAGCGTCGTTTTTTACGACGGCGAAGACGGAAAACAACATGCTTACATAAGCAATCTGTCGGGGCGCGCGCTTTTTTCACATTTTGAAAAACACGGTTTTATTTTCATATAAACGGAGGTATTATGGAAAAACAAAATTTATCTTACGACCAGGGCGCGATACAGGTCCTCGAAGGGCTGGATCCCGTCCGTAAAAGACCGGGTATGTACATCGGCTCGACCGACGAAAGGGGCTTGCATCACCTTGTTACGGAAGTCGTCGACAACAGTATCGACGAGGCTCTTGCCGGATACTGCGACAAAATCATCGTTTCGATTGAAAAGGACGGCAGCTGCAAAGTCATCGATAACGGCCGCGGAATCCCCACGGGCATTATCCCGAAAGAGGGCAAATCCGCCGTTGAAGTCGTTCTGACGAAGTTGCACGCCGGCGGAAAATTCGGCGGTAGCGGCTATAAAATCTCGGGCGGACTGCACGGCGTCGGCGTATCCTGCGTGAACGCTTTGTCCGAATGGCTGGAAGCCACCGTTTACCAGAACGGCAAAATATACAAACAAATTTTCAACAGGGGCATCGCGCAACGTCCGTTGCAGGAAGTCGGCACGACCGACCGCACCGGCACGACGATTCAGTTTTATCCCGATCCCGAAATTTTCGAGACTCTCGATTTCAATTACGACACGATGAAAATCCGTCTGCGCGAACTTGCGTATCTCAACCGCGGGTTGACCATTCAGCTTATCGACCGCCGCGAAGAGCCCGCACGCGACGAAACTTTCCATTACGAAGGCGGTATCGTCCAGTTTGTCGAAAGTCTTAATAAAAACAAAGAGACCGTTTTCCCGGAGGTCATTTATTTTGACGAAAGTTACGAAAACGGCGAGGTCGAAATCGCGATGCAGTACAACGACAGTTATTCGGAAACCATTTTCGCGTTCGCCAACAACATCAATACCGAAGAAGGCGGCACGCACCTGGAAGGTTTCAGAAACTCGCTCACCAAAATCATCAACGATTACGGCAAAAACAACAATATTTTAAAAGGCGACGAAAAACTTTCGGGCGACGACGTCAGGGAAGGATTGACGGCGGTTATTTCCGTGAAACTCACCAACCCGCAGTTCGAAGGTCAGACCAAGACGAAACTCGGCAACAGCGAAATGCGTACGGTCGTCGCAAAGGCTATGACCGAAGGCTTAGGCTCGTATCTCGAAGAACACCCCAAAGAAGCCAAAGATTTGATTATGAAAGGCGTTCTCGCCCAGAAGGCACGAGAAGCCGCAAGGAACGCGCGCGACCTTGCAAGGCGCAAATCCGCCCTTGAAAGCACCACGCTCCCCGGCAAACTTGCCGACTGTTCGGACAAAGATCCTTCTCTTTGCGAAATTTACCTTGTCGAGGGCGACTCCGCAGGCGGCAGCGCAAAGATGGGGCGCGACAGACGTTTTCAGGCAATACTGCCCCTCCGCGGTAAAATCCTGAACGTTGAAAAGGCAAGGCTCCATAAGGTCCTTGAAAACGAAGAAATAAAGACGATGATTACCGCGTTCGGCGCGGGCATCAAGGAAGATTTTGACGAAAGCAAGCTTCGTTACAACCGCATCATCTGTATGACGGATGCCGACGTTGACGGCAGCCATATCCGCATACTTATGCTCACGTTCTTCTTCCGTTTCATGCGCCCGCTCATCGAAAACGGCCACGTTTATATCGCGCAGCCCCCGCTTTACAAAGTCACGAAGGGCAAAACCGTCAAATATTGTTATTCCGACGACGAACTTAACGAATATCTCGATTCCATCGGAAGAAAGGGCAACGAAATTCAGCGTTACAAAGGTCTTGGCGAAATGGACCCCGAACAACTTTGGGAAACCACGATGGATCCGAAATCCCGCACGCTGCTGCGCGTAAATATGGACGACGCAATCGCCGCGGACGAAATATTCACCGTTCTTATGGGCGAACAGCCCGAACTGCGCCGTCAGTTTATCGAAGACAACGCGACGCTCGTAACAGAACTTGACATTTAAGGAGAGATGAAAAATGATAATCAAAAATAACGATTCTCAGAAAGATAAAGATTTCGTCGAACATCTCGGGATGTCGAAAATCGTCAAAATCGACCTTGACCAGGAAATGAAAAAATCGTTCATCGCCTACGCAATGGCGGTCAACGTATCCCGGGCGATTCCCGACGTCAGGGACGGTCTGAAACCCGTACACCGCCGTATCCTTTACAGCATGAGCGAACTTAATCTGACCTGCGACAAGCCGTTCAGAAAGTGCGCGCTTATCGTCGGCGACGTTCTCGGCAAATATCACCCCCACGGCGACAGCTCGGTTTACGACGCTCTCGTAAGGCTTGCTCAGGACTTCTCGATTCGCTGCCCGCTTATCGACGGACACGGCAACTTCGGCTCGGTTGACGGCGACCCCGCGGCGGCTTATCGTTACACAGAGGCAAGGCTTTCCAAAATCGCCAACGAAATGATCCGTGACCTTGACAAACGCGTCGTGGACTTTTGCCCCAACTTCGACGACACGCGTGAACAGCCCGTCGTACTTCCTTCGCGTTACCCCAACCTTCTCGTGAACGGTTCGGACGGTATCGCCGTCGGTATGGCGACGTCCATTCCCCCGCACAATCTCGGCGAAGTTATCGACGCCACCGTCGCTCTTATGGAAAATCCCGAACTGGAAGTCGAAGACCTTATGAAATTCGTTCCCGCGCCCGATTTTCCGTCGGCAGGCATCGTTCTCGGCCGTGCGTCCATTCGTCAGGCATACAAAACCGGTCGTGGCGGCTGCATAATCCGCGCCCGCACCGAAATCGAAGAAATGGCAAACGGCAGGACGAGAATCGTCGTTACCGAACTTCCGTATCAGGTCAACAAGGCGCGCCTTATCGAAAATATCGCCGACCAGGTCAAAGACAAGCGAATAGAGGGCATTTCGGACATTAAGGACGAGTCCGACCGCCACGGTCTCCGCGTCGTAATCGACATCAAAAAGGACGCGAACGCGCAGGTCGTTCTGAACACGCTTTTCAAACAAACCCAGATGCAAATCAGTTTCAGTATGATTATGCTTGTCCTTGCCGACAAAAAACCGCGCATTCTCAATCTGAAAGAAATCCTGACTTATTACATCAAGCACCAGGAAGACGTCATCACCCGCCGTACGAGGTTCGACCTTGAAAAGGCGGAAGAAAGGGAACATATCTTAAAAGGTCTTGCAATCGCGCTTGCGAACATCGACGAGGTCATTAAGGTCATCAAAGAAAGCGCCGACAACGACTCCGCCGCGAAAGCCCTTATGGAAAGGTTCCTTCTCAGCGACAAACAGGCGGCGGCAATCCTTGAAATGAGACTTCGCAGACTTACTTCTCTGGAAGTCGAAAAAATCAACGACGAACTTGCCCAGAAAGAAGTCGAAATCGCCAACTACAAGGAAATTCTTGCCGACATCAACAAAGTCAACGACATCGTCAAGAAAGAACTTTTGGAGGTCAAGGAAACGTACAATACGCCGCGTCGCAGCGAAGTTTCCTACGATTATTCCGAAATCAATATCGAAGACCTTATCGAAAAGGAAGACATCGTCGTTTCGATGACTCACGGCGGATACGTCAAACGTCAGCCCGTTGCGGAATACAAGAGCCAGCACAGGGGCGGCGTGGGCATCACCGCGCACAAGACGAAAGACGAAGACTTTGTGGAAAGCATCTTCACGACGTCCACCCACGACGACCTTATGTTCTTCACCAACTTCGGCAAGGTTTACGTCATCAAAGGGTATGAAATTCCCGAGGCGTCCAGGAACTCCCGCGGGCGCGCGGTCATCAATATTTTGCAGCTCGATCCCGGCGAAAAGGTCGCGACGCTCCTTCCCGTGCCCGAACGCGGCGAAGGCTATCTGATGCTCGCAACCAAACAAGGACTTATCAAGAAAACGGCATTATCCGAGTTTGAAAGCATCAGAAAGACCGGTAAAAAGGCGATTCGGTTGGTTGACGGGGATGAACTCATCGCGGCAATGATCACGAAAGGCGATGAAGAACTTATCATCGCGTCGCACGAAGGCAAGTGTATCCGCTTCCGCGAGGCAGACGTCCGCGCAATGGGCAGAGACTGCCAGGGCGTACGCAGTATGAAGCTGAACCCCGGCGACTACGCCGTCGATATGGCAATGGTCGAAGAAGACAAGGAAGTTCTGACAATCTCCGAAAACGGCTTCGGAAAACGCTCCTCGCCCGACGAATACCGCGTGCAAGGACGTGCGGGTATGGGCGTCAAAGCGGGCGTGTTCAACGAGGAAACCGGAAAACTCGTGTGCCTGAAAATGATCAACGCCGACAACGATATTATGATTATCGCCGACAACGGCATCATTATCAGAGTCGCGGCGGACGAAATCCGCAAGATCGGCAGGGATACCAAGGGCGTCAAAGTCATGAACCTCAGGGAAGGCAGCAAGATTATGTCGATTGCGGTCGTCCCGCACGAAGAACCCGAAGAAGAAGTCGTGCTTGACGAAAACGGCATTCCCGTGACGACGACCGAAGACGTGACGGAAGTAACGTCCTCGACGGATTCCGAACTCCCCGTCGATAACGAAAGCTCGGAAGAAGCGGCGGAAGTCAACGCCGAAACCGCAGCCGTAAACGAAACCGTTTCCGACGAAGAATAAGGCAAATCAAACAAAAAAGAAAGCATCGCGAAAGCGGTGCTTTTTTATTTGGTGTTTACGAATTATATAAGGATATAGCGTTATCGACACGGCGAAAACCTTGTCGCGAACACGAAATTACCGAAATTTTAAGTATCTTTTATGAAAAATTTTTAATAAAATTAAGGCTTGTGCTTAAAAATGAAAGAAAATGGAGCAGGGACATGAAAAAAAGAGTTTTGAAAGTTTTGGCTGTAACGATAATTGCGATATGTTCGTTTTTGCTTGTCGCCTGCAACGGTGGAAACTATAAAAGCGACAGACTGAAAAAAACGACCGCCGTCGCGCCGATAGTTTACGACGTGAGCGAAAAAGAAAGCGCGGTGGAAAAGGCGGCGACCGTCGATTTGTCGGCACTTTCAAAAGACGTGAACGCGGACGGAGCGACCGTGCTTTCAAACGACGTAACGACGATTACGAGCGCGGGCAGTTATATATTGACGGGCGCGTACGCGGGGATAACCGTGAGCGTCGGCAACGGCGAAACGGCGCATCTGTTTCTGAACAACGCGACGATATCGGGCGGCGCGGGAATCGCGATTTCAAACACGAATAAAAAATCGACGCTTATAATCACCGCGTGCGAAAACACCGAAAACGAAGTGGCAAGTAAGGGTGACGACGCGAACGCGATCCACGTCAAAGGCACGCTGAAAATCAACGGCACGGGCACGATAAAAGTAAGCGCGAAAAAGAACGGAATAAAGGTTTCAAAAGGTCTTTCGATTGCGGATTCTACGATAAATTTGACCGCCGGAAACCACGCCTTGTCCGCAAGGTTTATCGAAACGGAAAATGTCAAGATAGACGTTTTATCCGCTGGAAAAGACGCGTTAAATGCGGAATGTGACGATAAAACGCAAGAGTTTACTTTGGACGAAGGATACGTTTCTCTTAAAAGCAGCAAGGTTTTCGCAAGCGTTTCGGGCGACGGAATTCAGGCGGATACGTTCGTATATATCACGGGCGGAAGCGTGGATATAAAAACCGCGGCAACGTTTGTGAGTTACAGCGCAGAAAGCATGGCGACATACGACCTTTCCGAGGACGATTTCAGATATATCAAAAGCGGCGATACCTATAAAAAGATCGACGACGTAGCGACCAAGGGCTCGCGATACGCGATGATTCAAAGCGCGAAAGGCATCAAGTGCGGCGAAATCAAGTACGAAATCGACGGCACGGAATATGCCGTCACAAAAAACACGAATTACTTTATAGTCATTGACGGCGCACGCGTGAAAATCAATTCGTCCGACGACGCGATCCATACGAACTCGGGAAACGTGCTTATAAAAGGCGGCACGCTTGACCTTACGACTCTTGACGACGGAATCCACGCCGACGAACTTGTGAAAATCGACGGCGGCGAAATCACCGTGAACGGCTCCTACGAAGGAATCGAGGGCGCATACGTTGAAATCAACGGCGGAACAATCAATATCACCGCAAGCGACGACGGCATAAACGCCGCAAGCGACGACGAAAGCGTGAACGAACATATCATTATCTCGGGCGGAACGATAACGGTCGACGCGTCGGGCGACGGCTTGGACAGCAACGGCACGATTTATGTCACGGGCGGCACGCTTATCGTATACGGCCCCACGACGGGAGCGGACACAGGACTTGACGCAGACGGCGGAATCCTTATCGACGGCGGCAACGTATTCGTCGCGTCGTCCAAAGAAATGCTGGAAATCCCCGCGTCGAACTCAAAATCCAACGTGCTTGTATACGGCGTAAACACTGTCCCGGCGGGCTCGGAAATCATTCTGACAAACGCGGACGGCGGCGAAATGGTTCGCATAACGCTCAAAAAACAGGCGCAGGCGATAATCCTGTCGACGCCCGAACTCGCAACCAACGGCACGTATAGTCTGTATGCGGACGAAAACCTTCTTGCAAGCTTTTCGGTGACCGAAACGATAACGGCAATCGGCGTGCGGTCGAACGGCAGACAGGGCGGAAATCCCCCCGCGCCCCGAAAATAACATTGATCACAATCCATAATTCCTTAATCCTAAAACACATCAAAAGACAATACCACCGCGACTGCGGTGGTATTGTCTATTCCCCACAAGTACACAGTATCTTGTGGGGACCCCATAATAAGCCCCGCGGCGCACACTGCGCTTTTGAAATCACGTTATCGCAAGCGATAACGCTCACTCTTTTGCTTGTGTGCGCCTTTTTCTCCACGCAAGTACAAAAGTATCTTGCGTGGGATAAATTTGTATATTAAATCGTCTTAAAAATTCTTTCTTCCGATAATGTAGTCGACGGAAACGTCGAAAAAATCCGCAAGTTTCATCAGCATAATAACGTCCGGAAAGCGGTCGCCCGTTTCGTACTTTGCAATCGTTGACGAGTCGACGTCAAGTTGCTTTGCAAGGGCGACTTGCGAAAGACCTTTTTCTTTCCGAAGTTCCGCAATTCTGTCTTTCAACAAAAGAGATTGTGCCAAAGAATCCTTATTCATATTGACATTATGGCACACTGCCAGTATAATAAACTTAATACTGACAATCTGCCAGTGAATTAAAACAAGAGGACGGGAGAAAATGTTTAAAGAAATTATGGAACAAAAAGAAGAATTAATGAAAAAGGCAAAAGAAATTTTGAAAGACATCGGGGTGTTGGACACGTGTATATATCATTGTGATTATGAATATGTAGTACGTGATAGGGATACCGATGAAATATATGCGCTGGCAGTGGCGCAATATAAAAAGACGGAAACGAGCGAAGATAAAGAAAAACTTAAAGTATTCAAGGATTGCATTAAAGAAATACTGGACGAATACCCCGAAAGCGCAAGCGAATGCCCGTGGTGCCAAAGAATTGAGAAGGAATAAAAATGAAAAGAGTTAAGATAATTTTTGCCTGTGTTATAGCAATTTTATTATGTTTTGGGCTTGTTGCCTGCCAAAATACAAACAAGACTAACAAGACAAACAGGAACAACGAAAAGATTCTCGATTCGGGCGAAACGGACGAAAGGGCAAGTGTTTTGTCGATTAAAAACGGGAAAGTTGACGGGCTGGATATTTATCTGGAAGTGTCCCCCGATATTGAATTGATTGATTTAAGCGGCATGATTAAAACTACAAAAAATTGCAGTTGGAAATTATATGCCGCGCCCGCCGTAACGGAAGACCTTGCAAACGCAACAAAAACCATTGCGCCGTCAAAAGGAAATAACATATATTTTGTTGTGGTAACGTCGGCAAACGGAAAAGTTGACAGAACATACAGGCTTAATGTTTTTAAGAACTATTATGCGACGCTGACTTTTACGTTTGATAACGCCGTTGTCGCGCAAGAGGAGGTTTTAACCCATACCGTTTATAACGGGCGCGGCCCGGTGTGCCGTGATCCCGCCTTTATTTCATGGGATTGTCAAGGGTGCTATATCGAAGGCGATAAAACCATTGAAGCAAGGGCAATACGTTACGACGTGACTTTCTTGACAAGCACGGGCGAAATAATTGAAAAACAGTCTGTTATCAAAAATCGGTTGGCTGATAGACCGCAAGACCCCGTTTCGGAAGACGGCTTGATTTTTTCGGGATGGAATACGGAAAAAGGTGAGTTGTGGGATATAGATGTTAATGGTGTTGTTAATAACGTATCGTTAATTGCGAACTGGAAAGTAAAAAAAGGTACAAATGGATCATTGTTTTTTGGCAAATTCCCTAAAACCGTAAAAGACGAAAGTACAAAAGAACGACTTATGAACATAGCCGGGGAGTTGCCCACATTACGAAATCAAGGAAAATGGGGAAAAACCGAGACGGGAGAGTGGATTATTGAAATAATATATGATAATCAAGAATACACTGGTTTCTATACGGGAAAAGGGGATGTAAGATGGATTAAAAATAAATTATTAGAATGGTTCATAATTAAAGAAGAAGAAGGGAAAGCGTTTGTAGTATCAAAAAATAGCGTTGGAGAATTGCCGTTTGATGAAAAAGGAAACAACAATTATGCAAAAAGTACCATAAGGGAATGGCTAAATACAACATTTTATAACATATCGTTCAAAAGCGGAGAAACACGAAAAAAAATTGTAAAAACAGAAGTCGATAACAGTCTTGCAAGCACAAAAGACGAAACAAACGAAAACGTTTGTGAAACAACAAACGATTATGTATTTTTGTTATCTGAACGCGAATTTAACTATATTTATTTAAAAAATGACAAAAAAGAAAAAAAAGTAATAACGGGATGGCTTAGAACGCCGAAACCAAAAAATATAGACGAAGCGGAAATAGGATATTTTGAGTGGAAGCAAGCCACGTGGGATAATAATTACTGGTTCGTAAGTAAAGGCACAATGACTCAAAAAACAACAGAAAAACAAGGTATATATCCCGCTTTGTGGATAAGCCTTTGAGAAAAAAATAAAGGCGCAATAAAAACCTAAGACATTAGGACGAAACAATCAATAAACAAAGAAAAAAGGACTGCAAGCGCAGCCCTTTTTATTATTGTTTTTGAAATTATGTTGCAAGAAACAACAATAAAACGCGCAAAACAAATGAATAAACGGCTTGTTTTGGCGAAAATTGCTGATTAAAAATTCTTTCTTTCGATAATGTAGTCGACGGAAACGTCGAAAAAATCCGCAAGTTTCCACAAACTTTCGACGCTCGGTTCTTTCTTTCCGTTCAGCCAGTTGCAAATCGTGCTTTGGCTGACGTTAATGCTTTTTGCGAGCGCGTATTGTGAAAGCCTTTCGGTCATCATCAAATCTTTAATTCTTTCGACAATCAATATTTCCATATCAATTGACATTATATGCCTATGGAAATATAATTATGTGGAACGCTTGCCCTTGGGCAAGTATAAAAAGTCGAAACAGGGTTTAGATGTTTGCTCTTCCTACGATGTAATCAATCGATACTTCGAAAAAGTCCGCAAGTTTCCACAGCGACGTAATGCAAGGCTCTTTTTTGCCGGACAGCCACGCGCTTATTGTGTTTTGTTTCACGCCGATTTTCTCGGCAAGGCGGACTTGGTTTAGGTTTTCTTCTTTCATCAATTCCTTGATTCGTTCGGCAACGATGACTTGCATTTGAAACACCTCGGCGCATTTAGTATTGACATATTAGCACCTTGGTGATACTATTTGTAAAAGTAGCCCCTTGGGGATATTCGCGAGGAAGTATGGTTATTTCGTTTTTCGGACACAAGGATTATTATTACGATGACGCCGTAAAAGCGGCGGCATATTCTTTTGTCCGAAAGGTTGCGAAAGGGCAGGTGTCTTTTTTTGTAGGTTGTTATGGCGGATTCGACAAAATGTCGTACGATTTGGCAGCGCGATACAAAAAAGAAGTCGACGGCACGGCGAAAATCGTATTTGTCACTCCGTATTTAGACGAAAAATACCTTTCATACAAAACCGAAATAGTCCCCTTTGACGAAGTGTTGTATCCGCCGCTCGAAAGTGTGCCGAAAAGGCTGTCAATACTAAAACGCAACGAATACGTTGTGGAAAAATCGGATTTTATCGTGTTTTTTGTCGACCACGATTTCGGCGGCGCGGCGCAGGCGTTGGACATTGCAAAAAGAAAAGGCAAGTCTTTCATAAACCTTGCCGAAAAACAATAGGGAGCGCACAGCGCGGAATAAACTGCACTTTTGACCAAACAATCGTCGCAAGCGACAATTGTTTGTCTTTTGCTTGTTTATTCCTTTTTCTCCACGCAAGTACAAAAGTATCTTGCGTGGGTTTATAATATTGTGTCCCTTCCGGGAGATTGCCACGGCATCGCCGTTGGCAATGCCTCGCAATGACATAAAGTGCGTTGCACGGGATAGAATAAAGAAAGTACGAAAATTTTGCAAATAGTTTCCGGTAAACAAACACTTGTTATATTCCGTACGAAGTACTCTGTCATTGCGAGCGAAGCGTGGCAATCTCCCGGAAGGGAACCTTGTAAAACAAACGCGGTATTTCTTTCAAAACGGAATAAAAACGAAAAATTTTTTTCGGGCAAAAAGGACTTTGTGCGCGAAAAATATTGAAATAAACCTTTTCACTGTGCTATAATTACTTTATCTTTTAATAACGTTGGAGGAAATTATGGCAGATTTTGACTTCAAAGCCGCTTCCGAAAGTATGATGGACTTTATTAAGAAAGTCGAAACGGAAATCGGTCCGCGTCTCCCGGGTTCCGACGAAGAACGCGCCGGCGCCAAACTCATCAAAGAAGAATACGAAAAGAATATCGGAATCAAGCCCGTGTCCGAGCCGTTCAAGGTTGCACCCGAAAGCGGAATCGGCTCGATCCCGTACATCGGTATCGGCGGACTTATCGCGCTTATCGCGTTCTTTATTTACCCGATAGCGGGCGCGGTAATCGCTGCGCTTTGCTTCATATACTTCGCGCTTATGGGCGGTTTCTACACGCAGATTTTCGACTTCCTTTGGAAAAAGAAAGACACCGAAAACTTCTATACCGTGCAGGAGCCTTTGTCAGGCAAGACAGACTATACCATCGTGTTGTCCGCGCACTACGACAGCAGCTGGAACTGGAACCTTGCAAAGAAAAACCCCAAAACGTTCATTCCGAAAATCGTTTACGGCGTCGTAGGACTCCTTTCGATTCTTGTGTTCGGATTCGTGTTGCAGTTTGCCGCGGGCGGGGCGTACGCTCATCCCTTATGGACAAACGCCGCAACCATCACCACCTGGAAATGGTACGCATACGTCGGATATATACTTCCCATCGTCTGCATTCCGGGGCTTTACTTCGTCACGCAATTCCTGTCGCACGACAAAACCATCGCGTCCCCCGGCTGTATGGATAACCTTACTGGCATCGGCTTGAATCAGGAAATCGCAAAACATTTCAGCGCGCATCCCGAAGATTTGCCCGAAAACTGCCGTCTTATCTGCGCCGCTATGGCTTGCGAAGAATCCGGTCTCCGCGGCTCGCGCGCGTTCGTGAAACACCATAAAGACGACGGCATGCTCAAAAATTGCTATCAGATCAACGTCGACAGCATCTCCGACGAAGACTACTTCGAGGTCATTCAGGGCGACGCCGCGCAAATGTGCAAATTCGATATGGAACTCGGCGATATGCTTTACGAATCCTTGCAGGAACTCGGTCTTGTCAAAAAGACGGGCAGAATCTGGAATCCCGTCGGCGGTTGCGACAGCACCCCGTTCTGCCGTGCAGGCGTGAAAACCATCACCTTCGCCGCACAAAACCCCATCGCCACCAATTATTACCACACCTCAAACGATAAGTCGGATCGCTTAAAGACCAGCGTTTTCGAGGGCGGTATCGAAGCGGTGTATAGGACCATCAAGAAAATCGGCGCAAAAGAAGACCAAAAACGAAAATAAATCGCACCTTTTTGAGTTTTTTTAAGAACCCGAAAAATCGTGTACGCATTAGTACACTGGATTTTTCAGAACCTTAAAAGAAACATCAAAAATCTATCGATTTCTTTCCGTTTTAACAAAAACATTAAAGCACCCCAAGTGGGTGCTTTTTTTGTGTTGTTTTCCCCATTCAGGGAACCCGCGCGCTGCTAACCCTGAATTCCCCTTTCACGGGTTTTGAAAAGCGTGGTTTCCAAAAACACGAGCAATGGTGGATTTTTATATCGTATATAAAAAATACATATCGCTTGCAAATATATTTTTGATATAGTATTATAATTATTAGTAAATAATGCGATATTGTTTCGTTACGATATATCGGAGGAACTATGAAAGGCGGTTTTGGAAAATTTCTTACATTCATTTTAGGGCTTGTCGTGGGCGTATTGCTTGTCGGCGGTACGATTGCGGGCGTGGTGTACTACGCGGTGGCGGCGGTTTCCGTCAACGACGTGGAAAAATACACAAAGCAGGAATTCACTTTCATCGACAAGGACGCTGAAATCCGCAACAAATCCATACTTGACATTTACGATATGGTGAAAGGCGGCAACATTAAGGAGACGACGGTGTCCGACGCGAAGCGTATTTTCGGCATCGACATCATCAAAATCCTTGAAAACTCGCTTGAAATCACGGTGGACGACAAAAGTCGCGAAACGCTTGGCGCAATGAAGGTCGCGGACGTTTTCAAAGACAATAATCTGAAAGTCGTGCTCAACTGCTTTACGCTTGGCGACGTTCTGAAAAAGGCGGGCATCGACACGACCACGGGGCTTGCAAGCAAGCCGATTGTGCAGGAACATATTTCGGAGCCCGTCATCGACGGATTCAACGCGCTGCTTAAATCGCTGGAAATCAACGAAATGACCATTGCCGAAATGCAATATCTTCTCGGCGTGTCGTTTGGCGCGGGCGGCGTGCTGGACACTGTCGCAAACGTGAAAATCGGCGATCTCAATTCCGCGATAAACAGCATTAAGTTTGAAGACGTTTTGCCCGATTTCGACCGTGATTTTTATGCCGAATGGGATTACCAAAACAACACGGCGGTCTTGTACAGAAGATCGCGCGCGCAGTTCGCGCAGAAAACGCTCATCGCAGCAAACGGCACGAGCGAATACTTTGAGTACGTTTCGAACGACAAAAAAGTCAGCGGCGAAACTTATTATCTTCTTGACGCCGACGCGGGCACGATAAAAGTCAGCGACGACGGCAACTGGAAACTCAAAGCAGGGGCGGAACTGCCTTATTTCAAAAACAGATACGATAAATCGGGCAATCAAAACCGTTTCGGCATCGCATACGTCGTGCCCGAAGACAGCCACGGTATGACGGTTACCGAAAGATACGACGCCGATTATTCGACGAAGAATGAAAGCGGTTTGTTCTATTACGAATATGATTTTGTAACGACGACGGAAACGGGCGTTGAATATTTTTACCGTGTAGGCGCGGCAGTCCGCACGAAGATTCAGGACGCAACCGGAACAGAACCCGCAAAATATGCCGAAATCATTGAATGGCGCGGATACGTCGAGACGACGAAAGCGGACTATTTCGAGGCAGAACCGTGGAAAACTTACGGTTACAGCAGAGACGGAAAGGTCACCGACGAGGAACTCCGAGAATATCCGTCAACCGATTCTTTGGCAAGATACGCGCTTGTCCACGTCGGGAAGAGCGAGCCCGTCCTTAAAGCACTTGCGGACGAAACTCTCAACACCCTTGACGGCGCGATCGGCGATATGAAACTCGGTCAGGTCATCGAGATTACCGACGACAGCGCGGACATTCTGAAAAAACTGAAAGACAGCAAAATTTCCGAAATCGACAAAGACGTCAAGAACGTCAAAGTCGGCGATATTATGAAGGTTGTTTCCGTCACGACCGCAGAAAAAGCGACGGACGGCGCATATATCGCGCTTCCCGCACTTTCCGCGGGCAAAGAATACAAAGGCACGTTTATCACCGCAAAAGACGGGGATAAAACCGTATATCTTGTGAAATACAAGGACGGACTTGCAGGATTTGGCGACAGATACAACATCAAAGAAAAGGCAAGCAACGGCGTTGTCGTCGCGCTTGCTGACAAGACCATCGGCGAGTTGCAAACCGCAGGTATCGACGACCTTGTAAACGCCGCGCGACTTTCCGACGTCATGGACGTGGACGGCGACGTGTTTGTTTTGGACTCGACTGCCGACGCGAAATTTATCCTTGACCTTGACGCACATGGCGAAAACGGATTTTTCCGTCTTGCGGCGGCGGGCGAAATGGCTGAATATAAGAGAGTATACGAAGGCGACGGAAATGCTGTCGTCAAAAAACTTTCGACAATCGGCGTAAACAACATTGCCGCCCGTATGGACGACGTTGTCAACAGCACGCTCTTAAAGGAAGTCGTCGAAGTCAAAGAAAGATACAAATTAAGAGTCGCGACGGCGGCGGACATCGGCAACACAAGCGTCAGGAAGTATATCTCGCTTGCCGACGTTTACGCAGCTCCCGAATACGCGGGAACGTTCAACGTGGGTTACGTGGAGACCGATCCCGACACGGACATAAAATTCGTGCGCGCAAGAGGCACGATTGCGGCGGGTGTCACGCAGTACGTGATTGTCGATAAGGCAAGTTCGGGCGTGCTTGTCGGATTGCAGGACAAAACCATCGGCACTCTTTCGACGGGCGTCGACGAAGTCGTCAACGGAGCAACCCTTTCGGACGTTCTGGAAATCGACGGCAAAGTTTACGTCAAAGCGGCCGATTTCGACGCGGCGATTGCAACAAGTTACGAAAAAATCGGGCAACACGTCGCATATTATAAGGACGGCAACCTGTTTCTGGAAGCAGGCTACGTCAGAAACAACAACGGCGATTACGTATATCTTGACAAAGAACAAGACGGCACGCCGGTAGGCGACCATATCAAGTTCGGGACGCTTTACAACGAACACGGGGTAGAAGAAGCCGACGGAGCATACTTTAAGTACAACGGAAATCTTTATAAATTGTCCGACTACAAACGCTATAAGTTCGACGGCGAAACCGCAACCGAATACTATGCCTGCATTTACGACGGCGAATCCGATAAGATTCTTTCAAAAATGGCAACGATGACCGTTAAGGACCTTGCCGACAGCGGCACGATGGACAAAATCGTGAAAGATATGCGTATCGGCGACGTGATGGAACTCAACGACAAAAACAGCATTTTATACGGTCTCGGCAACAGCAAGATTTCTTCAATCGAAGCCGAAGTGACCGACAAAATCAAAGTCGCAACCTTGCGTGAACTTAACGCCTGGGGCAATCTCGGGTTGACCGAAGAAGAATTGAACAAGACCGTCAAAGGAACGACGATAAAAGTGGGCGACATGAAGGCGGCGGAGTTTTTGAAATTAGCGATTCAATTCGCAACAAATCCATGACCCGCCATATCAGGAAATACAGAGAATCGGATCGCGACGACGTAAGGAAGATTTGCCACCTTACGGCGACCGCGCCCGCATACGTCAAAAATCCGGAACTTGTCGCAACGCTTTACGCCGACTATTATACCGAGTTCGAGCCCGACGGAATCTTTATTCTTGCGCGGGACGAAGACGACGTTGCGGTCGGATATATCCTGTCAAGTCTTGATTACAAAACCTTTGTGAAAACATTCACCAAATACGTTATGCCGCGCGTCAGGAAACTTTCAAGGATTGAAGCGTTCACGCACTTTTTCGCATTCCGCCAAAGTTTGTATATGGACGCGAAAAAATATCCCGCGCACCTGCATATCGACATTTTACCCGAGGCGCAACACCAAGGATACGGCACGAAACTTATGGACGCACTTATGGATTACCTTGCCGAAAAGGGCGTGAAAGGCGTGCATTTGGGCGTTGGCGGCGACAATGCGGGCGGCATCAGGTTTTACGAAAAGTACGGATTTACGATGATACACGATTTTGGGTCTTTCGGCAAAGTCTTTGCCAAACAAATTAAAAAGTCATAATTTTGCGATATTCTGCTTTTTCGGCGGAACCCGAAAAATCGTGTACGCCAAGTACACTGGATTTTTCAGAACCCGCCGAGAAAACCACAATCTCATCAAAATTCTGACTTTTTAGTGAAGGATATTATCCATCAAATTCTCGCCGTTTTAGGAAAGTTAAACATCAAAAATCCTGACTTTTTAGGGAATCCTTATTATAAAACCCACGCAAGATACTTTTGTACTTGCGTGGAGAAAAGGAGCACACGAGCAAAATAGTGAGCATTATCGCCCCCGATAATGCGATTTCAAAAGCGAAGTTGTGCGACTAGTTGACAAGGCGCATAATAATAAATATAATATACTAAACTCACAGGCGATGAGAAACAAGAGTAGCGCAGGACGCCATCAAGAGAGAAAACCCTTTGGCTGCAAGGTTTTTTGGATAAATGCGGGAAGTGCGGTTTTGAGCCTTACGGGAGGAAATGCCCGTGCGTGCGCGCAAACGTTATTGCGCTATCCTTGATTGAGGTGGAACAACGGAGTTAATTTCAGCCCGTCCTTAAAGGAAACTTTTCGGACGGATTTTTTATTAAAGGAAGGTAAAAATGTCGGGATATCTCAAAAGTTACGTGGCGGCGGCAATGGAAAAAGATCCTGCCGCGACAAGCAAAATTATGGTGCTGTTTACCTATCCCGGGGTAAAGGCGCTTATGTGGCATCGTCCCGCAAACTGGTGTTACAGACACAAAATGAAATTCCTTGCGCGGGTAATTTCGCAACACGTGCGGTTCTGGACGGGCATTGAAATTCACCCGGGCGCGACAATCGGCAAGGGAGTGTTCATCGACCACGGCGCGGGAGTCGTCATCGGCGAAACGGCGGAAGTCGGCAACAACGTTACGCTTTATCAGGGTGTAACGCTTGGCGGCACGGGAAAAGACGCGGGCAAACGACACCCCACGATCGAGGACAACGTCGTGATTGCGGCGGGCGCAAAAGTCCTTGGGCCTTTCACCGTCGGCAAGGGAAGTAAGATCGGCGCGGGCAGCGTGGTGCTGAAACCGGTGCCCGAAAACTGCACGGTCGTGGGCGTTCCCGGGCGCATCGTAAAGCAGGACGGAAAGCGCGTGGACAGTTTAAATCAGGTGGAACTTCCCGACCCCGTGTTGGAAGAAATCCGCCGCATAAACGCAAGGCTAACGCAAATCGAAAACCTTTCGGGCATCAACTGTTCGCGTTATTCGATTGCAAACGAAGAAAACACCAAATCAACCGAAACGACAGATTAAAGGAGAAAAAGTATGGTTAAAGTATACAATACGCTGACAAGAAGAAAGGAAGAACTTATTCCGCTTTCGGGCAACAAAATAAATATGTACGCGTGCGGCATCACCGTTTCGGGCGACGCTCACATCGGTCACGCATATCAGGCACTCATTTACGACATCATCAGAAAGTACCTTGTGAAAAGGGGCTTTGACGTAACGTATGCGAGGAATTACACCGACGTCGACGATAAGATTATTGCAAAATCGAAAGAGACGGGAATCCCTGCCGACAAGTACGCGGCAATGATGATAAAACGCATCGACAAAGTTATGCGCGAGTTCGACGTGGACGATCCCGACATCTGGCTGAAAGCGACGTGCAATATCGACAACATCATTGACTTCATAAAGGGGCTGGAAGAAAAAGGGTACGCCTACGCAACGCCCGAAGGCGACGTGTATTTCTCCGTCGAAAAATTCCCGTCCTACGGCGCGCTCAGCAACAGAAAAACCGAAGAAGCGTTTTCCGGCGTCCGCATCGAAAACGAAGACAACAAGAAAAGCGCGCTGGACTTTGCGCTTTGGAAGTCCGCAAAAGAAGGCGAAATCTCGTGGGACAGCCCGTGGGGCAAAGGACGTCCCGGCTGGCATATCGAATGTTCGGCAATGAACCGCGCGGCGTTCGGCGACCAAATCGACATACACGGCGGCGGCCGCGACCTTATTTTCCCGCATCACGAAAACGAAATCGCGCAGTCCGAGGCGCTTACCGGCAAAAAATTCGTGAAATACTGGATTCACAACGGGCTTATCAAGGTCAACGGACAAAAAATGAGCAAGTCTTTGGGCAACAGTCTGCTCCTTGAAGATTTGTTGAAAAAGTATTCGGCGGAAACGATAAAATTCGCGCTGTTGCAGACGAACTATCGCGCCGACATTAACGTTACGGACGATTTGTTCCCCACCGCCGAAAAACACCTTGTCGACTTTTACAGAGTTTTGGAAGAAGCCGAAAAATCCGGGCTTGAAAGCAGCAAAAAGACCGAAAAAATCGGAGAAGACTTTGTAAATTGCATGGACGACGACTTCAATACCGCGCTTGCGATAAGCAATCTTTTCGGATATTTCAAAACCGTCAGAAAGAAGTTGAAAGACGGCGACGTAACCGCAATCGAAGATATCAACGCAATCCGTGAAAACTACGATATCCTTGGATTGTTCCGCGCGGACGCAAAAGAATTTTTGAAAAAATACGACAAAGCCGACGCCGAAGACAACGTGTCCGTCCCCGAAGAAATTTTCGCGCTTGCGGAAAAGAGAAAGGCGGCGAAAGCCGAAAAGAACTACGCTCTCGCCGACGAAATCAGGAAAGAAATCGCGGACAAAGGGTTTATTCTTGTCGACACGAAAGACGGATTCACGATAAAAAAGGCATAACGAAAAAGGTCGGGCGCGGAAATCGCGCCCGTTTTTATTAAGGAAAAATCATTGACTATATTAACTTATTAAGGCTATAATATAGTAATTAAATCGAAAAAGGATTTTTTATGGCTTATTACGAAAGACTGAACATCAAAGATATTTTTCAGGAAGAAGTGTTCACCGACGAAGTGATGCAGCGATATATGTCGGAAGACGCGTATCGCGCGCTGAAAGACGTTATCGCGCGCGGCGACGAACTTCCGAGAAGTCTTGCCGACGAAGTTGCCGCGGCAATGAAGACGTGGGCTGTCGAAAAGGGTGCGACGCATTTCACGCACTGGTTCCAGCCGATGACGGAATACACGGCGGAAAAGCACGACAGTTTCATTTCCGTCGACAAAGACGGAAAGGTACTTCTGGAATTTTCGGGCAAAAGTCTTTCAAAGGGCGAAGCGGACGCGTCGAGTTTCCCGTCGGGCGGAATCCGCGCCACGTTCGAGGCGCGCGGCTACACCGTATGGGATTGCAGTTCCCCGGCGTTTATCAAGCGTTCAAAGGGCGGCGCGGGCGTACTGTGCATACCGACGGCGTTTTGCGCCTACACCGGTGAGGCACTTGACAAAAAAACCCCGCTCCTTCGCAGTATGAACGTTTTGAACCGCGAGGTTTTAAGGCTATTAAGGATTCTCGGCGATAACGAAACCAAAAAAGTTACCCCCGTCGTCGGCGGAGAGCAGGAATATTTTTTGATCGACAAAAACCACTATATGCAGCGCGAAGACTTGAAGTACGCGGGACGTACTTTGTTCGGCGCGCCCCCCGCAAAAGGACAGGAAAAGTCCGACCAGTATTACGCGACAATCCGTGACCGCGTCGCCTTTTTCATGGAAGATCTGAATCGCGAACTCTGGAAACTCGGCATCGCCGCAAAGACGGAGCATAACGAAGTCGCGCCCGCTCAGCACGAGCTTGCGCCGATTTTCACGTCCGCAAACATCGCGACCGACCAGAATCAGCTTATCATGGAAACTATGAAAAAGGTTGCGGAAAAGCACGACCTTGCGTGTCTTCTGCACGAAAAACCTTTCAACGGCGTCAACGGCAGCGGCAAACACAACAACTGGTCGATAATGACGGACACGGGCGTGAACCTGTTGGAACCCGGCAGCAATCCCGCCGAAAACCGCATATTCATGCTTATGATACTTGCGGTCATCGCGGGCGTGGACGAATACGCCGACCTTGTCAGAATGAGCGCGGCAAGCGCGGGAAACGACAACCGTCTGGGCGGAAACGAAGCGCCCCCGTCGATAATTTCGGTTTTCGTCGGCAACGATCTTTACTCGGCGTTCGAAACGCTGAAAGAAGGCAAAACCGCCGTTACGAAAGTCAAAGAGTACATCAAAATGGGGCTGCCGTCTTTCCCGAAACTCAAAAAGGACAATACCGACAGAAACCGCACCTCGCCGTTTGCGTTCACGGGGAACAAGTTTGAATTCCGAATGGTCGGAAGCAGCGCGTCGCTTGCGACGTCCATAATCGTCCTTGACACGATAACCGCCGAAATGGTGCGCCGTATCGCCGACGAAATCGAAGAAAAGACAAAATCGGGCGAAGACCTCGATCACGCGCTGTCGGAAATCATCGTGTCTTATATCCGCGCGCACGGCCGCATCATCTATAACGGCAACAATTACAGCAAGGAATGGGTGGAAGAAGCGAAACGCCGCGGTCTTCATATGACGTCCAACAGCCTTGACGCGTTCAGATGTATGCTGGACAAGGATATTGTCAATCTTTATGAAAGGAACGGCGTTTTAAGCGAAAAGGAACTTACGAGCCGCTATGAAATCTTTGTCGAAAATTACGCAAAGACCGTCAATATCGAGGCTCTTGCAATGCGAAATATCGCAAGGAAACAAATTCTGCCCGCAGTCATGAGGACGGAAGGAAAACTTGCGGCATACCTGAAAGACGTAAGGACAATAAACCAGAAATTCGGGGCGGCGGACGAAAGACTGCTTGCCGAAACCGATAAACTTATCGACGAAACCGATCGTCGCACGACCGACCTCGAACACGCTCTTGCAAAGGCAAAGTCGATTGAGAATTTTGAAAAACAGGCGGTGTGTTATCGCGACAAAGTCCTTGTCGCAATGAACAAACTGCGTGAAAGCGTGGACAAGCTCGAACTTATCACCGAGAAGAAAGAATGGCCGTTCCCGTCTTACGGCGACATTCTGTTCTATGAGTAAAAAACGATGTTAAACGTTGAAAACGACAATATAAAGCCCGAAAACGGCAACATAACGCCGTCGGAAGTCGACCTTAAAAGGGCGAACATCATCGCCGACACTTTTGTGGAAAAGGTTGAAACCGCCGCGCCCGTCAGGATTGCGACAAGCGTTGACGAGAAGAAAGGCGCGGTAAAAATCCGTGAACTTTACGAAAAGATTCTGGGGCTTCCGGCAAGGACGGAACCCACCACCGTCGCGCCGCTTGCGGGACGATTCGGCATACCCGTTTACGGGGTGATTTTCGCGATCGCGCTTGCGTTTTATATCGTGGGCGTGCTTATCGACGACAAAACCGTCGCATACGGTTTTCTTGCGCTGTCGATGCTTGTTACCATTCTTGTCGGCGCAATGCTTTTCGTACAGGTTCTGACAAACAAAAACACGTTCAACGCGCTTTTCCCGAAGCGCACGTCGTACAACGTATTGTCGTCGATCGAGGCGAAAGCCCCTGCCGAAAACACGCTTGTCATCGGCAGCCACTACGACAGCGATATGGACAGGTCGGACGCCGTAATGTTCCTGAAAGATAAAAACCTGCCGAAATGGATTTCACGCGCGTTCAAGGCGTTGTCGATAATCAGCATACCCGTGCTTCTCGTGTTTGAAATTATCGCGATATGTCTGCCGCACTTAAACGTCGGCGACAAAGCGGTGATGTTTTTATTCCCGACGATATTCTGCGGACTTGCGATATTTTATCTTGTCACGATGTTTTCATACAAAAAGCGCAACAGCAACATCGGACACGAAGGATTGCAGGCGGCGGGGGTATCCCTTGCGGTTGCGGACTATTTAAGGCTGCATCCCGAACTTATCCCCGACAATACGAAAGTCGTGCTTGCGTGTTTCGGCGCGAAAGAATGCGGCGCAAAGGGCGCGGAACAACTCATATTGCAACACTACGGCAGGGACGAATCACTGATAAATCCCGTCGTGATAAACTTTTCAAAAGTAGGCGATTGCGACAACGTCGTGATACAGGGCGACAGACAGTACAAAAACATTTACGACCTGAAAATCAACAACGTGGCGTTCAAGGCGATTAAGGAAGTGTGCGACGACGTGGCGTTCAGATACAGCGAAACGCTTTTCACCGACAGCACGCCGTTTGCGCGGCGCAAAATCCCCACGACAACGATCGAACTCAAAAAAGGCGACAACGAACTTTCGTCGGCATACGACAAAGCTTTCAAAAGCGCGCTTAACGTGACGGTCGATACGATGAAGTATATGCAGGAACGCCAGCAACTTTTCCGCGGCGAAAAGACGATAATGTAAACCGCCCTCTAATTTTTCAAAACAAAACGAAATTCCCGCAACGTGATTGCGGGATTTTTTATTAAAAAACAAAAAACGACGAAAGATACGGCGGAAAAACGCCGAAAGGGGGAATAAGGTTTGACTTTTATAAGATAATTCATTAAAATCTTATTAACTTGATAAGGTCGCGGACAAAAGGCGCAACGCAAAGTCTGCATAAAGGAGAAAGACAAATGAAATCCGAACCCGTGAACGTTATTCCCGAAATCGAAACAAACCCCGTCGTATTTCAGCAGAAAGAACCCGAAAAGAAGTGGAAAACCGTCGTCAAAAAGTATGCGAATCGTTACTTCATCGACGCGTTTTCGGGAATGGCGCAAGGACTGTTCGTCACGCTTATCGCAGGGACGATATTTAAGCAGATCGGCAGTTGGTGCGGCGCGAATTCGGGATTCGGCGCACTGCTTATTCTCATCGGAAACATCGCCTGCACGCTTATGGGCGCGGGCATCGGCGTCGGTATCGCCAAGAAACTGAAAGCGCCCGACCTTGTGGTTTTTGCGTGTGCGGTCGCGGGATTTTTGGGGGCGTTTTTGCCCGACAAAGTTTACAATCTTTTGTCCGACGGAAGTTTTTCTTTTAAGGCTGTGGCGGGCTCGATAACGGCGTTCAAAGTGGGCGCGCCCGGCAACCCCATCGGCTCGTACGTGTCAACGCTTATCGCTTTGGAAATTGTATTGTTGGTACAAGGCAAAACCAAACTCGATATCTTAATCGTACCTTTAACGGTGATGTTTGTGACAATAATCTCAATGTTTGTCGCATATCCCGCAATCTGGTTCATAAAAGTAATTCAGAAATTCATTGAAATTTCGGTGACGGCGCAACCCTTTATTATGGGTGTTGTGATATCCGTCGTGATGGGCATACTTTTGACGATGCCCACGTCTTCTGCGGCGATATGGATTGCGATTGCGTCGGGAAGTACGTCGGACGCGATGATGCTTGCGGGCGGCGCGGCTGTCGTCGGATGCGCGGCGCAGATGGTTGGCTTTGCGGTGATGTCGTTCAAAGAAAACGGCGTCGGCGGACTTATCTCGCAAGGTATCGGCACCAGCATGTTGCAAATCCCCAACATTATGAAACACCCGCTCATTTTCGTGCCGCCGATTATTGCCTCTGCAATCGTAGGTCCCATTGCGACGTGCGTGTTCAAACTTCGTTGTACCGCGGGCGGCGGCGGTATGGGCACAAGCGGACTCGTCGGCGTGTTCGGCGCAGTCGAGGCGTCGAAAGGCGTTGTGTCGGACGCGAATATCGCGCTTGGCATCGTGTTTTTAATGTTCGTAATTCCCGCAGTCGTGTCGCTGCTGTTCAGAATCCTTTTTGAAAAGAAAGGCTGGATCAAAGGCGAGTGGATGAAACTCGATGTTTAGTATAGCAATCGTTCTTATTATTCACGCTTGCTATAAGAAAATCAACGATAAAAGACGTGCGACGGCGCGTCTTTTTATTTTTCCGAAAAAGTTTGAAAAATCCCATGGAGTTTATATTTTCGTCAAATCCTTGCCTAAATTATAAAATAAGTATATACTTTGTATATCTTTAATATTTACGACTTTTTATCGGAGGCATTATGCTTTTATCGAAACTTGTGGGGGAACGCGTTAAGGAAGCCCCTGCGGACGTTACCATTTTAAGCCACGCGCTGCTTGCCCGCGCGGGGTATATCAAGCCGGTTGCAAACGGCATTTTCTCGCTTACTTCTCCCGCCCAGCTTATGGCGAAGAATATCGAAGACATTATCCGCGACGAAATGAACAAAATCGACGGACAGGAAGTGAAATTCCCCGTCGTTATGCCCAGGGAACTCTGGGAGCAGTCGGGAAGATATTCAAGCATCGGCAGCGAGATGGTGCGGTTTAAGGACAGAAGCGGCAAAGATATGCTTCTCGGAATGACGCACGAAGAAGCGGCGGTACACCTTGCAAAAAACACCGTTTCGAGCTATAATCAGCTTCCGTTCATGATTTATCAGATTCAGACGAAGTTCCGCGACGAGCCTCGTTGCCGCGGCGGACTTATCCGCGTCAGGGAATTCACGATGAAAGACGCGTACTCGTTCCACATGACTCAGGAGGACCTTGAAAAGCATTATTACAAGGAATACGACGCATACAACAACATATTCCGCCGTATCGGGCTGAAAAAATTCATCGCGGTCAAGTCGGACAGCGGTATGATGGGCGGCAGTATCGCTCACGAGTTTATGCTGCTGACAGAAGTCGGCGAAGACACGCTCGTGCTTTGCGACGAGTGCGGATACAAGTCGAATATGGAAGTCGCGACGGGCGTACGTCCCGAGGTCGATTTCGGCGCGGACGCGGAAAAGGAAGAAGTTTTCACCGGCGACGCCAAAGACATTGCGGAAGTTTCGGAATTTTTGAAAGTTCAGCCTTATCAGACGATAAAGGCGGTCGTTTACGCCGTGAAGGGCGAAAAGACGGTTGTCGTCGCGTTTATCAGGGGCGATTTGGAAGTCAACGAAGCCAAACTCAAAAAAGCGATTATGAAAAACATCGTCCCGTGGGAAGCCGACGAAGAATCGGGGCTCGTCGCGGGAAATATCGGGCCAATCGGGCTTGACCTGAAAGACGGAATCGTCGTTTTCGATAAGTCTTTGGAAGGCGCGCACAATATGGTTGCCGGCGCAAACAAGCCGCTGTACCACGTGAAAGGCGTGAACGTCGCGCGCGATATTAAGCCCAAATGCTTCGTCGATATCGCAAAAGTGAAAGCAGGCGACAAATGCCCCGTTTGCGGAAAACCGCTGCACCTTGAAAACGGCATCGAAATCGGCAACATTTTCCAACTCGGCACGAAATACACAAAGAGCATGGGCATGACCGTGCTTAACGAAAAAGGCGAAGCCGTCAATCCCATTATGGGCTGTTACGGTATCGGCGTAGGCCGTGCAATCGCCGCAATCGCGCAGGAAAGCAACGACAAAGCGGGACTTATTCTGCCAATCACCGTCGCGCCTTACAAGGTTCATATCTGCCCCTTGCGTATCGACGACCAAAACGTCCGCGAAAAGGCTTTTGCGCTGTACGACGCGCTTATGAAAAAAGGCGTGAACGTGCTGCTTGACGACCGCGAAAACGTCTCAAACGGCGTGAAATTCGCCGACGCCGACCTTATGGGTATGCCTATCCGCGTCGTGGTAAGCCCCCGCGGACTTCAAAACGACGAAATCGAAGTTACCGACCGCGCGACGCTTTCGGCGGACAAAGTGAAATACAAAGACGCGCTTTCCTATATCGACGCCATGATGGCAAGAAAATACGAGGAACTGAAATAATATATGGTGAGCATCGGCAACAGCTGGGACGAGATTTTGAAGGAAGAGTTTTCGGGCGAAAACTACCTTAAAATCCGCGAATTTCTGAAAGACGAATATTCTCATCACGTCTGCTATCCGTCGATGTACGACATATTCAACGCGCTGAAATACACCGATTATTACGCCGTCAAAGCGGTGATAATCGGACAAGACCCTTATCACGAAGAAGGGCAGGCTCACGGGCTTTCCTTCTCGGTGAAAAAGGGCGTGGATATTCCGCCGTCGCTTGTCAATATTTACAAGGAGCTGAAAAGCGATCTGGGCATTTCGCCCGCGCCGCACGGCTGTCTTGAAAGTTGGGCAAAGCAGGGCGTGCTTCTTCTGAACTCGGTATTGACGGTGCGCGCGCACCTTGCCAACAGCCACAAAAACTGCGGCTGGCAGATTTTTACCGACGACATAATCAAAAAACTTAACGAGCGGGACACCCCGATTGTCTTTATTCTGTGGGGAGCAAACGCCCGCTCGAAAAAGCAATATATTACAAATCCGATACATTACGTTATCGAAAGCGCACATCCAAGTCCGCTTTCTGCATACAACGGGTTTTTCGGCAGCAAGCCGTTTTCAAGGACGAACGAGTTTTTGGAAAAGAACGGTATCGCGCCGATCGACTGGGAAATTAAGGATTGATGAAAGAAAAAACAGGGCAGTTGTTCAAGGCTGTCGGCAAAAAAATTAAGAATTTTATGACTCCCGCGCGATATATCGTGCTCGGGTTTTTGGGCGTCATCGCCGTCGGGACGATTTTGCTGGTGCTTCCGTTTTCTTCGGCAAGCGGAAAGACAATCGGCTTTGTTCCCGCGCTGTTCACCTCGACGACCGCGGTGTGCGTGACGGGACTTACCGTTATTGATCCCGCAACTCAGCTGTCGATTTTCGGACAAATCGTCGTTTTGTTGCTCATACAAATCGGCGGTCTCGGGTTCATGACCACGACGACGTTCATGTTTATGCTTGTCGGCAAGAAAATCAGCCTGAAAGAGCGCATGACGATTCAGGAGTCGCTTGACCAGGACAGCCTGAAAGGCGTTGTGAAACTGACAAAACGAATCATTGCGTTCACGTTCATTTTTGAAGGGTTCGGCACGCTTATGCTTATGACAAGGCTTGTCCCCGCACTCGGCGCGCGCGGCATATACGTTTCGTTGTTCACGGCGGTTTCGTCGTTCTGCAACGCGGGCATCGACATAATGGGCAAAGACTACGGCGCGTTTTCCAGCATTTCGGCATTTTCGCACGATCCCGTCGTACTTATCACCGTAATGGTGCTTATCATATCGGGCGGGCTCGGCTTTTTGGTTTTCAACGACATATTAAGGAAAAAGAGAAACAGACCGCTTCGGCTTCACACGCGCGTTTCGCTTTCGATGACGGCGATTTTGCTTGTTGTCGGCGCGTCGGTGATACTCGGTATCGAATGGAACAATCCCGGCACGCTCGGTCCGATGGACTGGGGCGACAAAGTCCTTAACGCGTTTTTCCAGTCGACGACGGCAAGGACGGCGGGCTGGACGTCGATAGATCAGGCAAATCTCACGGACGGCGCAAAAGTCGCGACGATGGTGCTTATGTTCGTCGGCGCGTGTCCCGCATCGACGGGCGGCGGCGTAAAAACCACAACCATTTTCGTTATGATTATGTTGTTCGCGTCCGTATTCCGTGGCCGCGACGAAGTCGTTGTCGGCAAGGAAACAATCAACACAAGGACGATAAAACGCGCGGCGGTCGTTACGACGGCATATTTCCTGGGATCTTTCGCGCAGGCTCTCATAATCTGGGCGACGGAGGCGGCGTACGGCGTGCGGTTGTCCGTCATCGACAGCATGTACGAGGCGTTCAGCGCGTTCGGCACGGTCGGCGTATCGGCAGGGCTCACGACGTCGCTCCATACACCCGCGCTCATTACGCTGTGTTTTTCGATGTTCATCGGTCGTCTCGGGCCGCTGACAATCGGCACCGCGCTTTTGAATACAAAAAAACAATCGGCAAATATCAAATACCCCGATGCCAAAATTCTTATCGGATAAGCGGAGGTTTATTTTATGAAAAACAAAAAATCGAAAAATCAACAATTTGCGGTAATCGGACTTGGCAGATTCGGCTCGACCGTCGCGAAAACCTTGTTTGAAAAAGGCGAGGAAGTCCTTGCCGTCGATATAAAAGAAGAGGTCATCACGGAAGCGCACGAGTACACCACACACGCCGTCGTCGCCGACGTTACCGACGAACGCACTTTGCGCGCGCTCGGCATCGAAAACTTCGACGTCGTCATTATCGGCATCGCAAGCGACCTGGAAGCAAGCGTTTTGTGCGCGCTCACCTGCAAGGAAATCGGCGTCAAAAAGGTCATCGCAAAGGCCGAAAACCTTAAACATAAAATGGTTCTGGAACGCGTCGGCGCGGACGAGGTCGTCATTCCCGAAATGGAAATGGGCGAAAAAATGGGCGCACGCCTTGCCAACCCATTGCTGCACGACATAATGACCATAAGCAGCAAATACAGCATTATCGAAATGGAACTTCCGTCAAGTTGGGCGGGAAGCTCACTTGTGACGCTGGATATCCGCAAAAAATACGACGTCAACGTTCTTGCGGTCGAGCGCGACAACGACGTAATCGTCAACTTCGCCGCGGACGAGCCTTTGCTTGACGGCGACACGTTGCTTGTCGGTGGGAGCAGGGAGATGCTCGATCTTCTGCAAAACCAATACAACTAAAACGGCATAATTTTGCGACCTTTTGAGTTTTTGGCAAAACCTTGCTCGGTTGCGTACGACAAGTACGCGCGCTCGCAAGAACTTGCCAAGAAACGTCAAAATCTCATCAAAATTCTGCCGTTTTGGGGGGATTTAATATTTAAGCACCCAAATGGGTGCTTGTTTATTAGTATTCCGTGCACACGCTTTACGTCTTTCCGAGCGAAAATATGGGGACCCCGCGGGATACTGTGTACCCGTGGGGAAAAGGCGCACACAAGCAAAAGAGTGAGCATTATTGCTTGCAATAATGTGATTTCAAAAGTGCAGTGTGCGCCGCGTACACTAGGATTTTCAGAACCCCGAAAGAAACGTCAAAAATCCATCAAATTCTCGCCGTTTTGGGGAGAAAGTTTTTATATTTAAAAAAACCCACCTCGCACAGGTGGGATTTGTTTATATCATACCAATGGGTTTACATCATCAGGTGGCATTTAATCATTTCTTGTTGCCAAACTCGTCTTCCAATTCAAGCAAGTAATCCGCGCTGACACCAAAGAATTTTGAAATCGAAACAAGAGCCGATGACGTGGGTTCTGTTTTTCCGAGTTCCCATTTCGCAACGGCGGACTGACTCACTTGCAGCGCCTTTGCGAGTTCGTATTGGCTCATATCTTGTGATTCCCTCAAATCTTTTATGATATCTTTGAACATACTCAAAGAATAATACAAATAAGTATTTTTGTACTTGACAAGTATTAAAAGACTTAATATAATTGAAACAAGTACAAAAGTACTTAATAATTACGGGGGAGAAAATAATGAAACGTAAAACTACAATAGTATGTATTTTTCTGGTATTGATTTTGTCGATGTTTGTCACATGTTCATTTGTCGCTTGTGATAAAGAAGACGATAATCGCATTGCTTTGACCGTTGACAATGTACAACAATATGTAAATTTGTCCTGCAAGGGATATGGCGATCATAGCTCTTATAAGAACGGCTATTATTCAAGGTTGTTTGCAAGTGCGTCAACAGAGGGCATAGCCGGATATGAATATGAAAACGTATTTATTACTGTAAAAATCAACTTTGATGATGGTACTAATTATGCTGATCCGGAAATTGATTTGTCTTTGAATGTTGGAGGAAAAGCATACGAATCTACAACTTTTTTGATTTGCTTAAAGAACGATTATTATCTTATTCCTTCTACTGTATCCGGAAGTACTATTAGCGCTAACACATATTATGAAATTATTTCAGTTTCCGGTTATGTAAAAAAAGCATAAATGAGAGGTTTTGGGGAAGATATTATTTAATCAAATTATCGCCGTTTTGAGAATTCGATAAAATATCGCATTTTTATTTATACTATTTAGGAGGGTTTTTATGTCAGCACCAGCCAGATGTCCAATGTGTGGAGAAACTTTAATGTGGAAACAAGTTGATACACAGAAAAAAGGATTTAGCGTAGGAAAAGCAGCTTTGGGGGGAATTTTACTCGGTCCCGTAGGTTTGATAGGAGGCGCACTAGGGAAAAAGAAAGTATGGTATGCGTGTGGAAAATGTGGTTTTCAACATGAATATAATGCCTAACCTTTCAAAAGTGTAGCAAACTATACTTAACCCTGTTAAGTCGTGTGTTTTGCAAAGCAAAAAGAAAGACTAACGAAAAATTTTCGTTAGTCTTTTATAATGTCTTAAAAAATCCCTATGGGTAGAGCACCAAACGGTGCTTTTTTGTTGGTGTTTTATTCCGCTTTGCTTTTCGCAACGGATATGCGTGAAAGTCATTTATAAATACCGAACAGCCATAAAACCGCCAACGCATATATTTACAACAATACCTCGAAAGAAAAAGGTCTATTGCTATATAGCAAGAGCGTCCTATTGACAGTCAAGAAAAAAAAGATGTAAACGTCTTGCGCGCAACAAAAAACGCACCGTGGAAACGGTGCGTTTTTGATTGGTTTAATAATTAGTCTGCTTTGTAGGGAAGCAATGCCATAACGCGGGCGCGTTTGATTGCGTCGGACAAGAAGCGTTGATGTTTTGCACAAACGCCGGTCATACGACGGGGCATCATCTTGCCTTTTTCGGTGATGTATTTGCGAAGTTTGGCAACGTCTTTGTAGTCGATTTCGGTTGCCTTATCGACGCAGAATTGGCAGACTTTCTTTTTGGGAATTCTTTTGCCGCCCTGAACGGGGCGTTTTACTTCTTCACTCATTTTAATATACCTCTTAATTATTGAGCCCTATATACGGGCGAAAATCAGAAGGGCAGATTCTCGTCAACGGCTTTAAGGTCGTCGAACACGCCGTCGTTCGAGGCGGATTCGTCTTCGGCCTTGGTGCTGAGGAACTGAACCTCGTCGGCAACGATTTCGGTGACGTATCTGCGGCTTCCGTCGGGAGCGTCGTAACTGCGGGTCTGAACCGATCCGGATACGGCCGCTTTACTGCCTTTTTTCAAGTATTTGTTGCAATGTTCCGCCTGCGTTCTCCATACGACAACGGGAAGGAAGTCGGTATCTCTTACGCCGTCGCTGTTGGAAAATCTGCGCGACACGGCAAGCGTGAATCTGCAAACGGGAATGCCCGAGCCGGTGTTGGTGAGTTCGGGATTCTTTGTTAAATTACCGATTAAAAATACTTTGTTCATAAATGACCCCTTATGCGGTTATTTGCGGATAATCATCTGACGTACGATTGCGTCTGTGATTTTCATCTGACGATCGATTTCGGCGGGAGCGGATGCGTCTGCCGTAAAGTTCATCAAGACGTAGTAGCCTTCGTTCTTATCGTTGATGGGATATGCATATTTGCGGGTACCCCACTTGTCAATGCCGTCAACGGTGCCGCCGAGCTTTACGACGAGGTCCGAGAACCTGTCGACGAGAGCAGCCTTGTCTTCTTCCGAAACGTCATTGTCGATGATGTAAAGGATTTCATACTTGTTCATCTTTTTATACCTCCTTGTGGACTTTGTGGCCTGCTTAAACAGGCAAGGAAATTCGTCGATAATATATCAACGTGCAATTATTATAAATAATTTATTCGTTTATGTAAAGCGAAAATCGGCGAAAAAGTCAGCGATTTAACGATTTTTTCAGCGATTTTCTTATTTTTTGCAGGGTGTTGTCGACTTTTTTTGTGGAAACCGAAAGAGTGGTGGCGATTTCCCGATACGAGTCGCCGTCAAGATAAGCGTAAAAAATCCGCTGTTCTTCTTCCGACAAAACGCTTTCGATTTCCCGCATTAAAAGGGTTTCGCGCTCCTCTTCGATATAAACGGTTTCGGGATTGCCCGACGCGATTTCGACGTCGTCAAGCGGCACGCTGTCGTTAAGCGCGCGATTTTTCCCGCTTGAAGATTTCCTGATTAAACCGATAATTCTTTTTCTGACGCAGATGTAGGCAAACGTTGTGAAACTCGCGCCGGCTTTTTCGTCGTAATTCATAATCGCGTTGAACAGCGCGACCATTCCTTCCTGCACGAGATCGTCGGTGTCGCCCGACGGCAAAAAGAAGCGGCGCACCGCCTTGTTGACCAGCGATTTATGACGATGCAACAATTCGTTTACGGCGGCGGAGTCGTTTGACTGCGCGCGTTTTGCAAGTTCCTCGTCGGGCAAAGTTTCGTATGTCATTTTCTGTCCTGTCGTACCTTTTCGTAAATCACGACGGCGGCGGCAACCGAAGCGTTCAGGCTGTTGATTTTTCCGCTCATCGGAATGGAAATTACGCCGTCGGCAAGTTCCTTTGAAAGGCGTTTTACGCCGCTGTCCTCGCCGCCGACAAGCAATGCGATTGCTCCGGTAAGATTTGCACGATACATAGGTTCACCGTCCATATCCGCGCAATAAACATATACATTTTGTGATTTAAGATAATTTATCGTGTCGTTGACGTTGGTAACTTTTGCGATTTTCACGTGTTCCGCCGCGCCTGCTGAGCACCTTAAAACGGTGTCGTTCACGGTAACGCCGCGGTGCTTTCCGATGACGATTCCGTGCACGCCCGCGCACTCCGCCGTACGGATAATGCTGCCGAGATTGTGGGGGTCGGAAAGCTCGTCCAGAATCACGATAAAGGGCGGCTCGTCTTTCGATTTCGCAAAAGACAAAATATCGTCCAAAGATGAATAAACAAACTCCGTCTGAGTAAGCGCGACTCCCTGATGTTTTGCGTTTTGCGTGATGCGGTCGAGCGCGGTTTTATCGACGACGGACACGACGATTTTCTTTTCTTTTGCAAGGGCGATTATGTTTTTTACGACGCCCGTCGTTTCGCCTCTTTGCACGTAAAGTTTTTCAACGGTTGCGTCGGAGCGCAACGCCTCATACACTGCGTTTTTTCCCGTAATTAACATAAGTTCTCCTTATTCGATTGAAAGCAATTCGTTCAGACGGTCGTGTTTTCCCGTGAGATACAGGTACCCGAGAAGAGCCTCGAAACCGCTTGCTTTTTTGTAGTCGCCGATACTTGCGTTTTTTGCCGACGACGAATAATGCGCGTTTCTTGCGCGCTTGTAAACCGCGACTTCTTCTTCAGAAAGACACGGCAGCAGTTTTTCGATTTTATCCGCCTGCGCTTCCGCCTTGATTTCCTTGGTTGCGAGTTTATGGAGCGCGCCCGATTTTTTGTCGGACGAAATGGCAAGCCGCGTTCTGACGTACAGTTGTTGTACGGAGTCGCCGACGAAAGCGAGAACAAGCGGATTCATCTCGTCCGCTTCGGCTTTTGTGATTATCGTCGTAAGAAAAGGAATGGTATCTTGCATAAGACCGATTATATCACATCGAAGTGGCTTTAACAAGAAAAAATCGTATTGACCTTTTAACAAGATTAGTATAAAATATATTTACTATGAAAAACAAAAGATTTTTGAAAATAACGCTGATTGCCGCGGTTGTCGCGCTTCTTTGCGCCGCGCTTTGCGGATGCAGTCTTATACAAGGAATTTTGCACCCGGAAGGGAAATTCGCGCTGTCCGAAAGCGAGATAACGCTGAAAATCGGCGAAACGTACGACGTAACGCTCAGTAACGGGCGCACCGACGAGTTCACTTTGTCCACGTCGGACAAAACAAAGGTCGAAATATACGGGCGGACAAGTATAAAAGCCGTCGGTAAAACCACGACGCCCGTCACCGTCACCGCAACCAACAACAACGGCGACACGGCGAAACTCAAAGTCACCGTCAATTACGCCGATGTCAAAAGCGTATCGATAAAAGCGGACAATCAGTATCAACTGTTGAAAAAGGACGAAAGCCCAAATCGCGTCACGCTCACCGCGACGCTTAACGACGGCGCCGATCCGAATACCGAAATCAAGTGGACCTTTGCCGATGCCGAAGAAAACGTCATCAGAGAAACAGCGGGCAATCCCGTTGTATTCACCCCGGAAAAGGACAAACGATACTTTGTCACGGCAGAGGCGGGCGGGGAAACCGCAAGCACCGACGTTATCGCGTGCGAGGGCATGATTGCCTACCTTGACAAATACCATATCGGGACGAAAGAAAAAATCCGTGTCCATGCACTGTATTTCGACACCTCTTATGTTGGGAAAGTCGTAGGTGCAGACGTCTTTGACAGCAGTGACAACTTAATTTATGCCGAGGAGCTCAAACCAACGCGCGAAAACGATCTCGGGATAGTCAACGCGCTCCTAAACAAAACTTTTGAGACGGGCGAATATACCTTGAAAATCACGGCGGGCTCCGACACCAAAACTTTGGCGTTCACTGTCAAAGACTATATCTCGGCAAACCATATCGAAGTCGGAGTGACGGGAAATCTCAGCCAGACCACGGCGGAGCTGGTCAAATTCACCGCAACTCTTTCGCCCGAAAACGCCGACGTCTCAAGCGTCAAATGGTACGTCAACGGCGAGTATAAGAGCAAGGGCAAAACGTTCAGCGTCACCCCGTCCCAAAAAGGCGAGTATCACGTCACGGCGGAAATCAACAAAATCACGAAAACAAAAACAATCGTATATCTTCCCAAGGGAGACGAAGCAAGGGATTATGCCTCGCACTTCCACGACTACGGCGGATACGCGCAAAACAGATATATAACTTCCAAGGAAGAACTTAAAAACCTTATCCTTTTCGTTCTGGAAAACAAGATAACGCCCATAACGTTTTACGCGGGATACTCGACGCCCGAAACCGTGAAAAACGACGTGTCCGAAGTCAGGGATTGCGTTGAAGAGTCGGGCATTATCCCGGGATATTCGCTTGAAACGAGCGGCAACGTATTCACGATAAAATTCAGGTTCTTCGCCGACGAGGCGGGGATTATCGAGACGGTCAATTCGCCCGAGTATGACGCGCCCGACGGATTTGCCGACGCCGTGCAAAACACGTATTCGAAACCCCATTACGACAACGTGAAAAAAGAGAGAAACTTTTATATCGACGGCGTGAAAGAAACGATGAGCGTTTCGACAAGCAATATGCTTTACAAGGCGGTGGCGTGGGGCTACAAGCCCGTGTTTATGGGCGAGCAAGCCGAACTCAAACAAATTTACGATAACGCGAAAGACGCGCTGTCTTATATCGTGTCCGACGAAATGAGCGAATACGAAAAAGTCCACGCAATCTACGACTACATAATCTACAACGTGCGCTACGACCACGACTGTGCAAACGCACAAGACGTATATGTAAGCGGAAATCTCAGCCTTAACGAAAAAATGAAATATTACGGATATTACCTTGAAGGGATATTCCTTGATAAGTTTTATAACAACAAAGATATGCACGCCGTCTGCGACGGGAAGTCAAAAGCGTTTGTTTTAATGTGCGGAATCGAGGGTATCACTGCCGTGCGTATCAGCGGCGAAGCGTCAAGCGACGGTCAAAACTTCGGCGGACACGCCTGGAACAAAGTCCTGCTTGACCTTAACGGCACGGGTAATAAGGAATGGTATTTCGTCGACACGACCTGGGGCGACGTCGGCGACGACAGCAAGGAATTTTTGTCGCACGCCTACTTCCTGTTGTCCGACGACGAAGTGAAAAACACCCACCGCGAAAAGACGGGACACGGTTACCCGAAAGCGGAAGGAAAGTTCGATTATTACGCGCACGAAACTTATACGTCAAGCGGTACGGAATACAATTACGTTATCACAAACAAAAATCTGGATCTGGCGGCACAGCAAATGGCGCGTGCGTTGAAAACGCTCCCGAAATCGACGATTGTGGAGTTTGAATTTGCGTTTTCATTAACGAAGGAAGACGCGCAGAATTACGCAGAAAAAGCGATGAAAGCGGCCAGGCGCGGGCTTGAAGGATACAGCTTTGCGATAATACGCTCAAATGTTCTGGTGATTATGATCGGCGCCGCTGCGTAATCAGCGCAAAAAACAGTTCAACAATACAAAATCCCGCAATAAAGCCTGCGATTTGGTAAAATCTTATGTTACCGCCGCAGGTTTTTTCAAGCGCGAAAAATAGTATTATAAGCGTTACCGCCGCAAAAATAACGTCGGATAAGAACGCGAAAAACTTTTTCTTCACGACGCGCCGCAATCCGCGAAGAAAGGCGTAAAGCACGCCCGACGTCATTCCGCAAAGAATCATCGAAAGAAAGATAAAACTTTCGGAAATTATCGAGTGCGTCATTTGAAAATCTTTTTGATAAGTCCCGCCTTCGTGAGCGTTTCCAAAAACCTGATTTCTTTCACTCTGCCGGTTGCCGAAAGCCGTCCCGAGTCAAGGTTGATTTCGGTGACGGAAAGCCCTTCGCCCGTGATTGTCAACGTTTCCTTGTTTTGCATCAATACAATCGACTTGTCGCCCGACGAAATCACTTTTGAAACGGACGTAACAGCCAGATGGTCGTTTTCGAGCGCGAGCGCTCCTCTTTTTTCGTTTTCCATAAAAACAATGTATGCATTGAGTTTTCATAAATTGACAAACTGTTATTACTTGTTTATAATAGTTGTATTATTTTAGTGAGGGACTTATGTTATTCGGAGTAATCGACATAGGCAGCACGTCCGTAAGGCTTATGATGACGGACGGCGAAAAGGTCGAAAAAAGGGTGAACACGACGCGTCTTGCCGAGAATATGGACGAGATGAACACGTTGCAACCCGTCAGTATCGAACGTACGGCTCAGGCCGTTGCGGAGTATTATTTCGTTGCGATGCAAAACGGCGCGGAAGACGTCTATGCCTACGCGACGGAAGCGGTGCGCTCCGCGAAAAACAAATACAGGTTCGTCGACAGAGTCAGGGAACTTTGCGGGCTTGAAATCGACATTCTGGACAAAAAGACCGAGGCGGAAATCGGGTTCTTGGGCGCAAGCACGAAGGGCAGATGCTGCGTTATCGACATGGGCGGCGCAAGCACCGAAATTTCGGTCGGCGACGGAGAAAATATATTATATTCCAAAAGTTTGCCGTACGGCATCGTCAGGCTTGCCGCAATCGAGCGCGAAAGAATCGAAATGACGCCGTTCATCAACGACTGTCTTCTGGGATACGGCGAAATTCCGCCGTTTGATAACGTCGTCGCAATCGGAGGCACGATATCCACGATGGCAGCGATGAAAAACCAACTTGAAACATACGATCCGAACGTCGTCAACGGCTCGGTGCTGACGCTTTCCGACATCGAAAACATGTACGACAAAATCAGCAAAATGACGATGGAAGAACGCCGCCACGTGAAAGGACTCCCCGAAAAGCGCGCAGACATCATCGCCCCGGGCATACTTATGTACTCGCTTATTCTGAAATATCTCGGCGCGGACAAACTCACCGTCAGCGAGGGCGACGGCGCGGAAGGCTATCTCATCAAACTCGGCGTATTGCCGCACGGGTTCAGGGCAATTTATCAGAAGATAATTTAATTTAAGGATATTTATGAAAAATCTTACAAGCAGCGAACTTCGCAAAATTTATCTCGACTACTACAAATCAAAGGGACACGCCGTTATTTCCAGCGCGTCGCTTATCCCCGAAAACGATCCGACGGTATTGTTCACGACGGCGGGCATGCACCCCCTCGTACCGTACCTTCTCGGCGAAAAACACCCTGCGGGCAACCGTCTGACCGACGTGCAAATCTGCGTCCGCACGGGCGATATCGAAGAAGTCGGCGATCCGACGCACTGCACGTTTTTTGAAATGCTGGGCAGATGGTCGCTCGGTGACTACTTCAAGGAATACGCAATTTCCTGCTCGTACGACTTTTTGCTGAACCGGCTGGAATTCGACAAAGACAAATTCGCGGTTACCGTTTTCAAGGGCGACGAAGACTGCCCCCGCGACGACGAAAGCGCGGAATTCTGGAAAAAGATGGGCGTCCCCGAAGACCGCATTTTCTTCCTTCCGAAAGAAAACAACTGGTGGGGTCCCGCCGGCGTTACCGGTCCTTGCGGTCCCGACACCGAAATGTTCATCGACACGGGAAAACCCAAATGTTCGGACGAATGTTCGCCCGCGTGCGACTGCGGCAAGTACGTCGAAATCGGCAACGACGTCTTTATGCAATACTTCAAAAACGCCGACGGCACCTTCTCGCCGCTTAAACAAAAGAACGTCGACGAGGGAATGGGGCTTGAACGTATGCTTTGCATTCTGAACGGATACAAATCGGTTTATGAAACCGACTTGTTCAAACCCGCAATCGCGCTCATCGAAAATCTTTCGGGACACAAGTACGACGAAAGCGAAACCGTAACGAAAGCGATGCGTATAATCGCCGACCATATCCGCACCTCGACCTTCCTTATCGGCGACGTGAAAGGCATTGTGCCAAGCAACGTCGACCAAGGCTATATTTTGAGAAGACTTATCCGTCGTGCGGTGCGTTTCGGACGCATTATCGACCTTCCCGAACGTTCGCTTTCCAAAATTGCGGAACAGTATATTTCGCAATATCAGGACGTTTATCAGTATCTTTTGACCAATAAAGACAGGATTGTGTCGGAACTTGACAAGGAAGAAATCAGATTTTCCAACACCTTGCAACAAGGACTGAAAGAGTTTGAAAAGGTCATCACACACATTCCCACAAAGACGATAAGCGGAAAAACCGCATTCCGCCTTTACGATACTTTCGGATTTCCCATCGAGATGACGGAAGAACTCGCGCACGAAAACGGGTTCGAAGTCGACGTGCAAGGATACGAAGACGCGTTCAAGGAACATCAGAAAAAATCGCAGGCGGGCGCGGAACAGAAATTCCACGGCGGGCTTGCGGACAATTCCGAAGAAACCGCAAAACTCCACACTGCAACGCATCTTTTACATTCCGCTCTTATGAAGGTTCTGGGCGGCGAGGCGCGCCAGCGCGGCAGCAATATCACCGCCGAAAGATTAAGGTTCGACTTCGGTTTCGACCGTGCAATGACGGCGGACGAAATAAAGGCGGTTGAAGACCTTGTCAACGAACAAATCAAAAAGAATATCCCCGTCGTGTGCGAAGAAATGACCGTTGACGAAGCGAAGGCGCAGGGCGCAATCGGTATCTTCGACAACAAGTACGGCGAAAAGGTAAAAGTTTATACTATCGGCGATTTCAGCAAGGAAATTTGCGGCGGACCGCATGCAAACAACACGGGCGACTTAAAATCTTTCAAAATCACGAAAGAGCAGTCAAGCTCCGCAGGAGTCAGGCGTATCAAAGCCGTCATCGGTCAATAAAACCGAAAAAAAAGAAAATCCAACCAAAAAAACAAAAAGAAAACACAAAACCAACGCGGTTTTGTGTTTTTTATTTTGCCGTTCAGCGGTTGCTTTCAAGGAATTTGTCGATATAGTTGCCGACGCTTAACGCGTGTTCCAGATATTTATCGGGCGAGGCGTCGTAAACGTAGGCGGCGTCCTTCGTTTCAAGCGTGGTCGTGCCGCGGTAACTCGTTTTCGCAAGGCGGGGCAGCGTGTACTGCCAGTCGATGCTGCCGTCAAAGGGTATGAAGTGGGAATCCTTATCGGCGAAATTGTCGTGCAGGTGCAGGGCGAAAACCCTGTCGCCGAAAAGCCCCAGCCAATCCTGAACGCGCCAGTAGTGGTCGTGTCCGACGTCATAGCAAAGCCCGACGTAAGGCGACTTGAAATTTTCCAGAACGTAGGTGACGTGGTCTTTCGTGATGACGTTTTCAAACGCAAGTTTCACGTTTGCGTTTTCCGCAAATTTTACAAGGTCTTCGATACGATTCGTGCCGATTGTCGACACAAAAGGCGGAAAATCGCCGTGCGTCAGGTGGCAGACAACCGTTTTCACGCCGTGTTTCGAGGCTGCCGCGATTTCGTCCTTAAAGCGGGAAATGCGTTCGTCCCCTTCCTTGCAGTCGATCCACATTTCGTTCAGGTGGTCGCAGCTTAAATGGAAGTTTTCAATGAAAAGCCCGGCGCGTTCGGCAAGGGTGGCGCGTTCGTCCGCGGATTCTTTGGCGTCGGGGCCGAGCCATATCATGACCGAGCCGAAGCCTTTTTCTTTGAACTTATCGAAGCGTTCCGCCATGCTAAGGTTCATTAAATTGTTTGACGTTAAACCGACCATATAATTATCATTACCTCGTTTGATAGGATTATAGCACCGATTTTAAAATCTGTAAAGAGCGCGTTATTATCTTGTGTTCATAACGAATGACAAATTAACAAAAGTTTTGTATAATCGGACGTATGAGAATCGAGATTATCAACGGCTCCGTCGAGTACGACGGCAATACGGTGCTTTCCGAAATAAATTTTTCGGTGTCGGACAAGGAAAAAATCGCGCTTGTCGGCAGAAACGGCTCCGGAAAAACCAGCATATTGAAGTGCATTAGCGGGGAAGTGCCGCTTGTGTCCGGCACCGGCGACGAAAAATTCTCGTTTTCGATATCGGGCGCGCCGAAAATCGGATATCTTCAACAGGTGTCTTTGAACGACGAACTGACTCTCCGGCAGGAAATTTTGTCGGCGTACAAGGACGTCGTCGGGCTTGAAAACAAATTGCAGAACCTTCTTGACAAAATGAGCGAAAACCCGTCGGACGAAAACGTCGGCGCGTATTCGCGCGCAATGGAAAGGTTTGAAAATATCGGCGGATACCTTTATAAAAAGGAATATCTGACGGCGGTGAGCAAATTCGGGTTTTCCTCCGAAGACCTTGACAAAAAACTTTCGTGCTTTTCGGGCGGACAGCGCACAAAAATCGCGCTTATGAAACTGCTGCTTGAAAAACCCGACGTTTTACTTCTGGACGAACCCACGAACCACCTTGACATCGCCGCGGTGGAGTGGCTGGAAGGATACCTTAAAAATTATAAAAATTCGGTCGTTATCGTGTCGCACGACCGTATGTTTCTGGACCGCATCGTCGGCGTCGTTTACGAAATCGAGTACGGCGTCACGACAAGATACAAGGGCAACTACACGGCGTTTTTGGCGCAAAAACAACAGGCGTACGACAAGGCGCTTAAAGACGCGAAATGGAAATCCGCCGAAATCGACAGGCTCCGAAAAATTGTCGAAAGATTTCGCTACAAGGCGACGAAAGCCGCAATGGCGCAGTCGAAACTGAAAGAAATCGAAAGGCTTGGTACTGTCGAAACCCCGCGCCGCTTCGACACCTCGACGTTTGCATCGTCTTTCCAGCCCGAGTACGAAAGCGTCAGGGACGCGCTGTTTGTGAAAGACCTTGTTTTCGGATACGATAAACCGTTGGGCGAAATATCGCTTGCCGTCGAAAGGGGACAGAAAATCGGCGTGATCGGCAGCAACGGCACGGGCAAATCTACGTTACTTAAAACGATAACGGGGCTTATTCCGCCGCTTTCGGGCGACGTCCGATTCGGCGTGAAAACGCGCGTCGGGTACTTCGACCAGACCATTGCCGCAACGAAAAGCGAGTTGAGCGTCCTTGAAGACTTCCGCGCGGAGTTTCCGGAACTTAACGACGGGGAAATACGAAAAACGCTGGGCGGATTCTTGCTTTCGGGCGACGACGTTTTCAAGTGCGTCAAAGATTTGTCGGGCGGCGAAAAGGTGCGCCTTGCGCTTTCAAAAATATTCCGCCGTCGTCCCAACTTCCTGATTCTCGACGAGCCGACCAACCATATGGACATCATCGGCAAGGAAACTCTTGAAAAACTTCTGATGGACTTTTCGGGCACGGTCATCGTCGTGTCGCACGACAGGTATCTTATAAACCGCGTTGCAAAAAGCCTTATCGTGTTTGAAAACGGCGGGGTGAGATACTTCGACGGCACTTTCGACGAGTACGAAGAAAGAGAAAAAGAAACCGCGGAAGAAGTTGCAAAGGAAAAACCCGAAAAGACCAAAAAAACGGGCGGGGAACGCTACGTCGAAAGTAAGGAAGAAGCACGTCGCAAACACCGCGTCGAATTTTTGGAAAAAAAGATCACTGCGCTTGAAGAAGAATTAAGCCGGGCGCAGGCAAAACTCGACGACGAAACCGTCAACACCGACTACAAAAAATAATGGCGGTCGAAGAAGAAATAAAAACGATTGAAGAAAAGCTTGATCCGCTGATAACCGAGTGGACGGAACTTTCGGAATAAAATAAGGGATAACGCAAAATGCGTTATCCCTTCTTTTTTTGGCGTTTATCTTTCAAAATCGACAAATTAAAGTTTTGTTTTTGATGAGAAAGTGGTTTTTTATTTTATTTCGACGACCTCGTAGCCTTCGTTTGTTACCGCGGATTTCAACACGTCGCTGCTTACGTCCGACGTAAGAGTTACGACCGCCGTTTTGTTTTCAAGCGACACTTCGACGTCTTTGACGCCGTCGACTTTTTGCAGGGCGGATTTCACGTGAGCCACGCAATGCGCGCACATCATACCTTCGATTTTCAATGTTTTTTTCATACTTTGTTCTCCTTTTTTAATTTCGGTGTTTTTGGTTTTTGAAATATCGTTCACGTCGATTTTCACGACTTTTTTCCTGTGTTTTACGGGCTTGTCAAGGTTGATAAGATTAAGTCTTAACGCGTTCAGCACGACGCATACGCTTGAAAGGCTCATTGCCGCCGCGCCCCACATGGGATTCAGCGTAACGCCGAGCGGAGAGAACACGCCTGCGGCGATGGGAATACACACGACGTTGTAAATAAACGCCCAGAACAGGTTTTCGCGGATATTCAGAAGGGTGCGGCGGGAAAGGCTTATCGCGCGCGGCACGTCCGAAAGTTCCGACTTCATCAGCACGACGTCCGCGCTGTCGATTGCGACGTCGGTGCCCGCGCCGATTGCAATGCCGACGTCCGCGCGGGTAAGGGCGGGAGCGTCGTTGATTCCGTCGCCGACCATAACGACCTTTCCGTACTTTTTAAGGTTTGACAAAACGGCGTCTTTTTCGTCGGGAAGAACGTCCGGGATAACGCAGTCGACGTCGCAGGTTTTTGCAACCGCATTTGCGCTGAGCGCGTTGTCGCCCGTAAGCATTGTTACGAACAGGCCTTGTTCTTTCATTCGTTTTATCGCGCCCGCGCTATCTGATTTCAGTTCGTCCGACACGGCGATGACGCCGATAATTTTATTGTTTTTCGCAACGTACAACGGGGTTTTGCCGTCCCGCGCGAACTTTTCGCCTGTCGGGAAAGCGTCGTTTGCCGCCGCGCCGATATCTTTCATAAGGGCGGCGTTTCCGATGACGATTTCGTCGCCGCTCACGATTCCTTTCACGCCGTGTCCCGAAAGGTTTTCAAACTTTTCCGGGGTGAAAACCGTTATGTTTTTTTCTTCCGAAAAGCGCACGATCGCCGTCGCAAGCGGGTGCGAACTCCCTTTTTCAAGGCTTGCGGAAAGCGCGATAATTTCTTCTTCGGACTCACCCGACAAAGCCGAAACGTCGGTGACGACAGGCGTGCCTTTCGTTATGGTGCCCGTCTTGTCCAGAACGACGATATCTGTTTTTCCCGCTTCTTCAAGAGCGGTTGCCGTCTTGAACAAAAGTCCGTTTTTCGCGCCTTTTCCGCTTCCGACCATAATGGCGACGGGGGTTGCAAGACCTAAGGCGCACGGGCAACTTATGACAAGCACGGATATTGCGTGCGTAAGGGAAGTCGCAAAGTTTTTCGTGACGGCAATCCACACGATAAAAGTAACGATTGCAACGCAAATGACGCTTGGCACGAATATTCCGGACACTTTATCTGCCGTTTTTGCAATCGGGGCTTTTGAGGCGGACGCGTCCTGCACAAGTTTGACGATGCGCCCGAGCGTGGAATCTCCGCCGACGGAAGTGGCTTTTGCGGTGATATAACCGTTGACGTTCGTCGTGCCGGAAATAACCTTATCGCCGACGGATTTATCGACGGGCATACTTTCGCCCGTTACCGCCGATTCGTTGACGGAGCCGCTCCCCGATAATATTACGCCGTCCGCGGGGAAGTTCTCGCCGGGGCGTACGACAAACGCGTCGCCCGTCGAAAGGTTCGAGAGCGGAATTTCTTTTTCTTCGCCGTCCTTAATTACCCTTGCGGTTTCGGGGGCAAGGTTCATCAACCCTTTTATCGCGGACGTGGTTTTTCCTTTGCTGTATATTTCCAGCGTTTTTCCAAGGGTGATAAGCACAAGTATCATCGCCGCCGACTCAAAGTACAAGGTGTGCGGAAGATGATGAAGATATGCGGTATTCACGCCTGCGCGGATCATAAGCGCGACGCTGTATACGAAAGAAATGCCGCTGCCCATCGACACAAGAGTATCCATATTCGGCGCGCGGTGGAAAATCGCCTTTGTGCCGCTCACGAAAAACTTTCCGTTGATGACAAGTATGACGAAAGAGAACACAAGTTCGTATATAGCGATACCCATCGGGTTGCCGTTCAGCGCGCCCATATCCCAGCCGAACATAACGCCGCCCATCGACACGTACATAAGGGGGATAAGCAGGACGGCGGACACGGCAAGGCGGATTATCGAGCGGATAAGCGGATTGACTTTTTCCTTTTTTTGCGATTTATCGTTAAAAAGAGCGGCTTTATACCCCGCGCCCGAAACGGCACATTCGATTTTTTCGACAGTGGCTGGCTCGTCAAAGTCGACGACCATCTGATTTGTGAGAAGGTTCACGGCGACGTCTTTTACGCCGTCAAGTTCCCTTACGACCTTATCGACGCGCGCGGCGCACGCCGAGCAACTCATACCGTAAACGTTGAATTTAAGTTTTTCCATAATTTAACTATTTCAGTTTTTTAATGAGTTCAACCGCCTCGTCAAGGATTGCGGTGTTTCCGTCTTTCACGTTTTCGACGACGCAGGTTTTGAAATGGTCGGACAGAATTTCATACCCGAAGGAGGAGAGCGCGCTTTCGGCGGCGGACAACTGCACGAGTATGTCGCCGCAATAACGATTGTCGTTCAACATATTTTTTATGCCGTTTAACTGTCCGATTATGCGGTTTAACCTGTCGTTCAGGCATTTGAGAGATTTTTCGTCGCGCGGCGTGTGCTTCTTTCGGCAGCAATCGGCGCAGGATATTTCGGCGCATTTTACGTTTTCCATTTTGTTATTCTCCGTTAATTTTCAATATACCCTATGGGGGTATGTAAATATAGTATAAAACCATATTTTTTATTTGTCAAGAGCGGCGATATTTATTTTTTGCAAATACTATACAAAAAGTTGAATAACGAAACAAAAGGCGTTTCGGGCGGTTTTATCGTTGACAAATATGTTTTTTGGATATATGATAAGGTATCTAATAATTTTTATTAGAACACGCACGCGTGCATACGCGATACATTACTTGAAGATAAGGGACACAATGAAAAATAATAAAAAAACACTTGGCACGCCGATCGACGGCTCGTTGCCCCTTGAAGTAAAAAATCTTTTCAAAAAGTACGGCAAAAAATCCGATTATGCCGTAAAAGACATCTCCTTTTCTTGTGCGGAAGGGGAAGTCGTCGGTATCCTTGGCGCAAACGGCGCAGGAAAATCCACCACTCTTAAATGCATCACGGGAATGATTCCGTTAAGTTCCGGCACGATAACCGTGTCGGGTTACGACGTGTCGAAAAATCCCGTGGATGCAAAACGCAATTTTTCTTTTGTCACCGACAATCACACGGTGTTCACAAAAATGACGGGTATGCAATATCTTTCTTTTATGAGCGACGTTTACGGCGTGCCGTATGAAAAGCGCGACGAGAAAATCAAGGAGTTGGAAGGGGTATTCAAACTCGGCGACAGCATAAACAAACTTATTTCGGGATACTCCCACGGAATGAAACAGAAAATATGTATGATGGGTTCGCTCATTCACGAGCCGCGGCTGTGGCTTCTTGACGAGCCGATGCTCGGTCTCGATCCCCGCACGCAGAACGCCGTCATAAACTATATGCGCGAGTACGTGCAGACGGGCAAAACCATTTTGTTTTCGTCGCACAATCTCGACGTCGTGGAAAGGGTTTGCGACAGGGTGATTATAATTGCCGCGGGCGAACTCAAAAAAATCATCGTCACCGGCAAGGACAAATTCGACGGCGACGAACTTATCGAAAAGTATTACGATACTAATAAGGAAGACTGATGCTGGGCGTACTTCTGAAAAAACAGATGACCGAAAAGTTGTCTTATTTCAAGCGTGACAAAAAACGCATCGATATCGTCGGCGCGTTGCTTACGCTTGTGATGACGGCGTTTATTATGTACGTCGTTGTCGAGGTGTTCGGCGCGTTTGTCGCGAAATATACCGAAATCAGGCTCAACGGCGTACGCGACGTGCGCGCGCGGCAATATGAAATAATGACGTTCGTGTACGAATTCGTTTTCGCGGTCGACGTTATCGGCGGCGTCGTAGCAATAAACCGCGCGATTTTTGAAAGCGACGACAGAATGATTATCCAGACTCTTCCCATAAAGGCGTCGGACGTACTGTACTCAAAAATCATTTTCATTTACGCAAAACAGGTGTTGTCGGCGTTTGTGATTCTCGTGCCGTTCGTGGCGGTGTTCGCAAGCGTGACGAAGCAGGGCGCGGGATACGTGATCCTCGGGCTGCTTGCGGCGTTTATTATTCCCGTTATGTCGCTTTCGGTGTCGAGCGTGCTTGCGATGCCGTATTATTACGTCAAAAAGTTTTTCTCGTCGAAGTACGTTTGTCTTCTGGTGATAGTAACGCTGGTGCTTTTCGCGCTGTTTTATTGCTACGCGACGGTGCTCGACTTCTTAAAAACCCTTATGTCAACGGGCGAAATCAAGTTTTTCTTTTCCGAAAAGACGATGACGACGATAATTTCGTTGACGAAAAACCTTGTCCCCGCAAACTTTATCGCGGCGTTCACACTGAAAACGGACGTCTGGAAAAATCTGGGGATAATCGTGGCGATAACTGTCGCGACGGGCGCAATCGGCATTCTCATAACGTCGCTTTTGTACAACAAGGCGATGAAAACGCGCGCGACGGCGGGCGCAATAATGATTTTTGCAAAAAAATCCGCGGCAAGAAAACTCCCGCCGTTTTTAAGTCTTTTGAAAAAGGAATTCAATCTCGTGCTGTTCACGCCCGATTACGCGGTGCAGTACTTCACGGTGGCGGCGATAATGCCGCTTATGGTATATTTTTGTATGGGCATCGGCAAAAACTTCCTGACGTCGCTCGTTCTCGTTCAGAGCGATTTCGAGCTGGCGATTTTGCTCACGGTGCTTTTCGGCGCGCTGACGAACACGTTCTGCGCGACGAACGTCAGCCGCGACGGGAAGTCGTTTTACGTCGAAAAGACGTTGCCGCTTTCGATAAACGAGATTATGGGCGCGAAAATCGCACTCAGTTTTGCGGTGGCGGTCTTGTCTGTCGGCATTGCGGCGACGGTGCTTCTTGCAAAGAAATACGTGTCGGCGGGCGAAGGCGTATTCGTGTTTTTCGTCGGCGCGATGATGGCGTTGTCGCAGATACTGTACGCCACAAGAAAGGATCTGAACAGTCCGCAGTTTTCGCTGGAAGAAGACAACGTCGTGAGGGAAAGCAACAACAACGTGTCGATAATCGTCGTGCTGGGGCTTGTGTCCGCGATGCTTCTTGGCGGAATACCCCTTTTCGTCAACGTATTGTCGAACGTCAGGGGCAAAGATATGCGCTGGTTTACTTACGTTTTCGTGAGCGTGTGCGCGGCGGCGGAGTTTGTCGGCTCGCTTTTATATTACCTTATCGGGATAAAAGCCCGCTTTGACAGAGTAACGGAGGGGGATTGATATGAAAAAGAAAATAATCGCGCTTATAATGATAATACCGATTGTGTTTCTGATCGCGCTGTTCTCCGTGGGGAAAGCGGCGGGCGTTTACGCGGACATTCCCGTGACGGGCATACAAATCACGACGCAAAACGAAGACGGGTTTATCGACGTGGACGTTGCCGATTACGACCCCATTGCGTTTTTGGCGCAGGTGCAGCCCGTCAACGCAAGGAATCAGAAATATTCGCTTGAAATATCGGGCGTCGGCGGCGACGAAGCCCCCGACGGATTTGAAATAATCGACGGAAAACTTCATATAGATAACGTAGGAAAGGTGAAAATCACGGCGATTTCCGCCGAAAAAGGATTTAAGGACAGCGTCGTCGTTACGGCGTATTCCACAAAGGTTTTAAAAATCGAGCCGTTTGTCAACGACGAAGCGAAGAAAAACGGCGATACGATCATGATTAACGGTGGAGAGGAAAGGCTGTTTTCGGCCAAACTGTACCCTGCCGATTTGGCCGGAGAAACTTGCGTTTTCGAGGAAATCGGCGACAATCGTATTTTGAAAATCAATGCGGCAACGGGGGTAGCGAAGGCACTGTGTTCCGGCGAAACGAAAGTCAAAATTTCCTGTCCGATGGGCATCGACGGAAGCGAAATAATCATAAACGTAAAAGTCAATGTCGATACTAAGTCGAAAGGATTTGCAGTCAACGGTGAAAGCGACAACGCGGCCGTCGTTTTGCAAAACAAAGCAAAAGTTGCAAAACTTTACGTTGAAAGCGAAGAAGACCTTTCTCCCGAAGAAGTTGGCGCAGCGGTGCATTTCCCGGGCGCGGAAGTAAGTGTCAAACAACTGTCAAACAAGAAATTCGAGTTGACGCTGAAATTTAAACAAGAGTTTTCGGAAACGACGGTTAAGGGAAACGTCGGTGAAAGCAATTTTTCAATCAATTTTACCAAATACACATTCGACGTTTTGACGTCATATTATAACGGCGGCCCCGACGGGGACGAAATCAAACAAAAAAACAACACGAAAGTCACCTACGTCGCATATTCCGAAAGCGATGACGACGTGGACGTGGAATTTAAAATACTCGACGGCAAGGACGTAATAACCCTTAAACAACACGGGCAGTTGGCAAATATCACCGCAATGAAAAGAGGTTCTGCCGAAATCGAAATCACTGCCGAGCACGACGGAAACATCACAAAAATCAAAAAGACAATCTGCGTAGTGCCCAACGTGTATTCGATGGAGTTTGCGGACAGCGCGAAAGAGTACGGCATCGAAAACATACTGACAATCGGCGGCAGAAAACCCGACGGAAGACCGGACGCAAGGACGATTTTCGTAAGGGTTGTCACGGAAGCGGGCGCCGAAACCTTCACGGACGAATTTATGAACGTTGCGTTTTCCGACGATAATTCGCTCTTTTCCTGCAAGGCGCAACCGGCGACGAACGCCGACGCGGTTTCTGCGGAAATCAGGGCAAAGGGCACGGGGCTTACCACGCTTAATGCACAGTTGACCAACTACAACACTTATTTCGGCACGAACATCTGCGCGAAAATCAGACTTCGCGCGGTCAAAGACGGCAGGAACGTCGGCAATTACGAGGAGCTTAAAAAGGCGACCGAAGCCGGGCATATCGTCGTGCTGACAAGCAACGTGATGCTGGGCGTCAAAAACGACGGCACGGCTATGAACGAAGACGATCTCAAAAAAGACGTCAAAAAATTCACAACCACGTACGACAAAACGTATCTTGATAACATCGACAAAAACGACGAAAACAAGAAAGTCCAATACCTTATAGAGTTCAAAAACCACGTTTACGGCAACGGCTTTGAAATCAACGCCGACAAGTTCACGCAGTGCAAGGACGCGACGGGACTTCCGAAAATTTTCAAAGGGCCTTTGAATTTCGTCGCGATATCGTCCGCAAGCGTCAAAGGACAGGACAACATTTCTTTCCTTGTAAGGACGGACAACGTGCTTATAAACAACGTCGTCTTAAAAGGTTGTAGCGACGATAGCCTTCTTGAAGAAGACGGACAGTTCAACTTGTCGAAACTCAACTACGTCGGCACTACGCTTGAAATCGCAAAAAGCGCAAAACTGTTGAACAGCCGCGTCTCGAACGGGCGCACCGTCGTCAGAATTTTTGCGGGCGGATCCACAATGGGAAACCCCGTTGTTAAAGATAAAGAGTCGTTTAACGTGCAAGATGAGAAGATAAACGTGCATATTGAAAGTTGCGTGCTTTCAAACGCGCGCGAATTCATATTGAAAATCGGCAGCAACCGCGCGCTGAAACAAACAAACGAAGTGCAAAGAAAATTTCTTGACATAAACAACAATCCGTATTCGCCTTACGACGAGAGCAACAAGACGGACAAATACTTTAACGACAATTATCTTATCAACGACGTTACGCTTAAAAACTCGGTGCTTGAAACGTCGGGGTTGTTCTCGGTCGGTATGGAAACGCACTTCTCGGGCGAATTCTTGTTAGGCGACACGATAACGACGTGGAAAGATTGCGCGGCGACTTCGTATGCGTCGGCGCTTCGCATTGTCGGCGACGTGAAAATGCTTGACTGGAAAAACCTTTCAAACGTTGACAGCAGCACGCTTATCGAAGTTACCGGCGACGCAAACGACTGGCTTTCGATGAACGTTGCGGAAATGATGAAAGAAGTCGCAAAGGTAGATAAGAAATGCCGCGATATAATCCTGAACGTCGGCGGGACGGAATACGTCCACGGCGGCATAGCGTTTTACGGCGGCGGATATAACTATTCGTACCTTGACTTGACAAGAGCGAACGACGAAACAAAGCAGTTCGGCGTGTATGACGTCAATATCTCGGTGCTTGAAAACAGCAAGGACGAGAATATCCAAAAGCAAGGCAAAATGTTGCCTATGGCTGCGGGCGCGGGCGATTTCAGATTTTACCTTTATAATAATAAATCGAGTAGAAACCTGTCATGGCAGGAAAACATAAAATACCAAGAAAGCCAAGGGATGAAAATTCATCCCGTGGTAGCGGAGGATGTTGAATGAGCAAAAAAGGATTAAAAACAATGCTCGTGTGTATCGTGCTCTTAATAGGGCTTGTTACGCTGTTTGCATGCAACAAAGGCAACGTGGCTGACAAAGACGGACAAACGAAAGTGATTGTGAAAATCCAAGACGAAGACGGCAGCATTTACAAGGAAAACGTCGTGTTTTCCGACTTATTCACGCTCAGTCTTCAAAAAGAAGGATACACCGGAAGACTGTATCGCGACGCGGACTTTTTGAAGCCGCTTACAAAGGATTCCAAAGTCAAAAACGGCGATACGGTTTACGTCAAGTGGACGATCAATAAATACACCGTAACGTTTATGGACGGCGAAAAGGTGCTTGCAACCTTTACAAACGTCCCGCACGGCTCTGCCGTAACCGCGCCCGAAGTGCCTGAAAAGGACGGCAAGACTTTTTCAAAATGGGACAAAGATTTTAAAAATATCACAAGCGACCTTACGATAAACGCGGTGTACGACGTCGACACGTTCACGGTGACGTTTAAGGACGGCGAAAAGGTGCTTGAAACCCAAACGGTGGAATACGAAGCCGCCGCGACCGCGCCCGATACCGCCCGGCTTTCGCCGCCCGAAGGCATGCATTTTGCAAAATGGGACAAAGACTTTTCAAAGGTGACGGAAAACATGGAAGTTTCCGCCGTGTACGAGCTTAACGATTATACGGTTATTTTCAAAAACGGCGACACGACGATTAAAACCGAAAGGGTGAAACACGGCTTTGCCGCAACTGCGCCGAACGTGTTCGATAGCGCAACGGAAACGTTCGTCGGATGGGACAAACCGTTCGACAACGTCACAAGCGACCTTATCGTCAACGCAAAGTTTGAAACGAAGAAGTTCACGCTGACGTTTATTAACTTTGACGGCACGACGGTTCACACGGCGGAGGTCGAGTACGGCGCGTCCATCGACAGCGATTTTGAAAAGGCAGACAAAGCCGCGACGTTCAATGGTACAATTCTTGATTACGTCGGCTGGTACAAAGCGGACGGAACGGAAATCACCAAGTTCGATTTGCCGACAATGCCGTCTGAAAACGTTACGCTTACGCTGAAATTAAGGCTTTTGGATTCCGCAATCGGTGATAATACGGCGATTACGGTGCCGGAAGGCTTTACTTACGGCGAAAAATCGGCAACGTTCACGGTGTCGGGCGATACGTACGACGGCGTAAATTACGAATACGAGTGGACGATTCTCAAAGACGGAAAAGAATATAAAAAGCAAACGACGACTTCTGGTTCGATAACGATTGAAAATCCCGACGCCGGAACATACGTCGCAAACGTCAAAATCGTCGCGTCAAAGGAAGGATGCGGCTCTGTCGAAAAAGACTTTACGGCAGGCGAAACGCTTATCGTATCCCGCGCGGACATTTCGGGCATTACGGTAACGGGCGGCACGTTTACTTACGGCGACGAGAATGCGAAAATCAAAATCGACGGTCTTAAAGACGGCGACAAAGTGTTTTACGGCACGGACGGCGTTTCGTTTTCTTCGGAAATCGTCGACTTTTCGAAATGCGACGTCGGCGAATATACGTATTACGTCAAGGTCGAAAGAAACGAAAACTATAACGCAAAAACGCTTGACGTTACGATAAACATAGTCAAGGCTGCGGTGACGATAACGTTTACGCCCGATAAAAACGACGAGGTTGTTTACGGCGACGAACTGCCCTCATTGTCCGCATACGTCGGCGAAACGAAAATCGGCACGGTCGCAAAAGAAGACTACGCGCTGAAACTTAACGAGATATCGTTTTCGGGGATTGCGACGTACGTCGGCGAGTGTTCGATTGAAGTCAAAAACTTTACGAACGATTATTACAACACGAATAACTTTAATATTACTTTTTCGTCTTACAAAATCACGGTGAAGAAAGCGACGCTCAACGTAAATATTGCCGAAATAAGCAACCTGACTTACGGCGACGATTTGCCTGAAATCGGTTATGAAATCAAAGGCTGGAAGAACGGTGACGACAAGTCGGAATATAAGCTTTTGCCCGAAACGAAATATGCGAAAAAGTCCGCTGTCGGCACGTATTCGTTCACTTACAATGTGTCCGGCGAAAAAATCGGATATTATGACGTAACGGTGAACACGGTTGAATTCACGGTCAAGCAAAGAGCGGCGACAATCACGATAAACAAGGTTAACAATATCATATACGGCGATAAAGTGCCCGATTTGTCGGCAAAGGTTGAAGTTAAAGGCGTGCTTGACGGCGACAAACTTTCATACGAGCTTGAAACCAACTATACGGTCGGTGCAAAACCCGGAGGCGATTATACCGCAAGCGTCGTTTTTGACAAAACCGCCGAAGCAAACAAAAACTATGAAATCACCGCAATCGGCACAACGTTTAAAGTCGGCAAAAAGGGGCTTACGATAACACTCGGTTCGAAACGCGTCGTTACGGGCAAAGAGTATAAGGTCGATGTCGGAAAACTTGAAATCGTCGGACTTGTGGAGGGCGATACCGTTACGGGATACGTCACGATTACGAAAGACGAGGCGGGCGTATATACCGCAAACGACTTCGACAAGTCGAATCTTAAATTCGATTCCGAATGCTACGAAGTAATAAAGTACGATCTGACCGTCGAGTTCGTTAAGGTCGATTTCAAAATCCATTTTGAAGATCACGAAGTCGTTTACGACGGACAAAACCACAACGTTTCGGTTACCGCTGAAGAAGGTACGAAATACACGATAACGTACGGCACGAAAGAAGGAGTTTACGACCTTACCGATGCCCCCGAATACAAAAACGCGGGCGTGTACGTTACGTATTTTAAGGTTGTCGATACGAGCGTCGGCGATGCGGAATACGAGGGCTTCGTCAGCCTTACGATAAAACAAAAGGAAGTCGTGTTAACGGTAAAAACTTATACAATAACTTACGGCGACACCCTGCCCGAGTTTTCTTACGACGTAACGGGGCTTATCGGGGGCGACGTTCTTTCCGGAGAAGCGCGATACAGTGTCGACGGGATAACAGGCGGAAACGTCGGAACGTACAAGGTTAAGGTCGGCGGACTTTCGGCAAACGACAACTATGCGATAACCGTCGTGCCCGGCACGCTCACGATAAACCAAAAGAGTATCGCGGTCGTGTGGAGCACAAAAGACAAATACGTATATAGTCCCGACGGACAGGAAATGCCTGCGGCAACGTACGACGGAAAATCCGCAAAAGTTACGACGAACGGCGAATTCAAAAACGCGGGAACGTATACATTCACGGCAACGGACGAGAGCGGAAATTATACGTTGACAAACGCCGTACTTAACGTCGTTATCGCAAAGGCAACGTATTCAGGCATTGTCCACGACCCGCTTTCGGGCGTATATAACCCTGCAAAGACGCTTAAAGATTACGCGCTCGCAGAAGGATTTACCTGGGTTGACGCGAGCGAAAAACCCGTATGCACGAAGCCCGAATACGCGGCAATCTACAATGCCGACAGCGACAACTACGAAAACTTTGAATTGAATATCGCAATCGACTTGCAAAAGGCAAAAGTCGCGCTGAAAGACGGCGTGGTCGGGTTCGATTACGACGGGACATCGCACGAAGTAAAAGCGGCGGTTACTTACAACGGAGTTGCGCTCGACACGTCGCTTTATTCCTTGACGTACGACGGGAAAACTTCAAAAACGTATACCGATGCCGGCACGCACGCATGCCTTATCGAAATATCGGCGGACAATTACGCGCTTCCCGAAAACACTTATCTTTACGTAAAGGTCAAGGGCGTGAAAGTCGGCAACAACTATTACACAATCGAAGACGCACTTGACGTCGCGACAAACGGACAAACGATTTTCGTTTTGAACGACACGGCGTTTGCAACGCAAGAAATTGCAGGCGTGCTTTACAACGACGTAAAATTCAAAACCGTCAAAACGGGCGTAACGCTGCTTCTGCCGTTTAACGAGAACGACACCGTCGGTCATATCGGCGCGGGCGAAGACGGAAGTGCCAACTACAAGGCAACCGCCGCGCTTACGGGAACTGCGAAACTTTATAAGACGCTCGTTATCCCCGAAGGCATTGAAGTTATCGTCAACGGAAAACTTATCGTCGGCGCACAAACGGGAACAACAGCTGCAGGGCAAAAACAAAACGCGGTCTCGGGCAACTATTGCGAAATAAGTTTAGGCGGCACGATTACGCTCAACAACGCAACGCTTGAAGTGTACGGATATATCAAAGGAAACGGTGAAATTACCGCAAACAACACGACCGTGATTGAAAACCTGTATCTTTCGGGTTGGATGGGCGGAACGCAATCCGCGGTAAGGTACATCGGCAACGATAAAATTGACGGAGCGTCGCTTGCCATTTCCGGAAATCTTAAAATCGACAATCCTACACAATTCCCGTTCAGCCAATATGAATTAAGGTCAATTCAATCAAGAATAACCATAAACAAAGGGAGCAAATTGCAAGGTTACGCAAAGATAGCAACCGGAAAACTGGAACAACTCGGAGGGCTCGTAAAAGTACCCGCACAAATTAACGAGGCGATTCTTACTTTTATTTCTTCCGATGCAAGCAATGCTTCAAGCGGATTGTTCAGACTTGTCGGTAACAACAGCAAAATCATAAAATCGATGAGCGGTGACAGAGTAGGGTTTGATTTGTTTGACGAGATTAAAGACGGCTACACGTCATTAAGCGTAAAAGTGATAAAGAAGACCGTAAATATGACGTCAGAAAAAGTTTTCTTCCCGATTGACGGACGTACCGACATTACGCTCAAAAACGGCGCAACGTTTACGCAAAGTTATATGTTCAAAGCATTGCCGGGCGCAACGATTACCGTTGAAAGCGGCGGCATATATAACCTTAACGGAAAACTCGTTATGTACGACAAATCGTTCACCGATATTTCGACTTACCCGTATCCGGGCGCAAGCCGCGGCGACGCGAAACTTATTGTAAACGGCACGATGAACGTCAACGGCGCACTTGGCGGAAACGTAACGTCGGACAACGCGGGCACGGTTGCCGTCGGGGCAAACGCCACGATAAGCGGTGTTCACTCGGCGGAAGGCGAAGGAACTATGGTAAGGAGCGGATTTAATATCGTATTTACGTTCAACGATACGTGCGGCGTTACCAAATCGCCGGTGTTTGTAAACGTGGACAACTCGACGGTTGCGGCGGCGACAAACAAAACCTATAATTACAACAACGGAACGTGGCAATAACCGCGCCCCATCTCAAAAAAAACAAAATATGCGTCCGAAAGGGCGCATATTTCTTTGAAAATCACTTGCAACTTTTCCCCCGCGGTGATAATATATCGTGAGAAAATTCAAGGTGAACTAATGAAAAAACCGCTTAAAAAAATCCCGAAGACCGCGGAACTTATGTGGGTGCTGGGCATATTCCTTGTCGCGCTCGGAGTGACGATGAGCAAGAAAGCCGATCTCGGTGTTTCGATGATTGCCGCGCCGACGTTTATCGTGTACGAGGCGATAAGGCCGTTGTGGGCAGTGTCGGTGGGCACGGTCGAATATCTTGTGCAGGGCGCGATTCTCCTTATAATGTGCGCCGTCGTGCAACGGGTGAACTGGCGATACCTGCTGGCGTTTGCGGTGGCGGTGATATACGGCTACGTGATGGACATGTGGATGTTGGTTTTCAAAAACGTCGTGCTCACAGAAGCGTACTTAAAATGGATTATGCTTATTGCGGGCGACGTGATGACGGCGGCGGGCGTGGCGTGCTTTTTCAGGACGTATATGCCACTGCAAGTGCACGAACTTTTCGTTGCGGAACTGTCCGACAGATATTCCTTGAAAATCAACAGGGTGAAACTCGTTTTCGACTTGTCTTTTCTGGTGCTGTCCGTGGTGCTTGCTCTTACGATATTCAGGGACGCGAATACCTTTGACTGGAAAAATATCGCCACGACTAGTTATCATAGTCTGGGGCTTGGGACGATTGTCACGACGTTGATAAACGCCCCGATAATCGCGGTAATCGGGAAAGGGCTTGACAAAGTTTTCGACTACACCCCGCTTTTCCCGAAACTTGAAAAGCTGGTAGGCCGCAAAAAGAAAACGGACGCGCCGACCGAAACGGAACAAAATACCCCAAAAAACGAACAAAACCAACCTGCGGAAGAACAAACCGCAAACGACGAGAAAGAATAAAACCTAAAAAACCCTCGCAAACTCGCGAGGGTTTTTAATTTGAAAACTCTTCCTAAAATTGAAAAGTCTTCCGAAACCTTAAAACGCTCCCGAGAGTTAAAATCCCCCGAAAACGGGGAAATTTAGATGAGATTGTGTTTTTCTCGGCAGGTTCTGAAAATTCCAGTGTACTTAGCGTACACGAATTTTCGGGTTCTGTCGAAAAGGCAAAATATCGCTAAATTTCCCCGTTTTCATCTTGACGTTTGTTTTCGATAATATTCAAAACTACGGTTATCGACGGCACGATTACCGCAAACAAGCAAAGTTCGACAACGGTGTTGATTGCAACCACGCTTGACAAAAGCCACTTGAAATTTATGACAAGCCCGTCGTAGTTTTTGCCGTGCGCGAACGCCAGAAACATTGAAAGGAACAATATCGTGTTGGTGATAACGCCGCAAATCGTTGAAAAACAGCCGATTGCAAAGTTCACGGCGCGGTTTTGTTTTTCGGTGCGCGGTTTTGTCGATTTCGCCGCCGCCTTGCTCAGTCCTTTGTATACGAGCGCGCAGACAGTGCCGCACAATATGCGCGGAAGCACCGATACGAGCGGGTTTATCGCAACCGCGTACATGGGAATACTGCCCGAATAAATAAGAGCGATAAACAAACTTACAAGTCCGAATACGCCGCCCGAGATCGCGCCGAATTTCACGCCGTAAACCTGTCCGCAGACGAAGACGGGAATAAGCCCCAGCGCAAAACTTATCGGCAGCCCGAATTTTTGTATGATTTCCGCAAGAGCCTGCAACACGACGACAAGGGCAAGCGTTATCCCAAGCGTCGCGATTTCTTTGTTTTTCTTGTGATTTTCAACGTTGTTCATAAACGTTATTATACAAATATTTTCAAAAAAGAAAAGCAAAAACGCTTATAATTTATTCAAACGTCGATGTGGAGTTCAACAAAAACGCTTTCAGTTTCTCGGTTTTGGGATTGTCGAAGATTTCGTCGGGCGTGCCGTATTCGGCGACTTCGCCGTCCGCCATAAACACGACGCGGTCGGCAACCTTTCTTGCAAAGTCCATTTCGTGCGTTACGATAATCATTGTGCTGTCGCCTTTAAGCCCCTTTATGACTTTCAGGACTTCGCCCGTAAGTTCGGGATCGAGCGCGGACGTCGGCTCGTCAAAGCACAAGATATCGGGGGAGAGCGCAAGGGCTCTTGCGATTGCGACGCGCTGCTGTTGACCGCCCGAAAGTTCGCAAGGATATGCCGCGCATCTGTCCAGAAGCCCGACCTTTGAAAGAGTCTCTTTCGCGCGGGCGTCGATTTCCGAAAACTCGGCTTCTTTAAGTTGCTTTTTTTGCAAACTCAACGCTTTACCGCGCACTTTTTGCTGTTTTAACTCCTTAATTTGCTGTTTTATCTTGTCTTTTGCCAGTAGTTCCGCAGATATTTTCACGTTCTTCAAAACGTTCATATGCGGGAACAAATTGAACTGCTGGAACACAAGCCCGAAGTGCAGCCGCTTTTTCCGAAGGTCGTTGTATTTTTCGTTTTTGTCGCTTGCGCCGTCGAAAAGAGTTTCGCCGTCAACGATGATTTGTCCGTCGTCGGCGGTTTCCAAAAAGTTTAAGCACCGAAGGAGCGTCGTCTTTCCGCTGCCCGACGAGCCGATAATCACCACGACTTCACCTTTGTCCATTTCAAAATTTATACCTTTCAGCACTTCCTGCGCGCCGAACGATTTTTTCAAATTTATAACTTCCAGAATTGCCATTTTTTATACCTTATAATAGTCCAGTTTCTTTTCGACGTAGCGGAAAAGAAGAGTGAGCAGTCCGCTGAATACGAGATAAAATACGCCCGCATAGAAAAGCGGCCACAACACGACGTAATTGTTGACGATTTGCTCGCTGAATTTGATGAGTTCCACAACGCCGATGACGCGCGCAAGCGACGTGTCCTTGACAAGCGTGATTATTTCGTTGGACATCGGGGGCATAATGCGCTTCACGACCTGCGGCAGGGTTACGTAAAAGAATGCCTGCGATTTCTTCATGCCTAAGACCGCCGCCGCTTCCGTTTGTCCGCGCGGTATCGACTGGATCCCGCCGCGATAAATTTCCGAAAAGTAGCAGGCGTAGTTTATCACAAACGCCACGAGTACCGCCGTAAATCGCGATTGCATCGGATAATCGAACAAAAGTCCCGGCACGTAAAATACCACGATGATTTGAAGCATAAGCGGCGTGCCGCGGATAATCCATACGATAAGTTTTGAAAGATATTGAAGCGGTTTGAACTTCGACATCGAGCCGAAGCAGACGATAAGCCCCAAAGGCACGGACAGGACAAGCGTCAGAATAAACAAAAGACACGTCGTCCCGAACCCCGTGAAAAGTTGCCTCGTCACTTCCGAAAATGAAATTGTTGCTACCGATAAAACCATATTTATAAGTCCGTAAAAAAGGTAGATTTCGCCGTTTGCACGGCGAAATCGAAAAAGTATTTTTTTGTTTAATTATTTTATGCCGAGAATTTCCTTTGCGGCGTCTTCGCCTGCCGAGCCGTCTTCCGCCACGATGCGCGCTTTTTTCAAAGCGTCGTAGGAGTTGTATTTATCTTTGTCGGCTTTTCTGACGACGGCGCATTGTTTGTTTTCAAGGTAGTTCATCGTTATCGACCATTGTGCGGCACGCGCCGGCGTTACGGTCAGACCGTTCCATACGCAGTCGATGGTTTTTGCTTCCATTTCGGATTCCTTCTTGCTCCAATCGATAAGTTTGAATTCAACCGCGATTGTCTTGCCGACTTTCTCGCTGATTTTTGCAAAGACCGCTTTTGCAAGGTCGGTGTCGAAACCGCCCGTCGTTTTGTCGCCCGAGCCGAGAGCCATGGGCGCGTTCAAGGTGAATCCGATGACGATTTTGCCTTTGTTTTTGATATAGTCAAGTTCCGTATTGTCCGCTTCGCCCGTGGGTTTGGAGTAGACAAGGTCGAGCGTTGCCTTGGAAATGCCGTATTTGTCGGCGATTGTTTTGTAGTCGGCGTCTTTAAGTTCATAAAGAGTCTTATTGACAAGGTCGGTAAGGGCGTTGTATTTGCCGTCGGCCGCTTTTCTGAAAGCGATGCCGTAGTATTCCTTTTCAAATTCCACGTCGGCGATCGTCAGATTTTTCGCCATTGCGGAGTCGACGCTCAGAAGATAGTTCGCCATCGTGTAGTCCATTATGCCAACGTCGGCGGTTTTGGCGTTGAGTTCCTTGAAAACGTCTGCCTGCGCCGAGAGCGCGGTGTAGCCGGGTTTTGTTTCCTTGTTGCAGGCTGCAAGCGCAAACGCCATCACGAATACTATTGAAATAATCGAAACGATAACGGTGATTTTCTTTTTCATATTTTTACCTCGGTTTAACGCGTTAGTAATTTAGCGTAATAAAGTGTTATGAATGGATAATACCATATAAAAAAAGTTTTGTAAAGTAAAAAACAAACATTTTCAAAAATTTTTTTGCTTATATAATAATAAAAATAATTATATATGATAAAAACAAAATAATAAGCCGTTTGCGCCTTTTTCTCCACGCAAGTACAAAAGTATCTTGCGTGGGTTTTATAACAAGGTAACCCTTCCGGGAGATTGCCACAGCACCGCAAAGCGGTGCTTCGCAATGACATTAAGTACTTCGTACGGAAAGGAATAGGAGTTTGTTTGCAAACAATGATGACAGGATATAAGCACGCTCTTTATACCATTTCGTGCAACGCACATTATGTCATTCTGAGGAGCGAAGCGACGTGAGAATCTCCCGGAAGGGATACAATGTGGAAAAGCAAATAAAAACGGACGCAAAGTTGCGTCCGTCTTGTGCGACATAACTCTTATTTGTGGTTGCCGTTAAGCAGCGCGAAGTTCTGTTTGTTCGCCTTATAAAGGTTTTTGAACACTTCAAAGCCCTTATCGTAAACTTCCGCTTTCAGCTTCAAATTGGGCTTAAACGTCTTTTTTGCGGGGATAAAGTCCTTAACTTTGTCAAACGAAGGAATAAGGTTAAGCCCGATTGCAACGCATACCGCCGCGCCGACCGCGCCCACGTTTTGCGGGCTGTCAACCGTTTCGATAGTGTGTCCCGTGATATCGGCAAGGAGTTGGCAGGTAAAGTCGTTCAACGCGCCGCCACCGACAAAACGAATGACGTCTGACGTTTTGACTTTCCTTTCGCTTGCTTCCAGCATCCAGCGTTTGTGATAGCATACGCCTTCCAGCACCGCGCGGATAAGTTCGGTTTTTCCGGTGTCAAGCGAAATATTGAAGAACATACCGCGTGCGTTCGGATCCTCAAACGGGCAACGGTTGCCGTGCAGCCATGGCGTGAAAATTACGCCGCCCGAGCCTGCGGGGATATCGTCGACGACGGTTGTCATATATTGATAAAGGTTGAGATATTTGGATTCAAAATCTTCCGCGACGTGTTTTTTCTGAATGTAAATGCCGACTTCGTCCAGGGCGATATGGTCTTTCACCCATTCCAGACACTTGCCCGAGGTTTCGAGTTCCGCAAAGTAGTTGAATTTGCCGGGTTGCGCCGCGACGGTTGCCGCGATCATTGTGGTTACGTCCACGGCGGATTTGTCGGTAACGGTCGAAACCCAGCCCGAAGTGCCGCTGTAAATATGCGTTTCGCCAAGTTCCGTGCTGCCAGCGCCGACGCCGATAAGAGAAGCGTCCATACCGCCGCCGAAGACTTTGATGCCTTTGACAAGCCCAAGTTCTTTCGCGGCTTTTTCGTTGATTTCGCCCGCGCAGTCGGACGACGCGATAAGTTTTGGCAGGTGGTCGTAATTCACGCCGCACATTTTGCACATTTTTTTGCTGATGCACTTGTTTTTAAGGTCAAGCAAAAGCGTGCCGAACGCGCTGTCGTACGTCATGACGAATTCTCCGGTCAGACGGCAGATGAGATACTCTTTTACGTCCAGCCATTTGTAAACGCGCTTAAAGTTTTCGGGCTCGTTATTTTTCACCCAGTTGTATTTCCAGACGGGGTCTTTTACGCTGACGGGTGCCGCGCCCGTAATCATAAGCGCGGGGATAAGTTTGAAAATATTTGCGCCTGCGATTTGAAGCCCATAGGAAATGCCTTCCTTGATTTCCTTTCTCGCGCGCTGATCCATATAAGAAAAGGCTCTGCGGATTGCGACGCCGTCTTTGTCGACAAGGACAAGCCCCTGCGCCTGCGAGCAGAAAGAAACGCCTGCGATTTTGTCGGGGGAAATGCCGGATTTTTCAAGTACGACGCGCGTTGTGGAGCACATCGCCGCCCACCATTCGTCGGGATCCTGTTCCGCGCCGCCGTCGTCGTAAACGTAAAGTTTGTAGCTTTCGGTTGCGGACGCCAGAATTTTGAAGTCTTTATCGATTTCGAAAATACAAGTTTTGATGCCTGTCGTGCCTACGTCGTAGGCCATAATATATTTTGACATAAGTGTCACCCTAAAAAATTTTTATACCAAAATTATACCATAGTGTATTTTTAATGTAAACAACTTTTTTACAAAGAGATAAAAAAGTATAATAATATCAAACTTGTGTCAGTATGACACATAAGAGCGTGCAAAACCGGCTCAAAACCGCAAAAAAAGTCGGTATAAATGTCAATATGACAGTTATGCCGACAGTAAAACGCAAAGTGTTTTAATTATTCGATTGAAGTTGTTTGCGATAACAATCGTTTTCGATGGAGCAGCCGCCGCATTTCGTACAGCCTTCCTGTTTTTTGAAGTCCAGATTGTATTTCACGAGAAGTTTTGACAAATGCGTCGCGATTTCGATAAGATCCTGCGTTTTGCACCTTGTCGAAATGTCGACGGGCGCGTTGTCAAGCGGACGAATGGGCATAACCGTCGGGAACACGCCGATTTTTGCCATCTTTTCACATTCCGCCATAATGTCTTCTTTCGGCTGGATTCCCGCAATCAGCACGGAAGATACCTGTCCCCATCCGAAAACTCCCACCGCTTTTTCAAACGCCTTATAATAATGCTCGTACGAAATTTTCGATTTTCCCGGGCAAATCTTTTTCCTTAATTCGTCGTTTGCGACTTCCAGATTCATTATCGCGACGTCCGCGCCCGCATTTTTCAGCGCTGCGATTTTTTCAAGGTCGGACGGTGGGGCAAACTCGATTGCGATTTTCGCGTCCGAAAACGCACGGATTTTTTTGACAAGGTCAATCCAGTAATCCGCCATGACGTCCGGGTTTTTATAAGTACCGCCTGAAAAGTTGAGCATATTATCTTTTGACAGTTCAAAAAGTTTTTTTATGGAATCTGCAAGGATGTCGGCGTCAAGCGGCATTTCGCGCTCTTTCACGATACTGCAAAACCTGCATTTTTCGTTTTCCCTGTCATAACAGCAATTGCTGTTTGGCCAGATCGTAACGCAGCCCTTGGAGTGAAGCCTTGCAAAGTCGTCCACGACCGTGCCGGTGTGTGGGAGCGCGCCGAAAAACGAAACGGGGAAACTGTTTTTTCCGTCCGTTATGAAAAAATTGCCGTCCTTTTCGTCCAGAAGATAGGGCGATTCGTGCGCGAAGTCGTCGGCGATACTGACGTTGCAATTCGTTTCCGAAAACCTTACGTTCAGGCTGTGCATTATTCCTTTTGTGAAAAAGTCGGGAAATTCCTTATATAATATGGCTTTTGCGTTGTCGCTTGCGCGCATACCTTTGGTCAGGAGTTCCGCCTTATAAAAAATTTGGTCGTTGATATTCATATGTACCTCAATCGTATTTTATAATATCTTTTCTTTTTTCGCAACCTCAGCGGAAAAATCATAATCCGAAAATCATAAAAAAATTCAAAAACCCCTTTTACACGGCGGAATTTAGGTAATTTTAGGGTTTAAAAAATAAAATTAAGAAAAACAGTTCATTTTGATAGGAAAACTATCAACAAGTTTTTTATGAAAAAGGAGGAATTATGGGAGCGAAAGAAAGAAACAAAAATTACGTGCTGGAAAAGGCAAAAGAAGTATTTTTGGAACGCGGAATCACGGGCGTTTCGATGGCGGACGTTGCAAAAGAAGCCGATTTCGGCGTGGCGTCGGTGTATCGCTACTTCGGAAACAGGAAAGCGTTGATTATGGAATGCGCCGTGTCCATATGGCAGGACAAACGCGATAAATTGCGCGGCGTTTACGAAAAAAATCTGTCGGAAAGCGGATATGACCAGATCGTCGTGCTTACAAAGTATTTTTCGTGGCTTGTCGTGAACGAAAAGTCGTTTTCAAAGTTTTTGCTGTCGCTCGATTCGTTTCTGATGACGGAAGACGCGACGCGGGAAGAGAGAAAAGAATACGACGCAATCCTGCTTGAAATTTACAAAATGTTTGAGAGCGCATACAAGACGGGACTTTCCGACAATACGGTCAGGGACATCGGCAGTTTTCAGGACTTTTATTTTGCGGCGACGCAGTCGCTTATCAGCCTGTCGCAAAGGCTCACGATGCGCGGCAACGTCGGCTTTGACGACGTATCGTTGCACGACAAAATGAAACTTCTCGTGAGTATGTTCACAACGTATTTATCAAACGAAAAATAACTTTACCGTCCAATATTTGACGATAAAACGCAAAAACCGCCGAAACGGCGGTTTTTTGTTTTAAGCAAAAAAATTTTCGGCGTTACAGCCCGATGAAAATCGACGAATTTCTGAGGCTCACGTCTTTGATTTTATCGTTGATACTTAACGCGTGTTTGTCAAGATTTTGCCCGTCTTCGTCGGATATGTTTTGCGCGCGGAACTCGGCAATGATTTTCCCCGAAACGTCAGCAATAATTTCGTTTTTGAGTTTTGCCTCGCTTGTCGAATTTCCGCATTCGGTAAGGAACGACAATGCCGTTTCGACGTCGGACAGAATGGTGAGTTCGCGCATGCCGCGGTATGCCCATTTGTAAAAAGGCTCGTAAACGTTGTTCAGCAAATACACGCACGAAATCGCGCTTTTTACAAATTCGAAAATCGCAAGTTGTGCCGCGCCTGTCTCTTTTCTTGCGATAAGGCGGGGGTAGTTGTATTGTCCGGATTGGCTCATAGAAAGCGCGTGCGCCGCGATTTTTTTCAGACGGACGTCCTCGGGGAAGCCTTTTTGCAAAACTTCGCGAATCCTTGAAAACTCGGCGCAGTAATTTATAAACATCTTGCCCGATACGGCGGTGCGTAGGGCGTATGGCGGGATTTTCAGCCAGTCGAATGCCGTTTCGGGCGCGGAACTTCTGCCGATAATACTTTCATAAAAATCTTTGCAGGAAAAAACGCCATGGCGACTGCCGCCCGCGGGCGAAAATTTCAGACGGGAAAATCCGGAAAACTCGTCGGGAAGTTTATTGTACGCGCGGGTTAAGTCGAACCCGTATTTTTCGTAATCCGCGTCGCTTAAAAAAATGCAGAATCCCGGCTCGAAGTCGTGATCTTTTGAAACGTCGTCGTCGAAAAACAGACACTCGCTGCCTTGACCGACAAGCCCTGCGGACAACGTCGGCAAGAGAAAAGCGAAGTCTTTTTCAAGCATCGGCATTCCGAATTTTTCAAAATATTTTTCCGACAACTCAACGCCTTTCATAAATACTCCTTGCTCGCGCCGAAAGGTCTTGTGCGTCGATAAATCTACCGGCGTCGGAAAAGGCGGACGCGCATTTTTCGCACACAAAGGCGTAATATCCGTCGCGCGTTACGCCTTCGTCGTTTAAGCACGAGAGGGCGTTGTCAAGGGCCTTGTCGACGTTTTCGTCGTCAAAGGGATCTTTTCTCAGAAAAGTTGTTGAAAGGTTCGTGTACGTCACCGCTTCGTCCAGCTTGTTCCCGTTGTTTTTCGCAATTTCAAGTGCCTTTTCAAAATACGATATTGCGGTGTCGTAATCGCCCAAATCGGCATATGACAGTGCGGAATTGTTGTATAAACCGCCGAATAGCGCATTATCCGCGTCAAGATTTTTTGAAAAAACCTTGTTTACTTCGTCATAAATTTTAAGCGCGCCTTTCGCGTCGCCAAAGGCTTTTTTGTTGGTTGCGACGTTCAGCAAAAACGTCGCGCCGCTTGTCGTTTCCGCCATATCCGTCTCGTCAATCAGCCGCAAAATTACGGCGCAATATTTCTCGCTTTCTTCCTTGTTTCCCGTTTTTCTGAAAACCCCGGTGAGTTCGCTCGTCACGACGAGTTCGCCCCGTTTATCGTTCAAGGCTTTTGCCTCGTCAAGCCAATATCTCAAAAGTTTTTCGGCGGACGCAAGATCGTTTCGTGACAAAAACTCGTCTTCCTTTTTGATAATGCGTTCGACGGGAATCGTCCCGTGAGTTTCGGTTTCGGGATAATAAAACTCTTTGCCGCCGCACGTCGCGCAGGCAGGCTCCTTATAATCGAATTCGTCGATACCCATAGTTTCTCCTTTTGGCGCGACGGCGTGATTGTCGCGCGTTTGACCTGATTTAAGAATAACACAAAATTCACGCCTTGACAACGGACGGCGCAAAGGTTATATTATTACTATTGATATTTATAAATAACATAAGGCGGTATGTTGAAAAAATGATAAGAAGAATCGAGTCGGCGGACAGGGCGGATTATATAAAGTTCGCAAAAGAGTTTTATACGTCGGACGCCGTCACACACGACATTCCCGAAGAATACCTGACGCTGACCTTTGAAACGCTTGTCGAAGGCAACCCGTTTTCGGACGGCTATATGATTGAAAGCGACGGCGAAAACGTCGGATACGCTCTCGTTGCGAAAACGTTTTCGCAGGAAGCGGGCGGCATGGTTGCATGGTTTGAAGAATTGTATCTTTCGGAAAAGGCGCGCGGAAAAGGACTCGGCACGCTTGCGTTAATGTACCTTGAAGGCAAGTACGTTTCGGAAGGGTACAAGAGAATAAGGCTTGAATACACGGCGGAAAACGAGCGCGCGGCGAAACTTTATCGACATCTCGGGTTCAAGACGCTTGATTATCTGCAAATGCTGAAAGATTTCAAATAAAAAAGGAAAAGGGAAAGAGGGAAAACATGGGGAAAATTATCGTAATCGGCGCGGGACAAGGCGGACTTGTCGCGGCAAAACACCTTAAAAATTTCGGGCACGACGTGGTTGTGTACGAGGCGGAAAGCCGCGAAAACGCGGCGCATCCCTGGCGCGACGACATAAGGCGCGCCGTTTTCGAAGAAGCGGGCTTAACTCCGATTCCCGTTTCCGACTGCGTCCAGAAAAACAAATGGAAATTCGTGTCGCCAGACGAAAAGTCGACGCTTAAAGTGCCAATGACGCCGCCGCTTGAAGAAATCGCAATCGACAGACGATATCTTCTTGACTACCTTTTGAAAGAATGCGAAGGCGTCGAAGTGCATTTTGAAAGCCCTGTCGAAAGCCTTATCACGGACGGCGATAAAGTCGCGGGAGTCAGGGTAAACGGCAAAGACGTCCGCGCGGATATGGTCATCGACGCGTCGGGTTACAACTCGAAATTCCGCAGGGAAGTCCCGAAAAAGTTTGGTATTCCGGAGCCCGCGTCCGACGACAAATTTTGCGCGTTTCGGGGATATTATCGCGCAGATCTCAGCAAAAATCTGCCGAATCCGCCGTGCACGCTTTACATAAAACACCTTGGGGGTGTCGGCATCAGCTGGTGCAATCTGTCGCAGGACAACGTTGCGGACGTGCTTGTCGGGCGCATCGGAAGTCTTCCCGACGAAGAACTCGAAAGGGCGAAAGCAAGCCTTCTTAAAAATCACGACTTCAACACGGGGGAGCCGATTGTGGAGCGGCGCGTTGATATTTCGTTGCGCTATCCCGCGGGCGTGCTTGTCGCAGACGGATACGCAATCGTCGGTGACAGCGCGTATATGACGATGCCTATGATGGGCAGCGGTATCGAAAGCGCGATGAAAGCGGGCAGAATGCTTGCCGAAACAATCGGGACGGACTGCGACTTTTCGGCAAAGAGTCTGTATCCGTATCAACTCAAATTTTATAAGCAGTTCGGTTTTTTGTACGTTTTCGTGGACGTCCTGAAACGCTGGGCGCTCAACCTGCCAGATAAAGACGTTAATTGGGCGTTTTCAAGCGGTCTCGTTACCGACGACGATATGGCGCTTCTCAGCACCGACGAAAACGCAAAAGGGTTGTCTTTTTTGACTATCCTTAAAAAAATCGGAATCCTTTTCAAAAACTTTTCGCTTGTCTGCCGCGCAGTGAAATACGCGGCGCGCGGGCTTAACGCGATGACGGTCGCAAAACGTATTCCCAAAAAATACGACGCGGACAAGGTCAGAAAGTGGTCGGAAAAACTCGACAAAAAGGTCAAAGGAAAGAAAAAGAGATAAATCCGCCGTGAAAACGAAAGAAACAACAATCAAAATATTGTTCTTGGCAATCGTGTGTGCGCTGATATCGGCGACGATATTTTCAATGAAACCGCCGCACGCCGTTTCGTACGCCGAAACGGGAAATTGCCAGCACGAATACGACGACGATTGCGACGACGAATGCAATCTTTGCGGCGAAAAGCGCACGCCGAAGCATTATTTCGGCGAATGGACTGTCGTAAAAGAAGCCACCAACGACGAAGAAGGGCTGAAAGAGCGAACGTGCGTCAGGTGCCACGTAAAACAGCAGGCGATTTTGCAAAAGACCGCCGTCCCCGAACCGCAAAAAGAAAAAATCCTTTCAAAATCGGATATCGCGGGGATTGTCGTCGGAAGCGTTGCGGCAGGGGGACTCGTCGCATTTATCGGGGCGACGCTGATAAAAAAGAGACGCAAAAAATAAGGCGCGCGAAAGTGCGTTTTTATTTTTAATAAAATGTTGAAAATCGTCGCCCGAAACGATTGACAATAATAAAGTTTGAGATTATATTTTTGTCGCTATGGAAAACGAAAACGAGCAACTTGTCGTGCCGCCCGAAAGCGAACGGGAAAAAACCGAAGAAGGGCAGACGAAAAGCGAAGAAAACGAAATAGTAAGCGTCGAAAACGCAGAAACGTCAGGCATCGCCGCAAAGATTGCCGCGACCGACAACGCAGAGGATTTGCCGAAAAAGAAAGGTCAGCGAGATATGACGGAAGGCGTCATCTGGAAACAAATTCTGGCGTTTGCGCTGCCGATACTTTTGTCCAACGTCATACAGCGGTTGTATAACGCGGTCGACTCCATCGTCGTAGGGCGGTTTGTCGGGCACGAAGCGCTTGCGGCGGTCGGCAGCAACAACAGTATAATCAACGTTTTCGTGTCGCTGTTTTTGGGAATATCCGTGGGCGCGGGCGTTGTCGTCGCGCAATACTACGGCGCAAAGGACGATGAAAAACTCAAAAAATCCGTGCAGACCTGTGCGTTTCTGGCGATTGTTTCGGGCATAGTGCTGACAATCGGCGGATACTTCCTTGCGGAACCTATATTAAAACTCGTTCACACCCCCGAAAACGTAATGGCGTTGAGCCGTGAATATTTGCAGATTTATTTCTTGGGCGTTCTCGGCGCGCTCGTATACAATATGGGATCGGGCGTGATACTCGCGGTCGGCGACAGCAAGCGGCCGTTTTTATATTTGCTGTTCGCGTGCTGCTTGAATATCGTGCTGGACGTAGTGTTCGTAAAGAATCTCGGTATGGGCGTTGCGGGCGCGGCGTGGGCGACTCTTATTTCGCAATACGTATCGGCGATTCTGGTCACGTTAAGGCTTCTTCTGACAAAACATAACTATAAACTGTCGTTTCGGCATTTTAAGATTGACAAGCCGATTCTCAAAAACATATTCAAAGTCGGTCTTCCCGCGGGGTTGCAGTCAAGCATGTACAGCGTCGGAAACCTGCTTATCCAGTCAAGTTTGAACACCTTCGGCTCGGTCGTTATGGCGGGCTGGGTTGCCGCGATGAAAGTGGACGATTTCACCTATGCCCCCATTTGTTCTTACGGCATGGCGATGAACAGTTTCGTCGGGCAGAACGCCGGTGCAAAGCGCATGGACCGCGTGAAGAAAGGCTTTTACACTGCGCTTATTATGAGCGTCGTTACGGCGGTTGTAATCATCGTACCCGTGCTGATTTTAAGGGGCGACGTCGTTCGTATATTCAATAAGGAAGCGGACGTCGTGAGCGTAGGCTCGGACATCATTCTGCACATCTGTCCGTTTTACGTGATTTTCGGTATGTGCGAAGTTTTCTCGGGCACGTTGAAAGGGCTTTCAAAGTCGCTGACGGCGTTTATAATCACGTTTGTCGGCATACTCTTGACAAGGATAATCTGGCTTTACACGGCGGTGCTTATGACGCACAATCTCACGGTATTGTTTATGATTTACCCGATAAGTTGGGTTGTGACCGCCGCGATATACTTCATATACCTTGCCGTCAAAAAATGGGACGGAATGCTCGATATGACCGCGGAAGACAGGTTTATCGAAAAACTCAGACATATTGGCAAAAAGAAAACCGCGTGAAAACACAAAAAGAAATATCGTTTGTTTTATAAAACATATAATATAACAAATATACAGACGGCTATACAGACGGCGAAAAAACTAAAAAATCGTAAAAACATTTTGAAAACCCCTTGACAAACGAATAAAGGGGTTTTATAATTACAAACAGTTGAACAGTTATTCAAATGTTTGACAAAGGGAAAAGAAAAATGGAAGAAACAAAAATCGAAAAAAACGAATTTTGTGAAGAAGTGCACGCGCACGACGAAACGGTGCAGAAGGTCAAAGCAAGCCTTTCCGACGCCGATTTATTGTTTGACGTTGCGGAACTTTTCAAAATTTTCGGCGACAGCACCCGCGTCAATATCCTTGCGACGCTTTCAAAAAACGAACTGTGCGTGTGCGACGTCGCGGCGGTACTTAATATGACGGTCAGCGCGGTATCGCATCAACTCAGGATTCTTCGTCACAACAAACTCGTGAAGGCGAGAAGAAGCGGCAAAGAAGTGTTTTATTCGCTTGCGGACAACCACGTCGTGAAGATTCTGGAACTTGCAATCGACCACGTAAAAGAGTAAAAAATCAAAGAGGTAATAAATATGAAAAAGACGGTAACCATTAAAGACATCGACTGTGCAAACTGCGCCGCGAAAATCGAACGCGACGTGCAAAAAATCAACGGCGTTAAAAGCGCAAGCCTGAATTTCTTCGGACAGCGTCTGCAATTCGAATGTGACGAAGAAGATTACGAAAGAATCGCAAAAGAAATCGTGCATTGTGCAAAGAAAGTCGAACCGGATTGCGTAATATTGGGTTTATAATACAAAAATGAAAGATAAAGATAAGAAAAAGTTATCAAAAAACCAGATAAGGCTCATACGTTTTTGTGTGTGCCTTGCCGCGTTTATCGTGCTTTACGCCGTCGGCAAGACCGTCGGTATGCCGTGGTACGTGGGACTTGCGACGTATCTTGTCGTGTACTTCGCAATAGGCTACGACGTGCTGTACCGCGCCGCGAGAAACATCGTGCACGGGCAGGTTTTCGACGAAAACTTTTTAATGTGCGTGGCGACGGTCGGCGCGTTTGCAATCGGCGAATATCCCGAAGCCGCGGCGGTCATGCTTTTTTATCAGCTTGGCGAACTGTTTCAGGATTACGCCGTCGGAAAGAGCAGGAAGTCCATTGCGTCGCTTATGGATATCCGCCCCGACAAGGCTGTAATATTTAAGGACGGACAGGAAACAGAAGTCGCGCCCGAAGAAGTTAAAATCGGCGACGTCATCGTCGTGAAAGCCGGCGAAAAAATCCCCGTTGACGGCGTGGTGATAAAAGGCAGCGGCAGTCTCGATACGTCTGCGCTCACCGGTGAAAGCGTGCCGCAAACCGTGTCTGAAAACAGCGTGGTTTTAAGCGGCGCCATCAACCTTTCCAGCGTTTTGTATATCCGCGCCGAGAAAGAGTTTTACGACAGCACCGTCGCAAAAATTCTCGACATGGTGGAAAACGCTTCCGCAAAGAAAGCGAAAGCCGAAAACTTTATCACAAGATTTGCAAGATATTACACCCCCGCGGTCGTTATCACGGCGGTTGTCCTTGCGATTTTGCCCCCGCTCGTCATCGATATGAGAAGCGGCGCGGTCTGGATCTCGTGGCTCAATCGCGCGCTTACGTTCCTTGTCATCAGTTGTCCGTGCGCGCTTGTCATCAGCGTTCCGATGTCGTTTTTCGGCGGTATCGGCTGCGCGTCCAGAAAAGGCATACTTTTCAAGGGAACGAGTTATCTGGAACTTATCGACAAGGCAAATATATTCGTGTTTGACAAAACCGGCACGTTGACGAAAGGTACTTTCGACGTCAAAAAGGTTATCCCCGCGGAAAACCGCGACGAAATCCTGCGCGTTGCGTGCATCGCCGAAAGTGGCAGCCTACACCCCATCGCAAAAAGCATTTACAAAGCGTACGGAAAGTCCGTCGACAGTTCCGAACATCAAATCACGGAACGCTCGGGACGCGGTATGGAAGCGACGGGACCCGAAGGGCGCATACTTTGCGGCAGCGGCAGATTGCTTGTCGAAAACGGCGTTGCGATTATCCCCGTCGAAGAAGTCGGAAGCGTGGTGTACGTCGCAAAAGACGGTCAATATCTCGGCGCGATTCTGATTGCGGATACCGTCCGCGACGACGCGAAAGAAGTCATAAAAGAACTGAAAGCGCAGGGCGCAAAAACCGTCATGCTTACGGGCGATAACGAAAAATACGCACGCGCGGTTGCCGAAGAAGTCGGCATCGACGATTTCAAATACGGTCTTCTTCCCGCGGACAAAGTCGTCGAAATGGAAGCAATCATGGAAAATAAGGGCAAAAAAGACAAGGTCGTGTACGTCGGCGACGGCGTCAACGACGCCCCTGTCCTTATGCGCGCAGACGTCGGCGTTTCGATGGGCGGCGTAGGCAGCGACAGCGCGGTCGAAGCGTCGGATATGGTGCTTATGCACGACAACCTTACAGGGCTTGTTTCGGCGCGGAAAATCAGCAAAAAAACCCTTAAACTCGCATACGAAAACATCGTGTTCATATTGCTTGTCAAAGCCGTCGTGCTTATTCTCGGCGCGCTGGGCATAGCGAGTATGTGGCTTGCGGTGTTTGCGGACGTGGGTGTGGCGGTGTTGGCTACGCTCAATTCTATGCGCGCCCTTACTAGTAAAAAGTCATAATTTTGCGCCTTTTCGGCGTTTTTGCAGAACCCGAAAACCCGTGTACGCTCAGTACACTAGGGTTTTCGGAACCTACAAAGAACCCCAAAAATCCATCAAAATTCTGACTTTTTAAGAGAACAATATTTAAGCACCCAAACGGGTGCTTTTTTGTTAGAGCGATTTTAATTCCGTGCAACGCACTCTGTCATTCCAAAGCACAAACAGGGGACCCCGCGGGATACTGTGTACCCGTGGGGAAAAGGCGCACACAAGCAAAAGAGTGAGCATTATTGCTTGCAATAATGTGATTTCAAAAGCGAAGTTGTGCGACGCATTCTCGCCGTTTTAGGGAGAGTGAAGATTCTGACTTTTTATGAGAAGTTTATTTTTTAACTAAATCTTAACTTCGGATTAAAGTAATCTTTAACTTGCGCAGTTATGATTAAGCCATAAAGTTTCATAACATAATTTTCTCCCATTATTGAGAAGGGGCGTCCAAAGCGGACGCTCTTTTTCTTTTGGCGCGTGCGGGCAATAAAGTTGCCTTTTTTGTAATTGCATATTATAATAGACAGATATAAGAGGATTCAAAATCGACCGTATGTTTTTATTGCTTGCGTTAATTTATCTTATTTTCATATCGCTGGGGCTTCCCGATTCGCTTTTCGGAGCGGCGTGGCCGGTCATGCACGTTGACTTCAACGTGAACGAAAGTTTCGCAAGCATATATATGATAATCACCGCGGTCGGCTCGGGCAGCGTAAGTTTTATTGCAGGACCGCTGATCAGAAAATTCGGTACGGGCAAAGTAACGGTGGTGTCGATTTTGCTTACCGCCGTCGGCATGCTTGTCATCGGTTTTTCGGTGCATATCGCGATGGCGATTTGCGGTTCCATACTTATGGGGTTTGGCGCGGGCGCAATCGACACGGGGCTCAACAACTACGTTTCGACGCATTATAAGGCGCGGCATATGAACTGGTTGCACGCGTTCTGGGGCGTCGGCGTTACGTTAAGTCCGATAATCATGGGCGCGTTTCTGGATAGGAACAACAACTGGCGCGGCGGATACAGATGCGTGTCGTACATACAGTTTGCGATATTCGCGGCTTCGCTTTTTTCGTTGCCTCTTTTTAAGAAGTACGAGCACTCCGTGACGGTTGAAACGCTTGACGGGGCGGCGCTCGACGAAAGCGAAGAAGAAAACGAAAATACGACGAAAGAACAGGCGGAAGAAGACGGCGAAAAGCCGAAAAAGAAGAAGCCTGCAATTTTTGAAATATTGAAAATTAAAGGCGTGGCGTGGGCGGTTTTGTCGCTTGGACTTTACGTTTCGATGGAATTTTTGATCGGCACGTGGGGCGCAAGTTATGCCGTCAACACAAAGGGCGTATCGCCCGCAGACGCCGCTCGCTGGGTGTCGCTGTATTTCGGCGGAATTATGGCAGGAAGGGTAATCAGTGGGTTTATCTCTTATAAATTTGACGATAAAGTCCTTATTCGGTTGGGAATTGTCGTCATGACAATCGGAATGATCGTGTTTGCGTTGCCCATCGGGAAATACTCGCTTGCGGGGCTTCTGCTCATCGGCGCGGGCTTTGGTCCGGTGTTCCCGTCGACGATACACGCAGTACCGTTCAGGTTCGGCACGAAGTATTCCGCGGACATTACGGGAATACAGATGGGCGGCTCTTACGCAATCGGCTGGGCGGTGCAGCTCACGTTCGGATTCGTCGCGCAAAAGGTCGGTTTTTTGTTCATGCCGTACTTACTGCTTGCGTTTGCGGCGGCGCTGCTTATCGTAAGCGAAATCACGAACAAAGTCACCGCAAAACACAAGATCGCGGCGGAGCAAATATCGTAAAAAATGAAACAGCGCGTTAAGAAATCGTTGATAATCGTTGCAATCGGCGTGGTGGTAAACGTCGCGCTTGCGCTCATCAAAATGTACGTCGGGCTTTCAAGCAACAGTCTTTGCATAATGCTTGACGCGATCAACAACTTTTTTGACATTTTGACGGCGATAGTGGCAGGGGTAGCGTTTTGCACGCTTCTTATCCCGCGCAGCGAAAAGGCGCCGTACGGCTACGGCAGGACGGAATATCTTGCGGGGTTTATCGTCGCGATGACTTCGGTCGTGGTCGGCGGTCTGTTTCTGATAAGGTCGCTTAACCGCATGGCGATGCCCGAGCCGGTATGGTTCGGTGTAAAAAGTTGCATATTGATATCGGTGACCGTGCCGGTAAAACTCGGACTGGGGCTTACCTACTATTTTGCCGACAAGAAGATGAAGTCGCCTGCGCTCAAAGCCTTGGCGATTGACAGTTTTATGGACGTCGGCATAACGGTGACTTCGGTGGTATCCTTTGCGGTGTCTGCTCGCGTTGACTACGCCGCGGACGCGATTGTCGGCATCGTCATAAGCATTGCGGTTATCGTATTTGCGATAAAGGCAGTCAGGGACAACGTAAAGGCGGTTGTGTCGGGTGACGGCGCAAACGACGAGAAAGAAGCGATATACAAAGAGTGTGAAAAGGTCGGCGTGACCGTTGTGAAGACCGAGCTTCACGATTACGGTTACGGCGCAAAAATCGGCGTCGTTATCGTGAAAAACGGCGACGAAAACGTATTTTCCGACATTTCCCGAAAAGTTCGCGAAAAAACTGGCGCGGAAATTAAATTTATCATTGAAAATAACGGCGAAAACGCCGAAGAACAAAACAACTGAGGTGAAGATATGAGAAAGAAGACATTCGACGAAACGAACGACGTTTCTTTCAGCGTGGAAACAACCGAATTCGGCACGCGTGAAAAGAGAAAGAAAGAGAAAAAGGTCCTTTCGCCCGAAGAAAAGAAAAAGCGTACGATAAAAGCGCTGATTATCACGGCAAGCGTCGTGCTTGTCCTTGCGATATTCTTTGGCGGTTGCGCGATAAGTTCGGCTGTCGGCACGAAGTCGCTTATCAAGCAAGGGCAGAGTTTTGACAAAGTCGAATATACCGAGGAGCACAAGCAGATTGTGCCTACTTTCGACAAGGAACTCGGCTATTACGTGTTTGAAAAAGAGGACGGGCGCGACTTCAAGGTGTTGCAGTTCACCGACGTCCATATCGGCGGCGGCGCGTTTTCGCACAAAAAGGACGCGTGGGCAATGAACGCCGTCGCGACGATGATACAAAAGGAAAAACCCGACTTCGTCGTGGTCACGGGCGACATCGCGTACCCCGTACCTTTCCAGTCGGGCACGTTCAACAACAAAAACGCCACGATGATTTTCGCGGAAATGATGGAAACCCTCGGCGTGTACTGGACGTTCGCGTTTGGCAACCACGACACCGAGTATTACAGCCGTTATTCGCGCGTGGATATCTGCAACTATTATAAGGAAAGAAACTTCAAGTATTGTTTGTTCGACGCGGGCGTTTGCGACGAAAAGGACTATATCGGCGACGACGCAATGGGCTTCGGCAACAATATGTTCGTGGTCAAAAATTCGGACGGCAGCATCAATCAGGCGCTCGTAACGTTCGACAGCCACAGCTACATCGACGGCGACTACTTCGGCGCGGCGTGGAAATACGACAATATCCACCAGTGCCAGGTCGATTGGTATACCCGCGAAATGGCGAAGTTGAGAAAAGCAAACGGCAATAAAGCCGTCAACAACCTTGTGTTCTTCCACATTCCGCTGCGCGAATACCGCGATGCTTGGTCAAACTTTATTGAGAAAAAAGAAGCCGAAGAAAAGTTAGGTAACAAGAATTATAAACCGACAAAAGGCGAAACACTCACAAATGACCGCGGCACGACCGAGTTTATCTACGGCACGATGGGCGAGTCCGATAAAAAGAAAAACGGTCAACGCACCTACGGCGTCTTCTGCGGAATGCGTACGGACGAACTGTTTGAGGCAGGGCTTGAAAACGATATGCAGGGCGTCTTCTGCGGTCACGACCACTACAACAATTTTTCCGTAAACTACACGCCGAAGGGCGCAACCCGCTCGATACGCCTGACGTACGGCATGTCCATCGACTACCTGGCTTACCCGGGCATTTACAGGGAACACGCACAACGCGGCAGCACGCAAATCTTGCTGAAAGCCGATAACTCCTTTGAATGCGCCCCCAAAAACTACTATAAGGACTACAACGTGACTCCCGAAAAACCCGAAAGGAAGAAATAATCCGCATCCAATCCAACCAAAAACGGATATAAAAACAACCCCTTCGCGATTTGCGAAGGGGTTTGTTTTATGGTTTTATTTTGTTGTTAGTAAATGGAAGTCGTCCCGTCCGTGCAAATAACCCGCCTTATTTGAGCCCGATGTTGTTTTTCGACACATAAAAAAAGCACAACACATAATGTTGCGCGTTTTTTAATGTGGTGGGGACAACAGGGCTCGAACCTGTGACCCCGTGCTTGTAAGGCACGTGCTCTCCCAGCTGAGCTATACCCCCAACTTGTGGTGACCCCTACGGGGTTCGAACCCATGTTACCGCCGTGAAAGGGCGATGTCTTAACCACTTGACCAAGGGGCCACGAAATTAGGCGATTTGTTTCACAAATGTTTTGTTTCGACGTTTGCGTTTACGCAGAAACGGCGTAAAGAAAACATAGGGCGGGCAAAGCGCAGACTTTGACCGGCTACTTGGAAAGCGCCGAAGGCGATTACCAAGGGGGAAACAATAAAACAAATGTGTTTTGTTTCGGCGTTTTGCGTTTATGCAGAAACGGCGTAAAGAAACAAACCTTTCGTAACGTTAAAGGATAGCTCAGTTTTCAAGGAACGTGTTGTTTGTTATTTCTCCCTGCGACGGTAAGCCACTGTGTGTCTTTCCGCCTGTGGGAATGTATATATCGTAAATTGCAAATGCTTCGCATTTTCTCGTTTTTATTAAAAACGCTTTTGAAAGTGAACTTTCAACGTGTTTTCAATAAACCCGACACCTTGCGGTGTTGCAATTTACGGTGTTTACATTTGGTAGCGGCGGTCGGATTCGAACCAACGACCTGCCGGGTATGAACCGGCCGCTATAACCATCTAAGCTACGCCGCCAAGTTGGTTGCGGGGGTGGGACTTGAACCACACGACCTTCGGGTTATGAGCCCGATGAGCTACCGACTGCTCTACCCCGCGCCGTTTGCATAAAAATCAAATGCTTAATTAGTTTATCTTATAATTGAATGTTTGTCAAACAAAAATAAGAAAAAAGGAATAAAAAATTCGTGAAAGACCGTGCAAAGGGGCGGAAAACGTGCAAAAAGGGGAGAATAGTTGCCAAAAACGGTCAAAACATATACAATAAAAGCATGAAAAAGGTGATTTCTGTCGCGCTTGTCGCGATACTTATTGTAACAACCGCGCTGACTTTTACGGGCTGCATATTCAATACCGGCGCAGAGAAAGAAGTTTACGGGGTGTACGGAATCGACCGTATGTTTTACAATTCGTACGACGGAAAAACGTATAATTACGCCGATAAATTCGACTATTACCTTCTTGTATTGTATAAGGGTGGCGAAAGCGAAAAGACGGGCAAGGTGATCTTAAAACCCGTCGGCGGCGAAGAAACCTCGTACGACGTCCACTTCACGCTGGAATTCGACGCGGAAAAAAGCAAGGTCGTGAAGAAGGTTATCGTCAAGGATTTCCGACTGCCGACGTACGGCGACTCGACTGGCACGCTGTCTTTTGAAGAGCCCGCGGAAGTAAGTTTCATGCTGTATCCGAAGCGCGAAGACCTGACGTATAGAATAACTCCGTCGAAAATCGAAGACGGCAAATGGAAGTTCAGCAAAAACCTTTTGGAATTCAACAAAATTTCAAGGAGGACTTCCGACAAGAAAATCGAACGCGCAAAGAAAAATCAAACTAATTTCCGCGAAAAACGCGGCAGTACCTCAGATTGACCAAAAACCGCTTAACCGCGGTTTTTTTTAATAAAGGAAAATTATGAACGTAAAAAGAACGTTCGTAAACGTATCGAATATCAGTATCGAACAAACGAAGTCGCAGCAAAGACAATCGCAGGAAGCCCGCGGACAATAAATAGAAAAACGTAATAAAAAAAGACTTGCAACCGTCTGTTGCAAGTCTTTTCTTTTTGATTTGATTTTGTCCGTCTATTTTTATGCCGTATTTACGTTTTAATTTTATCTTAAAACTCGCAAGGATTTTGCGACAATGGCGATTAAGCGTGTCTTGTCTTGATACAAGTGAAAAGCAATAACCCGACTTACTAGGTCGGGCTACAATAGTTAAATTCGCAGTCTAAACATAATAATTATTCGGCTATTGCGAAAAACTTATCCGCATGGGCAGGGAATTGAGTCTTGAAAGAGTCAACCAGCTCTGCATGTACATATATCGCCGTTACACTTTCTGGAATATTACCGAGTCCCAACTCGCCGAAATCTATATTTGCATTTTTAATCGTTATCTTTTGCAAAGTAGTATTTCCCAAGAAGGCGTTGCCGATGAACGTCACCTTTTCGGGAACGATAAGTTCCGTTATCGAGCAGTTCTCGAACATACCGAATGAAAGGCGGGTGAGATTTTCCGAAAGAGTCACACTCTTTAAGCCTGTACAACCGCAGAAAATTCCGTCATTAATCGTCGTTACGGAATTCGGCATAACGAAATTCTCCAGTGCGGTGCAGTTGTAAAAAGCGTATGCATAAATATCCGTCAGTGTATCCGGCATATTTATCGTTTTAAGTTGATTGCAACCGCCGAAAGCGTATTTGCCGATAATTTCAAGGCCTTGCGGCAAAGTTATCGAAGTTATTTGACCTTGCCCGTTAAAAGCATTTTCCGCAATTGCCGTCGTGCCCGATTTTACCGAAAAAGCACCACTTGCCGTTCCTTTGTATTTGTAAAGGACGTTGCCGTAATATATCGCGCCGTTGGGCTGATTTTTTGCCCACGGAGAATTGTAAACGTCACCAAAGGCGTCAGAGCCGAGATATTTAACTTTTTTGCCGACATTAAGGTTTTCGAGAACTCGTCCGTTGAATGCGTTTGAGCCAATTTCTTCGACGGTATCGCTAATTGTTACAGAAGCAAGGTAGTTGCATCCGCTGAATGCGTTGTCATCGATTACTTTAAGATTTTTAGAGGTTTTAATGGTCGTAACGGTATTGTTTATCGTCTGATAGTTCTTAAAATAGAATGGAGTGGCTATTTTCACTATGGGCATGCCTTTGTAGGACGACGGAATAACCAGTTCCGTTGGGTTGCCGTCGTACATCCATGCAACGTATCCTTCGTATTCCTGATAATAATCCAGCCACAAACCGCCTTCGGGCATAACTCTGCTTTCGTCTAGCCAGGCGGCATAAAGAGTAACATTTTCCGTCGGATAGTACGGATCGGTAATCTTGTCGCCTTCCAGTTCGGGATTGTCGTACCAACCCATAAACGCAGAATCACCTTTTGTAATTACCGTACTAATACGATCGGATTTGTTCCCTTCGAGAATTGTTTCGTCGGGAAGCGGACCTGTGACGCCGGCGCCTGCCATTTGTCCGCCGTTCATCTCAAAGTGAATCGTAATACGTTTCTTCCATTGCGCATACACCTTTAAATCATAAGTCAAAGGTATAGTTTTGTAATAAGACGAAGTAAAATAAGTTTCGGTATTTCCGTCGGGGAAAGTGACTCCCCAACCGACAAAAGCATATCCGTCTTTTGCGGGATTTTCGGGGAAGTCGAGGGTTTCGTTTCCTGCAGTTTTAATGGTTTTTACGCATTCGTCATCAACATAAAACGAAATCGTATATTCTTTTTTTGTATCGCCGGGGTTGTCATTTTTGTTGCACGCCGTTACGGCAATGCACGTTGTAATAAGCATTAGTATGCTTAAAAATATAATTAAATAATTCTTTCTCATAAATTTTGCTCCTGTTGTTTTTATTTTTTTGACATTTGCTCCAACGCGATTTAATATATTCTCACATGTTTCCTCCTTCCGAATAATTGACGAACGAACTATATTCGATTTTGTTCATCGAATAATCTATTCGGCGAACAAGCAGACAGCGAAAATACATCAATTAGTGTCACGAATGAACAAAACTCTTCTTTTTATTTCAGCAGACCGCACAAATATTGACCTTGGCAAGTTTTTGTAGTATAATAAAATACATCAATTAGATTATTTTATGTACATTTTACAGTAGTTTCCCTAGGCGGTTCATCATAGCGGCTTTGTGCTCTAAAAGTGAGTGTGCATAGCGATTCAGAGTGACCGTCGGGTTCTTGTGCCCGAGTATTTCGGACAGCGTTTTTACGTCCATTCCGCACTCTAAGGCACGAGTTGCAAAGGTATGACGCAAGGAATGAAAGCCGCGGTGAACAATATTCAGCCTTTTAAGCAGTAATTCAAAACTTCGTTGGTAGGAACGCACCGAAACTGCGTTGCTGCCCATAGACACCACGAAGTCCGAATTGCTGCTTTTCTTTATGCTTTTTAGTTTTGGCAAAAGTTGTTTCGGGAGCGGTATTACCCTACGTGAAGTGGCGGTTTTCGGCTCGTCAAACACAATTCCGCCGCTTGTGTCGTGGCAAGAGCGAGAAACGGTCAGCAAGCCTTTTTGCAAATCTATATCTTTCCATTGCAGAGCAATCAATTCGCCTATACGCAAGCCCGTATAAAGACACAAAACGATACCGAACATTTTTGTCTTTTTACTATCGAATACAGCCGATTCTATTTTCTTTTGTTCGGCAAGAGTAAAACACTCGATTTTGCGTTCTTTGAGTTTCGGGCGTTTAATCATATTTGCCGTATAGTCTTTGGTATATCCGAGCATGTGCGCCGTCCGCAACGAATTTTGCATTACCGATATAATTGCGTTTACCGTATTTGCGGATAAGCCCTTGCCGGTTCTATCGTTTCCGCTTGATAAAAGTTCAGTAACAAACGATTGCAAAACGATAGGCGTAAGGTCGTTTATGTCGTTACCACCGATTTTCGGGGCAATGTGCGTGCGTATAAGTTGCTCATAACGGATGTATGTGCGTTCTTTTGCACTGGGTTTTATGTAATTGTTAAGCCATATATTCAGCCAATCTATATATTTCATTCCTTTTTCTCCTACGCTCAATGCTTATACCTTCGGTTTTGATGATTTTTGGAGAAAGGATAACATGCGAATTTTTGAAAAAGCAAGGTTTTATGACATCGGCGCACTGAACAACGCAAGGAAAAAGGCTTGCAGTAGGGCAAGTCTATTTTAATGAAGTCAAAGAATAATCAAATAATAAAAAAAGACTTGCAACCGTCTGTTGCAAGTCTTTTCTTTTTGATTTGATTTTTTCAGTCGATTTTGTCGGCGTTCGAGTTGTTGTCGTCGGACGAGTTGTTGTCGTTGGACGAATCCGTGCTGTCTTCAAGGGCGTACAGTTTCATTTCGTTGAAGTCGAACCAGTAAATCTTGTCTTGAAGGGCGATTGTTACGAAGTCGATGACCGCGATAACCCACCAGCCGCAGAAGATAAGAAGAATGACGGAAAGAACCGCGCCGATCGTATCTTTTTTCACGATGCTTTTCGAAAGGCGATAAAGATTCGTGGGGATTGCCCAAAGGAAATTGAGAAGGAACTTGACCCATCTGCCGAGCCCTTCGTATGATTTGATATAATTTTTTGCGAAGTCTTGCATAAAAAACCTCCAAACATTTTTTTCGAAAGGAATAATACTACCTTGAAAATCAAAAGTCAATAATTATGGCAAATTTATTTGGTCGTCAGAAGAGGATATTGCGGAAAAGTCGTAATTATTCGTTTCGACGTCGGGAAGAGACGACGTTTGTTTTTTCTGTGGCCACTCGGCAATAAGGATAGCCGCCGTCATTCCGATTATCGAAAGGGCGAGATACCAGGTGAATTTGTCGCCGCCCAGAATCACCGCAAACACCGCGCCCAGCGTGCTTTCAAACGACAAAACAAGCGAAACTTTTGACGCGTCGATTGTCTTTTGCGCGCGCGTCTGAACGATATAAGCAAACGCCGTATTCAACACGCACAGGGTGAAAAGCGGAAGGATAACGGATTTCGGGAAAGAGCAATTCAGCATTGCTTTGCCGTCGACGATAAATCCGACGACGAAAAACAAAACGGCGGCGGTCAGCATTTGTACAAAGGTCAGCGCGCCTGCGGGCGTGGACTTCGTCGCTTTGTCAAGGACAAGATAATGGACGGCAAACCCCAAAGCGCAGAAAAACGCGAGAAGGTCGCCGAAGTTCAGTTTCGACAAGCCGCCGAAAGCCAGACACGCAATGCTTGCGAAGCCCAGAAATCCCGCGACGAATGCGCGGATCGGCGGACGTTTTTTGTGCGTCGCCCAAATAAAAAACGGCACCATCACGACGTAAAGCCCCGTCATCAAAGACGTGTTTGTCGCCGACGTGTAAACCATTGAATAAGTCTGACAGCCAAAACTGAAAACAATAAGAGTTCCTGCCAAAACGCCACTTAAACACTGCTTTATATTAAGTTTAACTACCTGTTTGAAAAATAAGATGAAAGTTATGAGCGCGGCGACGGAAAAACGCAACACGTTCAGAAGCGACGGCGAAACATACGGCAACACCTGTTTCGTGAATACAAAGCCCAAGCCCCAGACGATGGTGACCACGGAAAGCAAGAAATATAAAAACAAGTTTTTACGCTTTTGCACTTTTCTACCTTCTCCGACGGGCTACCTCGCCAAGGAGCGTTAAGAAAACCATTACGATTATATCATATTATAAAAAAAACACAACTTTTTTGTCGGGGGACGAGGTTTTTTTTGTGCAATCTGTTGAGAAACGCCGCTTTATTTGATAATATATGTTTATAACAAACTATCCTTAAAAAGAGGTAAAATTATGGATATCAAAAAGTGTTGGTACAAGGAAATGACCGTTTACCAGATCTGGCCCAGAAGTTTCAAGGACGGCAACGGCGACGGCATCGGCGACCTGAAAGGCGTGCTGGAAAAGCTTGATTATCTGAAATGGCTGGGTATTGACGCCATCTGGTTTTCGCCCGTTTACAAAAGTCCGCAATGCGACTTCGGATACGACATCGCCGATTATCGCAACATCGCGCCCGAATACGGCACCCTTGACGACTTCAAGGCGGTGTTGAAAGGATGCAAGGAAAGGGGCATAAAAGTCATAATGGACCTTGTCGTCAACCACACGTCGACCGAACACGAATGGTTCCAAAAGTCCCGCATGGGCGGCGACGACAACCCGTATAAGGATTATTATTTCTGGCGCAAAGGCACGGGAAAAGACGGGAAAGGTTATCCCAACAACTGGACGTCATCGTTCCCCGGCCCCGCCTGGACGTGGGACGACGAAAGGAAAGAATATTATCTGCACCTGTTCGCCGTCGGACAGCCCGACCTGAATCACGATAACCCGAAAGTAAGACAGGAAGTCATCGACATTTACAAATACTGGCTCGATATGGGCGTGGACGGTTTCCGCGAAGACGTCATCACTTATATCAGCAAGGAAGAAGGGCTGCCGAACGGCAATCCGCTTGCACCCGTCATGCGCGGCACGACGCACTATAACAGGGGACCGCACCTTCACGAATATCTGCAACAGTTCAAAAACGAAGGCTGGGGCAAATACGACTGCATGACCGTCGGAGAAGCCCCCGGAATGACGCCCGATATCGCCCTCGAATTCATAAAAGAAGGCGACAAACAAGACCTTAATATGATGTTCCATTTCCAGCATATGGAAGCGGACTGCATCGGCAACGCCTGCGTGCACACGGGATTCAAACTCAAAAAACTCAAAAAAGTCATGTCGACGTGGCAGGAAAAAATGTACGGCGTCGCGTGGAACGCAAACTATATGGAAAACCACGACCAACCCCGTTCGGTTTCCCGTTTCGGCGACGAAAAGAGATATCACGACTTGTCGGCGAAAGTGCTTGCAAACTCGTATTTCTTCCTGTCGGGCACGCCGTTTGTGTATCAGGGACAGGAAATCGGCATGACCAGCATATACCTTAAAAACATGCGCGATTACGTGGACGTTGCGGCGTTCTGCACGCACGACATAATGAAAAAACTCGGACTTCCCGAAAAGCTCGCAATGAAAATGCTTGCATACGGCAGCCGCGACAATGCCCGCACCCCCGTACAATGGACGGACGGCAAGTGCGCCGGGTTCACGACGGCAGACCGCGCCTGGTTCCATATCAACAAAAACTATAAGGATATCAACGTCGAAAGCCAGATTGACGACGAAAACAGCGTCCTTAACTACTATCGCGAACTTATCAGGATAAGAAAAGAAAACCCGATTATAATCTACGGCGACTATAAACTGCATTATAAAAACAGCAAAAACCTGTGGGTTTACGAAAGGAATTACGAAGGGAAACGTATGCTTGTCGTGCTGAATTTCTCGGACAAGGCGGTCAGATTCAAGGCGCCCGAAGGCTTCGACCTTGAAAAGGGCAAGTTACTTATCGGAAACTACAAGGACAACAAAGTGGTAAACAACGGCTTTGTTACCCGTCCGTGGGAAGCAAGGACGTATATCTTCGGATAAACGGCAAAAAAACGAAAATGCGGGGGCTTTTCGGAGTCCCCGTTTGTATTTTTAAGATTATTTTGAAAAACGTTGGAAATTTTCAAGAGATAATCCGTATATAAAGTAGAGTCATGTTGAAAGAAAAGGTAGCGCGCGCTATCAGACAACTTAAAAAGGGCAAAACCGAGTATTTTGACGAGATTTACGATTTGACAAGGGCGTCGGTGTATTACGTGATACGTGGCGTGTTGAAGGACAGCTATCTTGTCGAGGACGCAATGCAGGAAACGTACGTCGCTTTTCTGAACTCGATTGCGAAAATCGACGATGAGCAAAACCCGCTTTCGTACCTTTTGCAAATCGCGAAGAACAAGGCGCTGGACGAGGCGCGGCGAATGACAAGGGCTGCGGGCGCGAATATCGACGACGTCGAAATCGCGACAAGCGACGTGACCGTTTCGGATCTTCCGCTTCTCGAACACGCAAGGCAGAATTTAAGCGACGACGAATTCCGCATACTGGAACTCACGACGATCTACGGATACCGCCGCGTCGAGGTCGCAAAAATGCTTGGCGAACCCATATCCACGATAAACTGGAAATATAACAAGATTATCAAAAAAGTCAAAACGTTTTACGGCGAGGTTTATAATGAAAAATAAAAACAAGATTATAAACGAATTATACGAAAAGTCCCCCGACGTCAGAGAGAGAATCAGGAAAGACGTCGATTTTTCGCAGTTTGAAAAGAAGAACGCGCCCGCCGCAAAATCGTCAAACGGGTTCAAGTGGGCGACGGCAGTCTTGTCCGTTGCGCTTATCGCGATGATTGCGGTGCTTGCGCCGATTATCGCAAAAACGTCCAAGCCCGAAAAACCCCCAAAAACCCCCGGCGTTTCGTACGCGTCGGACTACGTCGTGTTTATCGACGTCAACCCGTCCGTAAGGCTCGACGTGTCCGGTGGAGACGTCGTTACCGCGCAAAAAGGTATGAACAAAGACGGCGTGGTTTTACTTTATCAGGAAAATCTTGTCGGCAAAAATATCGACGAAGCGGCAACTTATCTTATTGAAAAAATGGACGAGGCGGGGCTTGTGAAGGATAAAGGCAAAGTCAGAATTTCCGTCGCCGACAAAAAAACGGGCAAACGCATCGACGAAAAACAGCGTCACGCCTTAGAGGTCGTCAACAACCTGTTCAAAAACAAAAACAAGGACGTTTCCGCGATGATTTTAAGCGATAATGACATCGACGCCATTGAGGATTATTACGACAACAACAACGTCGGCGAGTACGAAAAGCAGATGGTTGAAGAGTTCAAGGCGAAATTACTGCTTGCAATCGACAAAAAAATCGGGCGCATCGACGAACTTCTTAATATATTGAAACCGTGGGAAAAAGACGAGCGCAAGGTGAAAAATCTTGACCAAAACGACGCGGAAAAAGCCGCGCTTGAAGCAATCAAGGTTTATTGCGCCGACTATAAGGTGAATTACTACGAGGTCGCCAACGACGAAATCGCCGAGTTTTGCGAAGAACTTTTTGACAAAAAGAAAGACCTTCTTGAATGTATCGACGACATCAAGAATCCCGACGGCGACGACTCCTACGGAGAGATCCTGTCCGACCTTCTGGAAATCGTCAAGGAAGAACTTTTTGAACAAGAAGATTAAAAATTTTTCAAAAACGTTAGAATTTTTTAAGGGCTTGTCCGTATATTAAGTAGAATAAACAGGAGGTAACCCCTTATGAAAAAGAAAATAATATCAATAGTATGTGCACTCGCTCTTATCGGAACGATGACGGCTGCGCTCACGGCGTGCGACGTCAAAGGCGGCGGCGGTAACGCGGCGAAAGTCAAAGTCAACGCAAACGACGTATATGCGCTTTCCGCGCTGACCGGAGCGGAATATCTTGCTCAGACCGAAAGCGGCGCAACCGGCGCGGAGGAAACAACCCGTCCCGGCGTCATAACCGACGCGGACGTAAGCGGCATCAAAGACTGTCTCAAAATGTTTGACGACATTCTTGCGGGTGGCGGAATCAGCCAGAACGTTGCAGAAAACACAGATAAAGACGGCGAATTCAAAGATTATCCTTTCGTCATGACGGTCACCGTCGGCAACACCGGTATCACCGCAAAAATGTATTATAAGGAAGTCAACACCGTCACCGAAACCGAAATCGACGACGGCGAGGAAGAAACCGAAGTGTCCACGACTTTGTCCGGCGTTATGGTCTTTGACGGCAAAAAGTTTGACGTAACGGGCAAAAAGGAAATCGAAACCGAAGGCAACGAAAAAGAAACTTCCATCGAATTCACCACCAGAAGCAAAACAAATCGCGATAACTACGTCAAAATCAAACAATCCGTAGAAGTTGAAAACGGCGCTCAGGAAGTCGAATACGAATACGAAATCTACGAAAACGGCGAGAAGGCACGCGAATTCAAGCTTGAAATCGAAGACGAAAACGGCAGAACCGAAGTATCCTTCAAAATGGAAATCGAAAACGCCCCCGAAGAAACCGAATATAAAATCATCAAAGGCGACGTGGACGGAAAATTCAAGATTAAGTACGAAAAGGGCAAAGTAAAAGGCTTTATCACCGTTGAAGCGGTTGAAGGCGGCTATAAACTCACCTACAACAACGGCTACTCCGAAGTCATTTAATAAAACATAATTTTCCTTATCATTTATCCCTAAAACAAAAACAAAACCCTGCACTTTGCAGGGTTTTGTTTTATAAAGCGAAATCGGCCAAAATCGCAAAATATTGACATATTGCAGGAAAAATGATATTATTAACGTGCGACAAATCTTAATAAGCATAGTGCAAAGAGCCTTTTACTTCGGTAACAGGTGCATTTTTCGCGTTACATAGTCTTTGCACTGGGTGTAGTATGTAGATTTGTCGCAAAATCAGCGGGGATGCACTTGTTATATTTTTTTGCTTATTTTTGACGCCCCGTAATAATGGTTGCGAGGTTTGTTATGAAATCCAACAAAAAACAAATCATTAGTATTCTTGCCATCTTGACGATGGCAATCCTTTTATCGTGCGCTTTCGTTGCCTGCGACAAGGTCGACACGGATAAAACCGGCACCGATATTGTAGCCGACTACAAGGTCACCATACACCCTAACAACGGGCAAAGCGATATCGTATGGGATATAACCAAAGAAATCCCGACTATCACAAAAGAAGGCTATCATATCGCGGGATACTTTCTTGACGCACAGTTGACGATAAGCACCACTCTTGAATCCTTGAAAGCAACGGGCATTACGAAAAATATCGACGTTTACGTGAAGTGGGAAGAAGACGTTTGCGAACACGTTGCAGTAACCGACGCCGCCGTTGAGCCTACTTGCACGGAAAAAGGACTCACCGAAGGCAAGCATTGTTCAAAATGCGGAAAGATATTGACTGCTCAAACAGAAATCGATGCACTCGGGCACGATTTGGAAAATCACGACGGACAAGAAGCGACTTGCACCGAAAAAGGTTGGAAAGCATACGTAACCTGCAAACGCAAAGGTTGTGGTTATACCACCTATCAAGAGATTCCCGCACTCGGACATACGGAAGTTGTTGATGATGCAATTGCCCCGACCTGCACTGAAAAAGGCAAAACCGAAGGCAAGCATTGCTCGGTTTGCAACACGATTATCGTTGCACAAACCGATTTAGCGGCACTCGGTCACGACATTGAACATCATAACAAAAAAGATGCGACCTGCACAGAGATTGGTTGGGATGAATATGATACCTGCAAACGCGAAGGTTGTGGTTATACCACTTATCAAGAAATCCCTGCGCTCGGTCACAAGTATTCTCAAGATTGGTCAAACGACAAAACTTATCACTGGCACGCATCGACGTGCGGACACGACGTTGTTTCGGACAAGGGAAAACATACGTTTGATTCAAACTGGGTATGCACTGAATGCGCATACGTAGATACAGGTTTGCACGGCGTTGAACTTCGCACAAACACGCTTGAACTTGACGGAACTGACATATATGGCAAGGTGTCAAACGCGACATCTACATTCTCGTTTATCAACGAAATCACAATTGCAGATTCCGCAAAGTACACCGTTTCAACAGATATAAACGGATTGAATGTTATACCCACAAAAACCATATCGCTCAGCATTGGCGATAACACCTTCTATATTCTTGTCGAGAACGGCAAGGATCTCGGATTGTACACAGTTGTAATCCGCCGCAGACCTATGCACAGCGTTTCATTCAACGTTAACGGTGGTACAAGCGTTTCTTCTCAAACTATCGAAGAAGATTATTTTGCAACTGAGCCGACAACCGAAAGAAAAGGTTACACTTTTGACAAATGGGACTATGATTTCTCGAAGCCGATAATCAAAGACACCACTATAACGGCAAGTTGGAATATTATCACGTACAACGTATATTACGATTTTAACGTTCCTTCCGATTCAATCAGCCAAGACGTTGACAACAGCATGAACGTCACCACTTATACAGTGGAAGATGCAATCACGTTCCAAATGCCGTCAAGAAAAGGATATAGGTTCACAGGTTGGGACAAGAATATCGAAAAAGGCACGATAGGCGACGTTACGGTCACTGCAAGTTGGGAAGTTATCGAGTATGATATCGTCTATGATTTCGGCGACTCAACGTCCGTGAGCAAAGCAACCAACAATGAGGCTAATCCTGCAACTTACACCATAGAAGACGAAATAATTTTTAGGGAACCTGCAAGAAATTATTATACTTTTGTAGAGTGGAATAGAACCAATATCTCCAAAGGTACGACAGAGCAGCAAACTGTTGTTGCGACTTGGGATGCCGAAACCCATACGGTAACATATGTGCTGAATGGCTGGACGAATGCAAGCGACAACAAAGCCTCATACACCATTGAAGACAAAACGTTTGCTTTGTTTGACGGAATAAGCGGCGAAAGCCTTTTCTGCGGCTGGTATTTGGATGAAGAGTATAAAAACTGTATTGAATCGATAACTGCGTCGACAATGAAAGACTATGTTGTCTATGCAATGCCCGATTGTGGTGCGACGAATGGTTTAGCCATTCAAAACGGTGTTGCAAAGTCTTATTCCGGCGCAAGCACTAATGTTGTCATCCCGTCATATTACAAGGGTAAGACTGTTACAAGCGTTGATCAGTCGACATTTAGTAATTGCACAAAACTTACAAGTGTTATTATTCCGAACAGTGTGACGAGCATCGGCTATGATGCCTTCTCTGGTTGTTCGTCGCTTGAAAGCATAGCCATTCCGTTTGTCGGAGCAAAAGCAGGTGTAACAAGCAGCAATATTTATCAATATCCGTTTGGATACATATTCGGCACGGATAGTTACACCGGAGGAGTCGCAACAAAACAATCCTATTATGGTAACGGCACCACAAGTAAGACATACTACATTCCGTCATCTTTGAAATCCGTGACGGTAACAGGCGGCAATATCCTTTATGGTGCCTTCTATAATTGCAAAGGACTTACGAGTGTGACAATCCCCGACAGCGTGACAAGCATCGGAAACGCTGCCTTCTATAATTGCACGGGGCTTACGAGCATAACCATTCCCGGCGGCGTGACGAGCATCGGCGATTATGCCTTCTCTGGTTGCAGTGGGCTGACGAACATATATTATACCGGAGATATTGCAGGATGGTGCGGAATAAGCGGACTTGGCAATTTGATGAGTTATGGTTTAAGTTCGAGAACGCTCTATATCGGTGGAAACAAAGTTGAAGGCGAACTGATAATCCCGGATAGTGTGACGAGCATAGGTTCAGATGCCTTCTCCGGTTGCAAGGGGCTGACGAGCATAGTTATTCCCGACAGTGTGACGAGCATAGGTTCAGATGCCTTCTCTTGGTGCACCGGGCTGACGAGCATTACCATCCCTGACAGTGTGACGAGCATAGGTAATTCTGCCTTTTCTGGTTGTTCGTCGCTTGAAAGCATAACCATTCCGTTTGTCGGAGCAAAAGCAGGATTGACGAGCAGTGACAAATATCAATATCCGTTTGGATACATATTTGGAACATATGCTTACACGGGCGGAGTTAAAACAACACAATACTATTATGGTAGCAGTACATCAAGCACCATATATGATATATACTACATTCCGTCATCTTTGAAATCCGTGACGGTAACAGGCGGCAATATCCTTTACGGAGCCTTCTATAGATTCACTGGGCTGATGAGCATAACCATTCCCGGCGGCGTGACGAGCATAGGAGAAGATGCATTCTATGGATGCAGTGGGCTGACGAGCATAATTATTCCTAACAGTGTGACGAGCATAGGCTCATCTGCCTTCGATGGTTGCACCAGTTTGACGAACATAAACGTTTCCGAAAGCAATAGCGCATTTGCGAGCGTTGACGGAATTCTGTATGACAAAAACAAAACCACAATCGTTCTCGTTCCAAAATCAATTCAAGGTGCTGTATCAATTCCTGACAGTATGACGAGTATCGGCTCATCTGCCTTCTATAACTGCGGTGGGCTGACGAGCATAGTTATTCCCGACAGTGTGACGAGCATAGGCTCATCTGCCTTCTCCGGTTGCAAGGGGCTGACGAGTGTGTATTATAAAGGCACGAAAAGTAAGTGGAATAAAATTTCAATAGGTGATGATAATTCAAACTTGATATATAAAACAAGGTATTATTATAGCGAAACAGAGCCGGCTCTCAATTCTGATGGCACCGGGTATGCAGGCAACTACTGGCATTATGATACCGACGGTAATGTCGCAATTTGGAAAAAGGAAAATTAAAATCACATAAAATATAATCTGTCTCTTATACACATCTGACGCTGCCCCCTCCGCAAATCGCGGAGGGGTTCGTTTTAATAAGGTAACAGCAACTTGCCGGAAGGCAAATTTCATCGTCGGGGCGATTTCAGTCGGCTGGAAAACGGATTTTACAAATTCGCCGTCGGCGAATTTATTTCATTGTAGCGCCCGAGTTACATCTTGTCGGGGGCGGCGATGCCCAGAAGCGTCAAGCCCGTTTTGATGACTTGTTTCGTTGCTTTTGTGAGCAGAAGCATTGCGTTTCTTTGCGGTTCTGCCGCGTCGATAATGCGGTGCTCGAAGTAGAACTTGTTGTATGCCTGACATACCGCCATCACCGCGCGCGAGATATAGCACGGCTCGTACTTTTCGGCGGCGTCTTTGACTGCGTCGGGGAATGCCGCGATCGCTTTCACGACGGCGTTTGCTTCCGCATTGTCAAGGGCGGAGTAATCGACGTCTTTTGTAATTTCCGCACGGCTTAAAACGCTTGTGCAGCGCGCGTGAGTATATTGTACGTACGGTCCCGTTTCGCCCTCGAACGACAGCACGCGGTCGTAACTGAAAACGACGTCTTTTATGCGGTTGTTGTAAAGGGCGGAGAACACCACCGCGCCAACGCCGATATCTTCGGCAACCGTCGCTTTGTCGTCAAGACCTTTCGATTTTTCGTCCAGAATTGCGCGGGCTTTTTCCACGGTTTTGTTGAGGACGTCTTCCAAGAACACGACCTTTCCTTCGCGGGTGCTCATTGCGCCGTCTTCCATCGAAACCATACCGAAAGCGACATGCTCCAAATCCTTGTACCAGTCGTAACCCATAAGTTCAACGACCTTAAACCACTGCTTAAAGTGCAGATTCTGCTGATAAGCCACAACGTACAGGCATTTATAAAAGTCGTAAGTTTTCTTGCGATAAAACGCCGCGGCAAGGTCGCGCGTGGCGTAAAGCGTCGCGCCGTCCGCCTTTAATATAAGACACGGCGGCATATTGTATGCGGACAAATCCACAACCTTTGCGCCCTCGCTGTCTTTGAGCAATCCTTTTGCGCTAAGTTCGTCGATGACGGGCTGCATTTTGTCGTTGTAAAAGCTTTCGCCGGCGTAACTGTCGAAGGTGACTTTCAGACGTTTGTACGTCCTGTTTACTTCCTTCATCGTGATGTCTTTGAACCAGTTGAACAGGGCAAGCGCGTCTTTGTCGCCGTCCTCGATAAGTTTGAAGTAATGCCTTGCCTCGTCGTTCAGCGAGTCGTCCTTTTCGGCTTCTTTGTGGAAGCGGACGTAAATATCGAGAAGGGCGCGGATACCGCGTTTTTCGATGCCGTTTTTGTCGCCCCAGAGTTTGTATGCGACGATAAGTTTGCCGAACTGCGTGCCCCAGTCGCCAAGGTGATTTATACCGACCGCGCGATAGCCCAAGAAGTTGAACGTGCGATAAAGCGCCGCGCCGATGACCGTCGTCATAAGATGGCCGATGTGGAAAGGCTTTGCGATGTTTATGGAAGAATAGTCGATGCAGACGGTTTTGCCCGCGCCGATGTCGGACGCGCCGTACTTGTCGCCTTCCGCGGCGACTTTGTCCAGAATTATTTTGTTGTACGCGCTTTTGTTAAGGTAAAAGTTGAGATATCCGTTTTTCGCCTCGACCTTATCGACAAATTTCGCAAGCGACGCAAGATAAAAGAAAGCGTCGGCGCGTTTCTTCGGCTCGGACTGACTGACGTCGTCAAAAAGTTTTTCAAAAGGCTTTCCGAGTGAGGAAAACTCCGCGCGGAAATCGTCCTTTTCGTTTTCGGGCAAAAGATCGAGCAAAGAAGATTTGCTTTTTACCGACTCTCGCACGGCGGAAATCCTTTCGTGAATGCGGTTTATGCGTTTGAGTTTTGCGACGATATCGCTTGCAAGGTCTTCGGCGATTTTGTCGGGCGCTTTCCTTAACACCCTTGCGAAACGGAAGCACGGCAAGGAATAATCGCCGTTGCCGCTTTCTTTGGGCACCGCAATAAGGGATTCGACGTCCTGCCGGTCGACGCCGTCGATGTTGATAAGTTGCGAAATCTCGTGTTTGTAATCCATAAGTTGCCTTTTTATTTGCTTTTATGCTTAAATAGTTTAAATTATTTTATCATAGCAATTATATTTTGTAAACCAAAGTGCCGCCTTTCTCTTTACTACAAAATAAAAATGTTGTATTATATTTTCGACAAAAACAAGAGGTGTGATATGAAATTAGGCGTAGTCGGGCTCCCCAACGTCGGGAAAAGCACGTTGTTCAACGCAATTACAAACGCAGGCGCGATGAGCGCGAATTATCCTTTTTGCACGATAGAGCCGAACGTGGGCGTCGTCGCGGTGCCGGACGAAAGGCTTGAAAAACTCGCGGCGCTTTACAACAGCAAAAAAATCACCCCCGCAACCGTGGAATTCGTGGATATCGCGGGGCTTGTCAAGGGCGCGTCGAAAGGCGAAGGGCTTGGCAATAAATTCCTGTCGCACATCAGGGAAGTGGACGCGATTGTGCACGTCGTAAGGTGCTTCGACGACGAAAACGTAACGCACGTTTCAGGTAAGGTCGATCCCGTCGACGATATCGAAACCATAAATCTGGAACTTATTTTCGCCGATATGGAAACGGTGGAACGCCGCATCGCAAAAGCGCAATCTATGGCAAAGGGCGGCGACAAAAAGTTTATCGAAGAGGCAAATCTTTTAACCCGCATTTATAAATGGCTTGAAAGCGGCAAACCCGTAAGGACGATGGAACTGTCCGATGACGAAAAGGAACTTGTGAAATCCTTTTTCCTGCTCACCGACAAACCCGTCATTTACTGCGCGAACGTGTCCGAAGACCAGACCGGCGGAAACGAATATACGAAAGCCGTCGAAGAATACGCAAAGGCGGAAGGCAGCGAAGTCGTCGTGATTTCCGCAAAGATCGAGGAAGAACTTGCAAGCCTTTCCGACGACGAAAGAAAAGCCTTCCTTGACGATTTGGGAATCGAAGAAGGCGCGCTTCCGAAACTTATCACGGCGTGCTATAAACTCCTTGGTCTTATCAGTTATCTGACCGCCGGCGAAAAGGAAGTCAGGGCGTGGACGATCGAGCGCGGAACGAAAGCGCCGCAAGCGGCAGGAAAAATCCATTCCGACTTCGAAAAGGGGTTTATCCGTGCGGAAATAGTAGATTATCCTACGCTTTTGGAACTTGGCAGTTTCAACGCCGCCAAAGAAAAAGGCAAGGTGAGGAGCGAAGGAAAGGACTACGTAATGCAACCCGACGACGTGGTTTTGTTCCGCTTCAACGTATAATTTTTTCAAAATCCGAAACAATGAAAATCAAGACGCTCCCGAGATGTCGGGGGCGTTTGGTTTTGAAAATGAAAAATCCGTTCGATTTTTGTTTACTTATTATATTTACTTTGTTATAATCTTTTATATATTTTTTCAAACGAGGTATTTCCTATATGAACATGCTCGAAGTCGAAGCAAAATGGAATAAAAAATGGGAAGAGGAAAAAACCTATAAGTTCGATCCGTCGAGAATCGACAAGAAGTATTACGTCCTTGAAATGTTTTCGTATCCGTCGGGCGCAAAGTTGCACGTCGGACACTGGTTCAACTACGGACCGTCGGACAGTTTCGCGCGCTTTAAGCGTATGCAGGGCTACGAAGTGTTCCAGCCGATGGGATTCGACGCGTTCGGTCTGCCTGCCGAAAACTACGCGATAAAAACGGGTATTCATCCCAAAGACAGCACCCTGAAAAACATCGCGACGATGGAAAAACAGCTTAAAAACATCGGCGCGACATACGACTGGGATTACGAGGTCGTCACGTGCGATCCGAAGTATTATAAATGGACGCAATGGCTGTTTTTGCAAATGTATAAACACGATTTGGCATACAGAAAGGAAGCGCCGGTCAACTGGTGCCCGTCCTGCCAGACCGTTCTTGCGAATGAGCAGGTCGTCGACGGCTGCTGCGAAAGATGCGGCACGACGGTTGTCCGTAAAAATCTGACGCAATGGTTCTTCCGCATCACGAAATACGCCGAAGAACTTTTGAACGACATCGACAAACTCGACTGGCCCGAAAAAACCAAACTTATGCAAAAACACTGGATCGGTAAATCCACGGGCGGCGAAATCGAGTTCCAAGTGAAAGACAAGGACGTCCGTTTCCGCGTGTTCACGACGCGCGCCGACACGATTTTCGGTATCACGTACGTCGTTCTCGCGCCCGAAAGCCCGCTTGTCGATAAGGTCGTCACCAAAGAGAACAAACAGATTGTCGAAGACTATAAATTGCAGTGCAGCAAAATTAACGAGATTGAACGTCTTTCGTCCTCGCGCGAAAAGACGGGCGTGTTCACGGGAAGTTACGCCATCAACCCGATAAACGGCAGGGAAGTCCCCATTCTCGTTGCCGATTACGTCCTTGCAAGTTACGGCACGGGCGCGGTTATGGGCGTTGCGGCGCACGACGACCGCGACTACGTTTTCGCGAAAAAGCACGGCTTGCCCATCGAAAGAGTAATAAGGAGCAAGGACGGCTCGCCCGACGATCTGCCTTATACCGACTACGGCATAATGTGCAACAGCGGCGAATTTGACGGCATGACCACCGAAGAAGGACGCGTCGCCGTCATCAGAAAACTTGAAAAAGAAGGGAAAGGGGAACTCAAAACCAACTATCGTCTGCGCGACTGGCTTATCTCGCGTCAGCGTTATTGGGGCGCGCCCATTCCCGTTATCCATTGTCCGCATTGCGGCGCGGTGCCCGTCCCCGAAAAGGATTTGCCCGTGGAACTTCCTTACAACGTCAACTTCACGCCCGACGGCGAAAGCCCGCTGAAAAAGTGCGACGAATTTATGAATGTGAAATGCCCCGTGTGCGGAGCGGACGCAAAACGCGATCCCGACACGCTCGACACCTTCGTATGCAGCAGCTGGTATTATCTGAGATACGTCGATCCGAAAAACGACAAGGAAGCGTTCAGCCGCGAAAAAGTCGACAAGATGCTTCCCGTCGATAAATACATCGGCGGCGCGGAACACGCGTGTATGCATCTTTTGTACGCAAGATTTTTCACAAAAGCGTTAAGGGATATGGGATATCTCGACTTTGACGAACCGTTCAAGTCGCTTGTGCATCAGGGCACGATTTTAGGGCCCGACGGACAAAAAATGAGCAAGTCCCGCGGCAACGTAATTTCGCCCGACACTCTCATCGAAAAGTACGGCAGCGACGCTTTCCGTCTTTACCTTATGTTCGGTTTTTCCTATGTCGAAGGCGGACCGTGGAACGATAAAGGGCTTGAAAGTATCCAGCGTTTCATGGACAGGGTTGAAAGGCTCGTGTGCCACAGCCGCACGTTCTCGTACAACAATAATCCTTTGACCGCTGCCGAAAAGAATATCGAATACGTCAGAAACAACACGATAAAATGCGTCACCGCCGACACCGAAAACTTTGCGTTCAACACGGCGATCGCGCGTATTATGGAATTCACGAACGCGCTTACCGATTACGAAAACAAAGTGTCCGACAAAAACGCCGTCTTTAAGGAGTGCGTCGAAGACCTTGTGAAAGTGCTTGCGCCGTTCGCGCCGCATTTCACGGAAGAACTTTGGGAAATTTTGGGCAACAAAACCACGATTTTCAATACCGAATTCCCGAAAGTCAACGAAAAAGCCCTTATTAAGGACGAACTCGAACTCGCGGTGCAGATCAACAGCCGCGTGAAAGCGAAAATCGTCGTACCGTCCGGCGCGGACAAAGACGAAATCCAAAAAATCGCGATGGATTCCGATGAGGTCAAAGCCCTTCTCGACGGCGCGACCTTGAAAAAAGTTATCGTAATTCCCCATCGCCTTATCAACTTCGTAATATAGGAGAAAGATATGATTGATATTAACCTGATTCGCAGCAATCCCGACGCGGTGAAAGCGTCTTTGAAAAAGAAAGAATGCGACGTCGACTTTTCGGAACTTCTCTCGTGGGACGCCGAAAGACGCGCGCTTATTTCCGACGTCGAAAGTCTGAAAGCAAGAAAAAACAAGGTGTCGGCGGACATTCCCCGCTTGAAAAAAGAGGGTAAACCCGTTGACGCAATCTTTGACGAAATGAGAAAAATCGGCGAAGAAATTTCCGAAGACGACAAGAAAATCGACGATTTGCAGGAGAAAATCTTCAATTTCGTCGCGTGTCTTCCCAATCTTCCCGACGACGACCTCGTTGCGGGCGGCAAGGAAAACAACGCCGTACAAAAAGTTATCGGCAAAATGCCCGAATTCGACTTTGCGCCCAAAAACCACGTCGACCTTTGCACAAGTTTGAATCTTATCGACTACGAACGCGGCGTGAAACTGTCGGGCGGCGGATTCTGGATGTACCGCGGCGTCGGCGCACGGCTGGAATGGGCGCTTCTGAATTTCTTTATTTCGGAGCACCTGAAAGACGGTTACGAATTTATTCTTCCGCCGTTGCAACTCGGCTATAACTGCGGATTCGGCGCGGGACAATTCCCCAAGTTCTCGGACGAAGTGTATTGGCTCGACGTTGACGAAGACCGAAAGAAAAACCGCTTTATGCTGCCGACTGCTGAAACCGCTCTCGTGAATATTTACTCGGGTGAAATCATCGACGAAAGCAAACTCCCGATGAAAATGTTCGCATACACCCCGTGTTTCAGAAAGGAAGCGGGAAGTTATCGAAGCGAAGAACGCGGCATGATCCGCGGACATCAGTTCAATAAGGTCGAAATGGTGCAATATACCCACCCCGACCACAGCGACGAAGCCTTTGAAGAACTTGTGAACAAGGCAAGCGGACTCGTCGAAAAGCTGGGGCTTTATCACCGCATATCGAAACTTGCCGCGGGCGACTGCTCGGCGTCGATGGCGCGCACGACCGATATCGAGGTCTGGATTCCGTCGATGGGCATTTTCAAGGAAGTTTCAAGCGTTTCGAACGCGCGCGACTATCAGGCAAGAAGAAACAACACCCGTTTCCGCGACGCCGCAACCGGCAAAACCCGTTTCGTGCATACCTTAAACGGCAGCGGACTTGCGACAAGTCGCATCCTTCCCGCGCTTGTGGAACAATATCAGAACGCTGACGGCTCGGTAACGGTGCCCGAAGTTTTAAGACCGTTTTTGGGCGGACTTGAAGTAATCAAATAATAAAAAACAAACAAAAGCGCATTGAAAAACCGCCGTACAACGGCGGTTTTTTTGCGTCCGAAAAAACGTTACAAGTCGTATTTTTCAAAACTTTTCGCGCCTTTTTTATATGAAAGCGCGGTGAGTCCTGCGCCAAAAATAATCCCCGCAAACAAAATTACGAGTTTTGCCGCAAGGTGAGAGTCGTCCGTCGTCAGAAACACGTCTTTTACGACGGGTGCGTGTGCAAGCACGACGTCGATTGCGACGATTAAAAATCCGAGCGCGCTCGACAAGGCAAAATGCCTGCCGATTTTTTCGGGACTTTTATAATACGCCGTGAAAAACGACAGGTTGAATATGCCGAAATACAAAAACGCGATTCCGTAAAAAGCAAGCGACGGCATCGAGCCCGCCTGATTTGCGGAAACGTTCAGAATCGTGCAGCGAAGGACGGCAAAGGGAATCGTCGCGACAATCGTCAAAAGTTCAAAAATGCAGACGGTGAGTATCCTTGCGCCGACCAGGTCGCGCTTTCTTACGGGCAGGTTAAGGCTGTATTCCAAGTCGTGATTTTCACGCGAAGAAAGACACATGAAGAATATGCCGAGAGTGGTGTAAAAAAACGACACGAGATAAGGATAATTCGGGATAAGCAGCATGAAGGCAAACGACAGGAAAATGTAGTTCGTCGGGTGCGCCGCAAGGCGGAATTCCTTGTAAACAAGATTTTTCATAATTCCTCCTTTTCAAGGTGTACCATAATGTCTTCAAGCGACGCGTCGGTTGTTTCAATATTCAAAACAGCGGCTTTATCGGCAGAAATCAACACGCTTAACCCGTCTTTCAGCCGTCTTACGCCGTGCGAGCACGCTGCGATATCGTCCGTGAACGCGTCCTTTTTAATGAATGCGAGTTTGTATTTTTCCTTAAACGTATCGGTGGGTTCGCTTGCAAAAATCTTGCCGTTTCTGATGTAGGTAATGTCGTCGGCGCACTTGTCGAGATCGGACGTTACGTGCGTTGAAAAGAGTATGGTTTTCCCGTCGTCTTTAAGCGACAAGAACACGTCCAGAAGGTCCTCGCGTGAGACGGGATCGAGCCCCGACGTCGGCTCGTCCAGAATCAAGAGGTCGGCGTTGTGCGACAGGGCAAGCGCAAGTGAATATTTGACTTTCATTCCTTGCGACAACGCCTTTACGGTTTTGTTTTCGTCCAGGTTGAACTTTTCAAGGTAGCCGCGATACGCCGTGTCGTCAAAGTTTTCGTAAAACCTTTTCGTGACGGCGGTTATCGTTTTCAGTTTTTTCGTGACGTAATAATCCGCGCCGCCCGAAACGTAGCCGACGCGGCGTTTGATTTCCTTTTCGTTTTCCGAAAAGTCCTTTCCGAAAAATTTTACCGTGCCGCCGTCTTTATGGACAAAACCCAGAAGACATTTGAGAGTGGTGGATTTTCCCGCGCCGTTTCTGCCGATAAATCCCATAATGCGTCCGCTCTCGACTGAAAAACTCACGTCGTCAAGGGTAAATGCGGGATAAACCTTTGAAAGGTGTTCAATTTCAAGAGTTTTCATTGTCGTTATTAAACACCTTGTCGACGTAACCCGAAACGTATTGTTTCGGCGGAATGGCGATACCGCGCGCGGGATCTCCGAAAAGAATAAGCGTGTCGCCGGGCACAATGCCGAAAACGTCGCGCGCTTCCTTTGGAATGACGATTTGTCCTTTCTCGCCGACTTTTACCGTCCAGGCGAATTTGCCGTCTTTTTGCGATTTCATAATTACCTCAAAAGTATGAAAAGTATGATTTGTATAACTTATTTTACGCCGCGCATTAAAAATTGTCAATAAAAAAATAAAAACCCCGCTTGCGCGGGGTAAAAAGGTTTTTTATTATCTGAATTTTTTTATCTAAAATTCACGACGTTTATCGGCTCTCCGTCAAGATAGGACAAAAGGTTCATAACCGCGGTGTCCATAAGGCGTTTTCGGGATTCCTTCGACGCCCAGGCGATATGCGGCGTGATGATGCAGTTGTCCGCGCGAAGAAGCGGATTGTCGGGTTTTATCGGCTCTTCCGACACGACGTCGACCGCTGCAAACGAAACTTTGCCCGAGTCGAGCGCGTCTTTAAGCGCATTCTCGTCGATGAGTCCGCCGCGCGAAGTATTGATGACGATTACGCCGTCTTTCATCATATCGAAGGCGTTTTTGTCAAGCATTTTTTCGTTGTCTTTCGTGAGCGGGCAGTGCAGCGACACGATATCCGCGCGGGAGTACAATTCCGCAAGGTCGGCGTATTCGGCGATTTCGCTGTCCAACGACATTATTTTGTCGTAAACGATGACGTGCATGCCGAACGCGTTTGCGATCGTGCCGACGGTGCGCCCGATTCTGCCGTATCCGACAAGCCCCAGAGTCTTTCCTTTCAGCTCGGTAAGCGGATAGTCCCAGAAGCAAAAGTCTTTTGAATTTGTCCAGCGGCCTTGTTTTACGGCGTCGCTGTGGTGTCCGACGTGGTGGCAGCATTCCAGAATAAGCGCGAAAGTGAACTGCGCGACTGCCGCCGTGCCATAGGTAGGAACGTTGCAGACGGGAATACCGCGCTCGGCTGCGGCGACGGTATCGACGACGTTGAAGCCGGTTGCAAGCACCCCGATATATTCGATATTCGGGCAGGCGTCCAGAATTTCCTTTGTGATTTTCACCTTGTTCACGATGACCGCCTGATTATTGCCGATGCGTTTGACAACGGTGTCGAAGTCGTCGGGCGTTCTGTCGTACACGGTAAGCTCGCCGAGGTTTCTGAACCCGTCCCACGAAAGGTCGCCGGGGTTTTCGGTAAAACCGTCCAGAATAACGATTTTCATAAGTTCCTCCCTGAAAAAGTGCCTAAAGTGCCGGAATTTGCAAAAACATTATTGCATTTTAATTGTACATTAAAAAGCGGGCGGTGTAAATACTCTTTTTCAAGAAAACGACAAAAACGGACGATTTTTTTGCAAAATTATCGGAAAAAATTGTCCCGTTACAGGACTTTTTTGCCTTTTGAATAAACTTCCGTGACTTTTCCGCGCTCGTCGACGACGTTGAACGACGCGTCATATCCAACGGAAAGGGCGGGGATTTCAAGCCCCAAATACTTTCTCGGCGATTCGGTCGCGCAATAAACCGCCTTTTCAAGCGGCACGCCGTAGCGAACGATGATTTCAACCATTTTCGCGACGTTCGTCGTGCTTCCCGCAAGGGCGGATTTGTCTTTGAGATACGCCGCGGTGCCGTCGGCAATTACGGGCGTGTTTTCGCCAAGGATATATTCGCCGACAGGCGCGCCGCACGGGGCAAGGGCGTCCGACACAAGTATGATTTTTTCATATCCTTTGCACTTATAAATGAATTTGAAAAGGTTTTCGCTTATATGCACGTCGTCGGCGATGACTTCCGTATAAATATCGTCAAAGTACATCGCGCACTCGTTCAGCCCGAGATGTTTCGTGATTTTGCCGTCGACGCGGCGGAATCCGCTTGACGCGCAGTAAATATGAGTCGCTCCGTCAAGCCCGGCGTTTTTGCAGGCGATAATCTGGTCGTCGATACTGTCGTCGTGTCCCGCCTGCGCCTTTATGCCGTTTCCGACGATTGCTTTTATGAGCGCGACCGCGTTTTTCGTTGCCGGACACAGCGTTACGATTTTAAGAACGTCCGCGTTGCGGCTGAAAAAATCCGCGTCCTTTTCGTCAAAGGAAGTCATTATGTTTTCAACGGGTTGCGCGCCTTTTTTCGCAATGCTGATGTACGGACCTTCGATATGCGCGCCCAGAATTTCCGCGCCCGACGGCGACAATTTTCTCAGTTTTTCAAAGGCTTTGTCAAGCGCGGTAAGCGGGGTTGCGACGAAGGTCGGAAGGTATGCCCCGATACCGTTTGAAAGAAGGTAATTTCCGATTTCAGACAATGCGTTTTCGCTAAGTTCCGTGACGTCGTGAGTCACCGCGCCGTGCGTGTGAATATCGACGTAGGGCAGCGTAACGTATCGCGGCGCAGATTTTTCGCGCGTTTTTGAAACCTTTGAAATTTTTCCGTTTTCAACGGTTATGTCGACGGCGTTATCAGCGACTTTTCCGCCATAAATGAACTTTACGTTTTTAATTTCCATAATAAACCCCGTTTTTTGTCATAATTTGTAAAAATATATAGTTTCGGGCAGTTGCTCGAAATACAGCGAAACAGCGGCTTTTTTGTTGAAATCGAGCGTCACGAGAGAGGCTGTTTCAAACTCGTATCTTCTGCCGTCCGAAAGGGAAAGCGCGCACGATTTTTCGTATTCTAAGGTGTCTTTCGGTTTCTTAAAAATTGCCGACAAAACGCCCGTCTTTTTTTCGACAAGGTTGTCAGCCGTACCTTTTGAAATCTCTTTCCCTAAAAATTTCACCGGGAAAGTCGGCGGCACGAGAAAGGTGAGTTTTGCGGCGGAAAACGTCGCGTTTGAAAAATGCAGCGCAAGACGGTTTTCTTCTTCGACGACGGATATTTTCACAAAATCCCCGTCGTATCCCGAAAAGTCGATATGCGCGGACTTTACCGAACACGACTTGGTTTTCACGTCCGAAAGCGCGTACTCCCCGTCGACGTCGAACCGCGCGGTCAGTTTCCCGTTTTTCACGCCGAACTTTTTTTCGGCCTTTACCGATTTTATAAACGGAACGAGCGACGTATGATTGAAAACTTCCGTTTCGTCAAAAGAAAGCCTGACGCCGTATCCGCTGTCAACGATTTTAATCATACCGATATTTTACCCTTTTTGGCGGCGGTAGTCAAGGCGCGAAATCACGTTTGAACGAGTCCCGTCATATATTGAAAAAAATCGTCGGGGGAAAAGGGTGGACAGATGCCGCGCGGAAGTCGATTTATCTCGGCTGAAAAAAAACTTTGAAACGATAAAAGGAAAATGCGACGACGTGTTTGCCGTCGTGAAAGCGAACGCGTACGGACACGGCGCGACGGAAGTCGCGAAAGCCCTTGAAGAAAGCGGTTGCAAAAAATTTGCCGTGGCGTCGGTGTACGAGGCGGAAAGTTTAAGGAAAAACGGGATAAACGGCGAAATCGCGATACTCGGCTTTTGCGAGGATTTCGGGCTTGCCCGCGAAATTGCCGCCCGTCCGCTCGTGTACGACGAACACACCCTTCGTCTTGCGAAAAAGTACGACGCGGAAGTTTTCGTAAAAATCAATACGGGAATGAACAGGCTCGGGTTTTCGACAATCGGAGAAACGGCGTCCGCCGTGAAAAACTTGCGGGTTCTCGGGGTGTTCACCCATCTTTCGTCGGCAGACGGCGACGACGCAACCGACCGCCGCATCACCGAAGCGCAGATAAAAAACTTTATGGAAGCGGAACTCGTCGTCAAAAACGAAAAGGACGTCCCATTTTATGCCGAAAACAGCGCGGCGCTCATAAAGTACGGCAGATTTTTCGACGGCGCGAGAATCGGAATCGCGCTGTACGGCGTAAATCCCGTCCCGGGCGACAAAACGCCGCTTTTGCCCGTGATGACTTTTCGCGCGGCGGTAATTGCGATAAACACGGTGAAAAAGGGCGACTTTATCGGGTACTCGCGCGGGTATCGGGCGAAAAAAGATATGCGCGTCGCGATAATATCGACAGGTTACGCCGACGGACTCCCGCGGGCGTTGTCGAACAAGGGAATGATTTTTTGCAACGGGCAATTTCTGAAAATCGTCGGAAAAGTTTCGATGGACAGCGTTGCCGTCGACGCGGGCGACGCAGACGTGAAAATTATGGACGAAGGCGTCGTTTTCGGCGACGAGATAACGGTCACGGACGTCGCAAATCGCGCGGATACTCTGCCGTACGAGATTCTGACGGGCGTTTCGGAAAGGGTGAAAAGGGTTTATAAAAACCCGTAATGCCAAAGGCACAAAAAAAGCCCCGCAAAAGCGGGGCGTTTTTAACGGATTATTACTTTTATTACTTGTTGTTTTTGATGAAATCTTTAAGTTTTTTGGTTTCCATCTTCCAGTAAATCGTCTTAATCGGCGGGCAGATCGCAAACAGGAATCTTGCGAAGGTGAACAGTCCGCAGGGGTAAACGTATTTCTTCTTGCGTTCGATACCCTTTACCATTTTCTTTGCCACGTGAGCGGGGCTTTGTACGGGGAAGGGTTTCTTGAACTCCTTGGGATTTGCGGTTTTGAAGAAGTTCGTATTCGTTGCGACGGGATAAAGGCAGGTCATCGTCACGTTTTCGGGAAGTTCCAGACGAAGACCTTGCTGGAAGCCTTGCGTGCCGAACTTCGACGCCGAATACACGCAGTAGCCGGGCATAGCCATCTGACCGATTGCGGAAACGGTGATGCAGAAGTGTCCGTCGCGGCCTTTTAAGAAATCAAGGTATTTGCCATAGGTATACATCGGCGAAATCGTATTGACCTGAAACATTCTGTTGACGCGATCCCAGTCGGCGTAGTTGTACTGTTCGTAATAAGGGAAGCCGGCGTTTGCATAAAAAATGTCGATTGTGCCGAGTTTTTCTTTTGCGACCTCAAAGATTTTGTCGACGCCTTCCTTGTTGCCGACGTCGCATTGCATGGGGAAGACCTTGCTTTGGTCGAACGTGGAAATGACGTCCGTTTTAAGGTCGACGGCAAGGATTTTGTTGTTGCCTTGCACAAGAAGTTTCAATGTTTCGAGACCGATACCGCTGTTTGCGCCGGTCAGAACGATTTTTTTACCGGTAATCATAAATTTGCTCCGTATTATTTTAATAACAACATAATAGCACAACGCCGAAAAAATGAAAAGCGTTTTGAAAAACGAAATTGCCGCGGGGCGTTAATTTCCCGCAAGATTGTTTGACTTTAATATAAAATATTTATATAATAAATAAAAATCGGAAAAGGGAGAAGAAAAGACGATATGCTGACCGTAAATTACGTTGACGACGACGATGAATTGATGAGAATTTACGACCGCGCGGGGGTAACGGGCGCAAACACGAGCGGTATCAACGCGGTGCTCTTCGACGACGACGAGGGCGTTGGCGTATGCAAAATGGTGCTTCGCGACGAAGGGATCCTTATCATATCTTTCGACGTCGCAAAGGACAAGGCGGAAGATCCGTCGGTTTCCGACTTCTTTTTCAGGACGATTCTTTTCAAACTGTCGATGAGCGAAGTCAATATTCTTATTGCACCCGATGACAGGCTTGAAAAATTCGGATTCAAAAGACAAGGAGATCTGATGGTTGTTGCCGCGCGAGACGTAGTTTTCCCGTCATCTTGCGGCGGAAATCACCAAATCGATAATTAACCGAATAAAATCGGCGTATAAAGCGTCGATTTTTCCATTAAGGAGCATATATGGAAGAATTTGCAAAACCAACCAACTTTATTGAAGACATCATTGACGCCGACCTTAAAAGCGGCAAGCATACGTTCATAGCGACACGTTTCCCGCCCGAACCGAACGGGTATCTGCATATCGGCCACGCAAAAGCCGTCTGCATAAATTTCGGCATTAAGGAAAAATATCACGGCACTTGCAATCTGCGTTTCGACGACACCAACCCGTCGAAAGAAGACGTCGAATACGTCAACAGCATTCAGGAAGACATAAAGTGGCTGGGTTTTGAATGGGACGCGCTTTATTATGCGTCCGATTACTTTGAAAAAATGTATTCGCTTGCGGAAGGGCTTATCGAAAAAGGGCTTGCGTACGTCTGCGATTTGTCCGCGGAAGAAATCAGCAAAACCCGCGGCACGCTTACCGAGCCCGGCGTAAACAGCCCGTACCGCGACAGAAGCGTGGAAGAAAACCTGCGACTTTTCAGGGAAATGCGCGCGGGAAAATACGACGACGGCGAAAAGGTTCTCCGCGCGAAAATCGACATGGCGGCGAACAATATCAATATGCGCGATCCCGTCATTTACCGTATCGTGAAAGCGCCGCACCACAGACAAGGCACAAAATGGGTGATTTATCCCATGTACGACTTCGCGCATCCTTTGGAAGACGCGATCGAGGGTATCACGCACAGCTGTTGCAGTCTTGAATTTGAGGATCACCGTCCCTTGTACGACTGGGTTGTCGAAAAGTGCGGATTCAACCCCCGCCCGAGGCAAATCGAGTTTGCAAGGCTCAACCTTACCCACACGATTATGAGTAAGCGTTATCTTCGTCAGCTTGTCGAAGACGGCGTGGTCGAAGGGTGGAACGATCCCCGTATGCCGACGTTAAGCGGTATGCGCGAAAGGGGATATCCCGCGGAAGCCATCCGCGATTTCTGCTCCCGCATCGGCGTGGCGAAGGCAAACAGCGTCGTCGATATCGCGCTTCTGGAACACTGCGTCCGCGAAAACCTTAACGAAAACGCAACGCGCGCAATGGCGGTTCTGAAACCGTTGAAACTTATTATCGAAAACTATCCCGAAGGGGCGACGGAAACCGTCGAAATCGAAAACAATCCCAACAAAGAAGGCGCGGGTACTCACACCGCGACTTTCAGTCGCGAACTTTTCATCGAAGAAAGCGACTTTTCGCTGAATCCCCCCGCAAAATATTTCCGCTTAAAACCCGGCGGAATGGTAAGGCTCAAAGGCTCGTACATCGTCGAATACACCGGTTGCGACGTCGACGAAAACGGCAACGTCAAAGAAGTGCGCTGCAAGTATATCGAAGACAGCAAATCGGGCGGCGCGAACGCGGGCATCAAGGTCAAGGGCGTAATACACTGGGTGAACGCAAACGACTGCGTCGACGTAACGGTAAATCGTTTCGATTATCTTATTAACGACGTCGAAGGCGACCTTATGGATCGCGTCAACAAAAACTCGAAGACGGTTGTCCGCGCGAAAGCCGAAAAATTCATCGTCGAAAACGCAAAGGCGTACGACCGCTTCCAGTTTATGAGGCAGGGCTATTATATGGCGGTAAGCAATTTCGACAAATCCGCGCCCGTGTTCAACGAAGTCGTGGGGCTGAAAGACAGCTTCAACAAATAAGACAAAAAAAGAAAAACGCCGTCAACTTTTTTACGAAAAGCGTTGATATGTAAACTATTTTAGTTTATAATAGTTAAGAAGTATCTTGGAACCACGACGGTTTTTTCGTGATTTCGACCATTGTTTAAGGAGATAAATTATGGCAGTATGTAAAACTTGCGGTTCAGTAGTCCATCAGGGCGACTCGTTCTGCCCCGTTTGCGGACAAGGCCTGTTCAACCCCGAAGACGCGCTTATCTGTTCGGCTTGCGAAACGCCGAATGCGCCCGGGACGCGCTTTTGCAAACATTGCGGCGCGGTGCTTCTGAGAAAGCCCAAGACGGTTCAATGTCCCGTATGCGGCAGCGAAAACGCCGAAGACGCCTTATATTGCACGGCTTGCGGCAGCGAAATGCCCGGCGATTTCGAAAAAGAGTTCGAGGTGGAAAGCATCGAAAGACTGCAAGCGGTTTTGCCACTCATCCACTCTTATGCCGAAAAGTTCAACGGCGAATTTGACAAACTTTCCGAAGAAGAATTGAAAAATTCCACGTACGTTTGCCCGGTATGCGGCAAGCGCAACAGCATTTCCGACGAAAAGTGCCGTCGTTGCGGCAGAGATAAGAACAGAAGTCTGTACCTTGCAAGCAAGCAACGTATTCCTTCGTTCGAAGACGCCGTCGAGGTGCCCGACGTACCGCACACTCCCGTGGTCGAGCCCGTATTCCCGGTGAAAGCGGACAAAAAGCCTGAGTTTATAAACGGTAAAAAGTCTGCCGACAGCAAACCAGTAAGGGGCGGCGGACAAGCCGGTTACGCAGGCGGCTATGCTTATTCGGGCGACGGATTTATGCAAAATTCGCCCATAGTACAGCCCCTTGCAATCGTTCCGTACGTCACGCAGGAACAGCCCTTGTGGCAGTATGCGTCCAAGGCGGATTATGAAAGAATGCGTCGTAATAACGCAAAAAAATAACGGGGGAATTATGGATAAAAAAACAGAAAACGTTAAAAACGAAAAAGTCGTATTTTACGCTCCGTTGCCGGTCAACAAACCGTATCCTATCATAAGGCCCAGCGAAAAAATCCAACTTCAACCCACGGTAAATCCCGTTGCGATCGTTCCTTACCTGTCCGCGGGCGAGGAAGAAGAAACCGTCGCGCAGTCCGCGGCGGAACAACAGACCGTTGCCGCAAGAAAGACGGAAAAACGCGCGTCGGCACGTGTGTCGGGCGTTCTTATGCTTATCATCGCCACGCTGTCGATAATCCTGTTCGGGTTGTCGTTCGCGGCGAAATATCCCATTGCGGGAGCGGAAAAATACATCAGCCTTAAATACTTTGCCGATATGTTCGACGTGATGCTCAAAACGCACGAATTTGCAAAGTTCGACGTTGTTTTCGCGCCGTATCTTATCGCCGTTGCCTACGTTGCGATAATCGTCAACTTTATTTTGTCGATAATCGCGATTTCCACGGGAAAGAGAATAGGATTTACCCTTTGCGCGGTCATAGCGTTCCTGTGCTTTGTCGTCGCGGCGTTTTATGAGATGAAATTCTTCTCTCAGATCAAAAATCTGGGCAATCTGCTTTCGCGCGATTGCGGTTGGCCCTCGATAATGCTGATTATTATCGGCGGCGCAAACCTTGTGTTCGCATTCGTCTGCAACATAATTTGTCCTAAACACAGAATTCAGGAAACTGTCGAGTTTTAAGCGGAGGTTATATAATGAAAAGAAAAAACAAAAAAGTAGTTGCCGAATCTTTGCCCGTGAACGCGGAAGAAACCATTAAAAACGCCCGCGCGGAAATGAAGGACGAAGATTTTTCGGAACTCAGAATTCAAAAGTCCGAAGCAACGCCCATTCCGCAAGGGAAACCCGCGGCGGCTGCTCCCGCTCCGCAAAACGCGCAAAAAGTCCCGCCCGAGGTTGCAAATCCCGTCGAATATGCGGTGATGCGTCCCGTGGCAGGCGGTCTTCAACCCATAATCGCACCCCGCGGTCAGGTTCAGCTTAACCCTGTCGTAGTGCCTGTGGCGTTCGTGCCGTACGCAACGCAAAACCAACCCGTTTTGCAAATCGACAATAAACCCAAACAGCAACAACCGTTGCCCGAAGTCAAGGATCAACCCCTTGATAAAAAAGCGGCGCGCGCGGCGAAACGCCGCGATAAAAAGCCCGAGTTTGTCGGGGATGACCTTTCCGAAGAAAATGCAATCAAGAAAACGAAAGCCAAAAACCGCGCGTTTGCGGCAATCCTTTTCGTTATCACCCTTGGATTCTTTGCGTTTGTCATTCTCAACCACTTCGCGGCACAACTTAAAATCACAAGCCTTGCGCTTGCCCCCGGCGAGCCCGATATCATTGCCGGCTGGATGAACTTCAATACGAGCAACCTTATCGCACAAGTTCCGCTGTTCCTTTACACCGTGGTATGCGTGATTGCTCTTGCGACGCTTATCGTGGAATTCGTGGGGCTTTGCAACGGCCATGGATACCACATCTGGATTTCCGCGCTTATTCTGTTCGTATTGACGGTGGCGGGCGCAGTTATCTGTGCAACCGTTCCCGCATTCAAAGCGCTTAACGTTCCTTTGAACCCGATTGCGAAGGGCAGTTACGTATGGCGTCTTGCGATGGTGTCGGTGGTATTTTTGATTTTCGCGCTTTGCTTCATTCCAAGGAAGCCCAAGTTCGATAACGACGACGATTTAAGCGATCTGATTTAACAAAAGACAAAGAAAAATCCCGCGGAGCCCGCGGGATTTTTGTTTGCGCTTTTTCGTTTTGTTCGTTTAATATTCTACGCCGGGGATTTCTTCCCATTCAAGAACTTCTTCTCACGTCTTATTGTGTTCGATACAGTATATGTATACCAACTCGGGACTTTGCTGAAACTTTTCGGCGAAAATCGAATTGCCCATTACCATATATAATGGGATTAGGTCGCCTCCTGTTTTTTCCTTATATTCTTTCTCAATTCCGTTCATTCTTTTATCTCCTTCGTATGATTATCTGTTGCAACAATTATTTATTAAAAAATATCGTTTCCTTTTGAGTCCACGCCGACGACGCATTCGAACCCTTCGACTTCGAGTTTCGTTACCGCTTCCGACAAAAGTTCCGGAAAAGCGATGACTTCCGCCGACTTAATCGCCGATTTGTAAAACGCACCCGCTCCGCCGATTGCGACGAAGTAAACCGCGCCGTTTCGTTTTATCGCGTCGATTACCGCGCGCGTGCGCGCGCCTTTACCTATTATACCTTTAAGTCCCGCATCCAGCATATCGGGCGTATAAACGTCCATGCGTTTCGACGTCGTGGGGCCGCAACTTCCAAAAACTTCGCCGTCTTTTGAGGGAGTCGCGCCCGTGTAATAGACAAACGAATTCCGAAGGGGGAAAGGCAAAGGCTCATTGTCTTTCATAAGGGCGAAAATCTTTTTGTGAGCGGCGTCGCGCGCCGTGTAAATCGTGCCGCTTATCGACACGATATCGCCCGCATTCAGCGTTTTCAGTATTTCAATATCGCTTGTTTCGACCTTAATCATTTATCCCTCGATTATTCTTTCGCCGTGGCGCGAGCAATGGCATTGTACGGTGACCGCGACGGGCAGTCCCGCAATATGGGTGTTTTCCGTTTCGATAAACACGCGAAGGGCGGTAACGTCGCCGCGGAAGCCTTCCGCGCCGATGCCAAGAGCGTTGATTTTTTCAAGCATTTCCTTTTCAAGGGAAGAAAGATATTCGTCGGGGTTTTCCTTGTCCAAGTCGTTCAAAAGGGCGTGCTTGCTCATAATCGCCGCCTTTTCCATCGTGCCGCCGACGCCGACGCCCAAAATTACGGGCGGACACGGGCAACTGCCTGCGTCTTTCACCGTTTCCACAACCTTTTCGACCACGCCTTCGACGCCGTCCGCGGGAGTTAGCATAAAAAGCCGCGACATATTCTCGCTGCCGAATCCTTTCATCATGCAGGAAACTTTCACTTTGTCGCCTTTCACGACGCGCGTGTGGATAATCGCGGGGGTGTTGTCGCCCGAGTTTTTGCGGGAAAGCGGATGCACGGACGATTTGCGGAAGTTTTCATACGCTTGTCTTACGCCGTCGTTTACGGCATCTTCGACGTATTTCCCGGAAAGCGCGACGTCTTGTCCAATTTCCAGGAATACGACGGCAAGCCCCGTATCCTGACATACCGGCGAGTTTGTATCCCGCGCGATTTCGGCGTTTTCGGTCAGGACTTTCAGTGCGAAACTTTCGCGTTCGTTTGCGCCTTTTGCCGCTTTCAGACGGCAATATACCTTTTCGTCAAGGTGCGTGCCGATGTTTTCAAAAATTTCCCTGATCGCGTTTTCGATTTTTATCGTGTCGATTATCATACTTCACCTTTTTACCGATATAGTATAACATAATATCGCTTGTAAAGCAAAAAAAACCGTGATACAATATTAAACGAGGTTAATATGTCACTGAAAATAATGTCGATCGCCAGCGGCAGTCACGGGAACTGCACTTATATCTCGTCGGAAACGACGCATATCCTTGTGGACGCAGGGGTAAACTTAAAAAGAATTTCAGACGCGTTGAAGACAATCGGCGTGGGGATTACGGATTTGTCGGGAGTTGTCGTCACGCACGAGCACGACGACCATATTTCGGGACTTTCCGCACTTTCAAACGCCGGCGTCAAGGTGTACGCGCACGAGCGGGTTATGCCGCATATCGCGCGCCGAATAGGGCCGATTCCGTTTGAAAACGTAGATTTTTTCGACGCTGGATTTGAAATCGGCGATATTGCGGTTTATCCGTTCAGAATACCGCACGACACGGTATATCCGCTTGCTTATACGTTCGTGTCCGGCGGCGCAAGGGTTTCCGTCGCAACCGACATCGGTCATATAACCGAAGGAATTTTAAGTAATTTGAAGGGTAGTCAGGTAGTATTGCTGGAAGCGAATCACGACGTGGAAATGCTGATGAAAGGCTCGTACGCGCAACGGCTCAAAACGCGTATTTCGGGCGCAAACGGGCATATTTCCAACGATTGCGCCGCAAACGTCGCGACCGTCCTTGCACACAGCGGGCTGAAAACGCTGATTCTCGGGCATATGTCCGAGGAAAACAACTGCCCGGAACTTGCTTTTTCGACGGTATTGTCCGCCCTTGACGCAAACGGGTTTTCGGACAAAGTCCGCGTCGAACTTGCATATCAGAATAAATGCGGAGAACTTATCGAAGCCGATGAAAAATAAGAATTTCAAGTTTTCAAACACGGGCAACGCGTTTCTCGTTGCGTTTGCGACCTTTTACGTCCTGAGCCTTATTTACGAATTCTCTTTCCGTTTCACAAGCGGAATGAGCGGAGCGGCGGCGTGGTGTCAGTATCTTATCAACCCCGTTGCGTTCATAGGCTCGATGCTCGTTTACGCAAAGCGTAAAAACGTCGACGTCGTGTCCGCGACGAAACTTAACAAAAAAATCGGGCTGAAACAAATCGGCATACTTTCGCTGCTGTCGGTATGCTGCATTATGGCGTTTTTGCCCGTGTCGAACATATTTTTGGACATACTGCAAAGAATAGGCTTTGATAACGGCGGAATTAACATTCCTGATACGACCGTATCGGCGGGCGCGTATTTTTTAGGAGTGCTGCTGCTTGCGGTGTTTCCTGCGTTTGCCGAAGAGTTTCTGATGCGCGGCGTCGTCCTGAACGCGGCGTCGAGAAAGCGCGATTATTCCTATGCGATACTTATTACCGCGGGTATGTTTTCGCTTATGCACGGCAATGCATATCAAACAGTACATCAGTTTTTATTGGGCGCGGTGCTTGCTTACGTCGTGCTTGTGTCGAAGTCGCTGTGGGCTGGGATTTTCCTGCATTTCTTCAACAACTTTTTAAGCCTGACGTTAGAGATTCCGTATCAGGCATACGGGTCGTATTTGGAACAAGTGCCCGCGTGGGCTTGGTATCTCATCTGGATTGTGGCGATACTTTTAGGCGGCACGCTTGTCGTATATCTTCTGAAAAAGTTCACGAAAGTAAGCGCGCCGAAACGCGTTGAAATTTTGCCGGATAACGCCGAAGTCATCGACGTTTACGAAAATAAGGACGGCGTTTATTCCACCGAAAAGACCTTGTCCGTTAAAGCAAAAGAAAGCAAAAACGACTTTGTGGCGGCATTTAGGGATTTGTGCGGAATTTTCAAAAAAGGCGGATTAAAGGCTGCTTATAATAAGATAAACACCATAATCCGCGATATTACGCCCGAAGACGACGAAATGACCGAGATGTCGCGCGAGGACTTTTTCCCGTCGAATATCAAGCTTGTTTACGTCATTCTCGCAGTAATCTGGATTATCTCGCTGGTCAGCGGATTTTTGAATTGATGACAAAACGTTTCGCAAAAAACGGCATATACGCGTTCTCGATGCTCCTTATCGCAATCTTTCGTATTATGGTGTCTGATGGGGTTTTGTCGGGGTTTTCCGTGCTCGGTTCCGACGCCGTGTGGAGCGTCGTCGTGCAAGTCGGATTTATGGGCGTCGTGCCGTTTTTACTATACGTAATATATCTTAAAATTTCCCGGGACAAGCACGCCTTAAAAACAATCGCGGCGGAGTTCAAGTACGATTCGTTGCCCGCTAATAAAAGTTGGGTTTATATTTTCCTGATTTCGATTTTCGCAACCTTTATGGTGACGTGTTTGTCAAACGTCTGGTACAATCTTATTTCGGTTATCGGCTACACTCCTTTGGTTTCAAAACCGCTTGTTTACGACAACGTCGGCGTACTGTTTGCGGATATCGCGCTCACGGCGATTCTTCCCGCGACGTTTGAAGAGTTCACAAATCGCGGACTTTGTTACGGCGCAAACGAAAACGCACGGTTTCCGACTTTTGCGATAATTCTTTCGGCATTGATGTTCGCGCTTATGCATACGAACGTCACGCAGGTGTTTTACACGTTCTTCTTCGGGCTTATCACGGGCGCGCTCGTTTACGTCACGAAAAGTATATATCCCGCGATGTTTTGCCATTTCGTCAACAACTTCGTTGCGGTGATGCGCGATTACGGACGGCAAACGGGAAAAGGCTTCGATTTTCTGAACAAGGCGTACGGTTTTCTGCTTGGCACGACCAAAGGCGGAATAATCGCCACGATATTGTTTATACTCGTTGCGTTTTTGATGTTCGTATTGTTTTTGAAGACGTCGGTTATCGAGAGCGACAAAAGGATCGAAAAAGGCAAGGAAGTCGCGTTTTGCAAGGAAGAGACCGCACGGATTGACAACGCGCCGCTGTATTTTGCGATAACGCTGAATACGCTTATTACGATATTTACCTTTGTATGGGGGGTTATAAGATGAAAATCAACGTCGTGTGCGTGGGCAAGATAAAAGAAAAGTATTTTTCGGACGCGATAAACGAATACGCAAAAAGAATTTCAAGGTTTGCGGAGTTCAAGGTTATCGAGTGCGCGGAATTCCCCGTGAAAAACCAAAGCGCGGCGGAAGTATTGCAGTCTGTCGAAAAGGAAGGCGAGAAAATACTCGAATGTGTCAAAGGGTGTGTCATATTGACAGCGATTGACGGGAAAATGCTGGATTCCGTGGAGATTTCGCGGTTAATGAGTGTCAAAATGACAGAGGGTGTTTCCGAGATAACTTTCGTCATCGGCGGCAGCAACGGCGTGAGCGACAAAGTGAAAAACCGCGCCGATTTCAAAATTTCTTTCGGGAAAGCGACTTATCCCCATCAGCTTATGCGCGTGATTTTGTCGGAGCAGATTTACCGCGCGTTTTCGATAATGAACAATCTGCCGTACCATAAATAACTTTCATAATTACTTCAAATCAGGTCAAAAGAAAAAGTTTTTTCATATTATGTCGTATGATTTACGCGTACGACGATTTATTGAACGACCTTAAAACAAGAAAAAATTATTTTTCAATCGGACAAAGCGTGTTTTCGCGCGAAATTTTCGCATTTGTTAAAGGACGGGGGAATCCGCACGCGCTCATATTCGGCGGGATTCACGCAAGAGAGTGCGTTACCGCCGACGTAGTGATGCGGCTTTACGATAATTACGACGAAAGTTTGCCGGCGATATGTTTTGTGCCGCTTGTAAACCCGGACGGCGCGATGCTTGTGAAATATTCGCTTGACGGGGCGGAGTATTCGTCGCGCGAATTTTTGAAACGGGTGAATAATAATTCAACGGATTTTTCAAAGTGGAAAGCAAACGGGCGGGCGGTAGACCTCAACGTAAACTTCGACGCGGACTTCGGAAAAGGCGAAAGCAACGTGTTTTATCCCGCGCCCGAAAACTACGTCGGTGAGCGTCCGTTTTCCGAGCCCGAAACGCTTGCTATGAAAAAATTGACTGAAAATTTCGGCTTCAAAGCGGCGATGTGTCTGCATACGAAGGGAAATCTTATCTATTATGGCTATAAAAAATTGAAATGTTATAAAAATTATGTTAAAATGATTGCAGCCGCAACCGGACTTCCCGCCGTGACAAGCGACGGCAGCGCGGGCGGTTACAAGGACTGGTTTTTGAAAAACGGCTTTGGATTTTCGATAACGGCGGAACTCGGCGACGATTGTCTTTTTCACCCGATTTCACGCGATTACACGGCGGAATTTGCGAAAATCCTTGAAAACACGCCGAAAATACTTGCAAAAATCGGTGAAGAAATATGGATGAAAAGTTTATGCGCCGCGCAATCGAGCTCGCAAAACAGGCGGAAACTTTCGACGAAGTCCCCATCGGCGCGGTCATCGTCCTGAACGGAGAGATCGTCGCGGAAGGCAACAACAGAAAAGAACGGGACAATTCGGCAATTTCGCACGCGGAAATCGTCGCGCTTAAAAACGCCAACGAAAAACTCGGCTGGTATCTTTCGGACTGCGAAATGTACGTGACGCTCGAACCGTGCGCGATGTGTGCGGGCGCGCTTATAAACAGCAGGCTGAAAGCGGTTTACTTCGGCGCGTACGACCAAAAAGCCGGCTGCTGCGGCACCCTTTACGACCTTCCGACGGACAAGCGGTTCAATCACAGACTCCACGTCGAAGGGGGCATCTTAAAAAACGAATGCGCCGCGCTCCTTTCGGAATATTTCAGAAAAAAACGCAAAAAAGACAGCGACATACAAGGTGAAAAATGATTATTATCGGTCTTGGCAACAAAGGACTTTCCTATAAAAACACATATCACAATATGGGTTTCGACGTCGTGAGCAAACTCGCGAAAGAGCTGGGCGTCAGGTTTTCGCATACCGAGTGCAAGGCAAAAACCGCCGTTACGAACGTGAACGGGAAACGCGTCGTCCTTGCAAAACCCGAAACGTATATGAACCTTTCCGGCGAGTCGGTCAGGGAACTTATGGGGAAATATAAGGAAACGGCGGACGGCATAATCGTGATTTACGACGATATCGACATCGCAATCGGCACGATCCGCGCAAGGAACGCGGGAAGCGCGGGCACTCACAACGGAATGCGGAACATCGTGGAATGCTTGAACGGCAATACTGCTTTCAAGCGCATCCGCATCGGCACGGGATTCGACCACGGCAACGTGCCCCTTTACAACGTCGTGTTGTCGAAAGTCAAGGGCGAAAACAAAACGCTTGTCGACGCCTCGACCGACTTTGTCGCAAACGAACTTTTGTCGTTTTTGAAAGACGGCGACTTTGACAAACTTATGAGAAACGTCAACGGATTTAAGCCCGAATGACGAAAAATATAAAAACGAAATGTACGACTTTTTGAGACTCGAAAACTTAAAAGGCGACTTCAAAAACCTTCTCGACGCAGTACGGGGTGGCAAAGCCACCACGGCGTTTTCGCTTGTCCAAGGAGCAAAAAACCACGTTACAAGCGCAATTCCGGGCGTTAAACTGCTGATTGTGCCGGATAGACTTGCCGCCGAAACCGCATACACTCGTCTGAAAGCGTATGTGAACGACCGCGTCGTGTTTATCCCCGACAAGGACGACGTACTCTTGAACAGAAAAGCGGGCTCGGTCGGACTCACGGGAAGAAGAATCGAGGCGTTGACGCGCCTCATACAAAACAAAGCGGAAATCGCGGTTATCCCCGCCGAGGCGCTTTTGCAGTATTATCCCAACGTCGATGCGTTCAGGGCGGCGCACGTTACCCTTATGAAAGAAGAAGAGTACGCACCCGAAAAAGTCGCGAACAAACTTGTGTCGATGGGTTATACCCGCGTCGAAAGCATGTCCGACCGCGGCGAATTTTCATTGCGCGGCGACGTTCTGGACGTATATCCACTTGCAAGCGAATACCCGATAAGGATAAGTTATTTTGACGACCTTGTCGAAAGCATAAAATTTTTCCGCCCGGAGACGATGGAAAGCGTGAAAGAAATCGGACACGTCACGCTGTCGCCGGCAACCGACGTACTCATCACCCGCGACGAAGCCGACAAAATCATCGGAAAAATCAAAAAACACCGCACGACGAACGGTGGGGCAAACGACGTAATCGACGACGTCATCGGCAGGCTCGAACTTAATCCGACCGACAGAAACCTTGTGTGGATAACGCCGTTTATCGACGAAAGAAGCGTGATTTTCGATTATCTTCCGCGCGACGCGACGATTATCGTGGACGAGCCGAAACTTTTGTACGATAAGTTGGAACTTATCGAAAAGGAACACTCGTCAAGGGTAAAAAGCCTTGTCGAAAGCGGCGAAGTACTGCCGATTCATAAGGAGTCGATTTTAACGCGCGCATACGCTCTGACGTATATAAGGGTGATGAAGCGGCTTGCTTTTCAGCAGTTGACCGCGCTCAATCCCGTGTTCGAGTCAAGCGCCGTATATACGCTCAAATCGCAGCAGCCCGCAAAGTATTATCTTGACCGCAACGTGCTTTACACCGACGTCAAAAATTTCAATGCGACGGGCTACAAAGTCATGCTTTGCTGCGGCGACGAAAACCGCGCGAAAAACGTGTCGAAATCGCTCAAAGAAAACGATATTTACGCAGAGTGCGACGAAGATTTTTCACGCAGTAAAATCATTGCGACAAAATCCCCGATACGCGTCGGATTTATATATCATCAGGCAAAACTCGTCGTCCTCGGAATGGACGAACTTTTTGGCAAAATCGGACAGAAAACAGAGTTAAGCAAACCAAAAACGGGGTTTATCCAGTTAAAAACGGGAGATTACGTTGTTCACGAGCAATACGGAATCGGCGTTTGCGAAGGCTCCGACCGCATCACCGTCAACGGGATAACGCGCGATTACGTCGTGCTTCGTTACCGCGACGGCGGAAAACTTTTCGTGCCCATCGACCAGATGGATATGCTGACGAAGTTTTCGGGCGGAGAAACGCCGAAACTCAATAAACTCGGCGGCGACGAATTCAAAAAAACCAAAGAAAAAGCGAAGGCGTCGATACGTAAACTTGCCTTCGATCTGCTGAAACTTTATCAGGAACGCGAAAAGCAAAAAGGATATAAATATTCCCCCGATACGCCGTGGCAGCGCGAATTCGAGGAAAATTTCGAATACGACCTGACCGACGACCAGGATCGCGCCGTCCGCGAAATCAAGGACGATATGGAAAAAGGGCGCGTGATGGACAGGCTTGTCTGCGGCGACGTCGGTTACGGCAAAACGGAAGTGTCGTTCCGCGCGGCGTTCAAAACGGTCATGGACAACAAACAAGTCGCGATTCTTGCCCCGACGACAATCCTTGCAAAACAGCATTTCAACACCTTAAACGCAAGGTTGCAGGGATTCGGGATAAAGACGGTACTTTTATCAAGGCTTCAATCGGACAAGGAAATCGACCGCTCGCTCAAAGAAATCGAAGACGGCGTGGTAAGTATCGTCGTCGGCACGCACCGCATACTGTCGAAAGACGTAGCGTTCCACGATCTCGGGCTTTTAATCCTTGACGAAGAGCAGCGTTTCGGCGTGGAGCACAAGGAAAAACTGAAAACCGTGAAAAAGGACGTCAACGTTTTAACTCTCACCGCAACGCCGATCCCGAGAACGCTGAATCTTGCGTTGAGCGGAGTCCGGGACATAAGTCTTCTGGAAACCCCGCCGAAAAACCGTTTGCCCGTGCAAAACTACGTCGTCGAATACAGCGACGGGCTGTTAAAAGACGCCGTCATGCGCGAAGTGAGCCGCGGCGGACAGGTGTTTATCCTTTACAACTACGTCGAAACCATCGAGGCGTTTGCCGAAAAGGTCAGGAAACTCGTTGACGGCAAAGCAAGGGTGATGGTGGCGCACGGTCAGATGGGCGCGGGCGAACTTGACAAAAGAATGACGTCGTTTTATCAAAGGGAAGCGGACGTGCTTATCGCAACGACGATTATCGAAAACGGCATCGACCTTCCCGACGCGAACACTCTTTTCGTCATCGACGCCGACAGATTCGGGCTTTCGACTTTGTATCAGTTAAGGGGCAGAGTAGGCAGAAGCGGCGCGCTTGCACACGCATATTTCACGACGCGGCTTAACAAAGTCCTGACCGACGACGCCGTAAAACGCCTTACCGCACTTACCGAATACAGCGACTTCGGTAGCGGATTCAAAATATCGCTGCGCGACCTTGAAATAAGAGGCGCGGGGACTTTCCTCGGGGCGGAACAGCACGGCCATATCGAAAAGGTCGGCTATGAACTGTACAGCAAGATTCTGAAAGAAACCGTGGAAGAAATCAAAAACGGCGGCGTAAAGAAAGAAAACAACGTGCTTATCAAAATCGACGTCGACGCATACGTCCCCGAAGATTACGTGGGCGACGGCGACAAAATCAGGGTATACAAGCGCATTTCGGAAGTTACGAGTGTGAAAGAAAGGGACGAACTTATCGCGGCGCTGTCCGACGTATACGGCCCCGTGTCCGCGCCGCTTAAAAACCTTATCGACATCGCGCTGTTAAAAAGCCTTGCCGGCGAATACGACGTCGAAAAAATCGTCGCGACGAAAAAGGGCGCGGCATTCGTGTTCCGCGACGCGAACGTTTTCAAGGAGCAAAACCTGCTTTCCGCCGTGGCAAAACTTACCGAAGACGTCGTGCTGACGGCGACCGTACCCCCGCAACTGTTGTTCAACACAAAGGGGCTGACGGTCGAACAGGTTGTCGAAAAGATGATAAACTTTTTGCTGATCACGCAAAAATCGTGAAATTTCCCGCGTGAAAAACAAAAAAACGATAAAAAGGAAAATATATAAAAACGTTTGCCTAATTTAAGGTAATCTTATATAATATGGTGTACGGTTTTTATTATTATATATAATTCCGCAAGGAGTCTATGATGAATATTAAGAAATTCTTGGCAGTTATACTTGTGACGATTATCGCGATTACCGTGTTTGCGGGTTGCGACGTTATCACGAAGAACGAGGAGCGCGACTACAATCAATCGCTTGCCACCGTGAAATACGCAGGGCTTACGTCCACCGTCACGAAGGGCGAGTTTAACGAGTCGTTCAACTCACTTGCCTACTATTACGTTTACTATTACGGATACACCGTCGACGAAGCGGCGTCATCCATATTGGATTCGCTTGCCCAGCGCAAGCTGCTTATCCTTTACGTCCGTGACGAAATCGCAAAAAAACAGGGCGTCGCAAACACCACCGCGGTTGCAGACCTTTTGAACGCCGTTGAGAAAAACGAAGCGGTAAAGAGCGCGAACGAATCCATGGCAAAGTGGTATAAGCAGGTGTTTGAGGAACTCTGGAAAGAGGCAAACTCCACCGACGACACGACAGACGATACGAAAGACGACGATAAAGTCGACGAAACCGACAAAATCGCCGCGCGTCCCACACGTCCCGACAAGGCGGAAGCGGAAGTCAATTACGATGCGGATTTAAAGCCCGAAGACGCCGAAATCAAATTCTTTGAAAAGGCGAAAAAAGATTTGTTCACCGCAAAAGAATGGGAAGAACTCAACAAGGTCGAAGGTAAGGTCGATTACGTCGACAAGGCGTTGAACGAACTCAAAAAGCAACTTGCAGACAACTACAAGTCCTATGACTATTACCTTAACAGCGCGTACGAAACCCAGCTTATCTCGAAGTATAAGAGAGAACTCGGCAAGGATTTCAACCCCGACGACGCCGCAATTAAGAGCGAATACGACAGATACGTTTCTCTCAACAAGGAAAGATTCAGCATCGAAACGAAAGCGAATTACAAAACCGCAATCTCGTCGTCCCTGACAAACACCGTTTATCATCCGACGTCGGAACACGGCTACGGCTACGTTTTCAATATTCTCTTTAAGTTCAGCAAAGACCAGTCGACCGAACTTAAAAACTTCACGGCGGGACAACCCGACAAAACAATCGTCGAAAACTATCGCAAAAAACTTGCGGAAAAAATCGAGGTTATGAAGTCGAATCCCGATTACGATCCCGACGAAGTCTGCGAAGAGTGCGAAAAAGCACAAAAAGACAACAAGGACCCCAACAAGTACTGCACGAAAGAAAAATGCAACGCCCGTCCTTACGAGGTCGATAGCGAAGGCAATATCAAGAAGTACAAAGTAATGGACGTAATCAACGAACTCACGGCGAAACTCGACGCGGCAACTACGTTTGAGGCAAAACGCGAAATCGCGGCGCAGTACGTTTATATGGTAAACGACGACAACGGTATGTATAATACGAGCAGCAATAACGCCATCACCGGAAACGGCAACGGATACCTTATCTCGCCCCACGAAGACGATAAAACTTACGTCGAAGAATTTTCGAAAAAGGGCAGAGAACTTGTAAATAACGGACTCGGTTCGTACGGTTGGTGCGTTACCGACTACGGCATTCACTTCATGTTCGTAAGTTACATTCCTTACGACACGACGGTTTCGGGCGTAGCGGACGACCTTATTCCCCTTGACTACATCGTTTACTACGGCCGCGAAGACGACGAAAACGACAAAAATAAAACGCTCCGTGACGTCATTGTCCAAGATCTTAAATCCAAAAATACCGAGGCACGTTATCAGATTGCCGCTCAGAACGCAATCGCAGCAAACAAAGACAACTCGATTTCAAGGAATAAGAAAGTCTGGGAAAAGACGGTGAAAGAACTCAAAAAATCGCTTGGCGTAAAAGACTAAGACAAAACAATCAAAAACCTTCGGGCAACCGAAGGTTTTTTTATCGGGTTTTTTGAAAGAAAAAACAACCGCAGGAAAATCTCAAAAATTAGTATTGTAAAACCAAGAAACTTATGATATTATATAATTAATAAAACATCTTTCGGAGTCATTATGCTAAACGAAAACAATTTTGAAAAACACGAAAAACTGAAAAAAAAGTTGAAGATCGCGGGATTTGTCCTGGTGATTGTCGGGGCGGTGCTGACGCTGGCGGCGTTTATCGACTTTTTTATAACGGTCGGTAATCCCGACAAAGGAATGCCCAAACTCTTCTTCCTGGCGTTTATAGGGCTTCCCATGCTGGGTATCGGGGCAGGGCTTCTCACCTTTGCGTTCCGCCGCGAAATTGCCACGTATTCCAAAAACGAAAGTGTGCCCGTCATTAACGAGGCAAGTTCGGAAATCGCGCCGGCAATACAAAACGTCGTGAAAGCGGCAAAAACCGAAAGCGGCGTCAGGTGCGAATGCGGCGCGTTGAACGACGCTGACGCGAAGTTCTGCAAGGCGTGCGGAAAGCCGCTTGCAAAAACCTGCGACAACTGCGGCGAAAATAATTCCGCCGACAGCGCATACTGCAATAACTGCGGCAACAAGCTGTAATAAAAAGAGAAAAGAGGACTTGCTTTTGCAAGTCCTTTTTTTGTGACGAAAAGAGATTATATGCCGCCGTACGACAGGGAAACACAATGGTTTTTCAAAAGTCTTAAACGGCAAAAACCGCTGTTTATCGGTCAAAACCGCGCGATAAAACATAATATTGCGACAACAGGACAAAAAACAAAAACAAAAAAGACAGCCCGCGGGCTGTCTTTTTTATGCAAGAAAACAAGTTGTTTTTAACGAGGTTCCGAATTACTGCTCCTGCGTTTCCTGCCTAAGCAGAGTTGCGTAGCGCAGCATATGTTTGCGCGACGACACACCGAGTTTTTCCAAAATGTTATGGTTGTGGAATTTGAGCGTGCTTTCGCGGATATTAAGGACGTCGGCGATTTCGTTTGCGGACTTGCCGTCAATATACAAGTCGAAAATCGTTCTTTCCGTTTTTGTGAGTTCTTTCAGCCCGGCTTTGAACGCCTCGTAGTTGTCCGGATCGATTTCGTTTTTGCGGGAATACGCAAGCCTTTCGATTTCGGCTTGTCGCTTGTCGATTTCGGCGGTTTGGTTTTCGGTGACGCTTGCAAGTTCCTCGTTCCGGCGTTTCAGCTTATCCGTTTCGAGATCGCGCAGTTTATCCTGTTCGGCAAGGTACACGAACAAGTCGTCGATTTCGATAATGTCGGAGTTGTTTTCGGCGTGCTCCTGCTTGCGGATTTGTTCCAGATTTTTTATCACCGGCGCGACGAATTTTCGTGAGAAGACAACCGAAAGCACGACGGCGGCGAACACCAACAAGAAGCACACCAAAACGATTCTCGTTGCGTTGACCGCAATGGTTTTGTCAAAGCCGCTTTTCGGCTGCATTACCACAAGGGAGTATGCCGTATCGCATATCGAAATCGTTTTCGTGACGGCGACGAAATTTGTTTCGCCGCTAAGTTCGGTAAGGTTGTTTTTAATTATTTTCGGGGAAAGAGTGCCGCTCGGTTTCAGGGAATAGCCGCCGAGAACGCCCGTCCAAAAGATATTTTCGCAGTCGATTTTGCTGTCTTTTGAAGTTTTTGAAAAAGTGCAGGTCAGTTGATCCAACCTTGTCGGCTGGGCGAAGTAGTCCTTGAAGTAGGTGTTGGAGATTTCAAAGCCGCAGATGCCGTAAAACGTGTTGTCCGCGCCGAAAATCGGGATGATATAAGCCATCGCATTGTCGCTTGTGCCGTCAAGCGCATAAACGTCGGACAGCAGCGGTCTTTTATCTTTTACGGATTTGCCGAAGATGTCTTTTATTTCCGTCACCGATTCGGAATTGAATTCCAACCGCCATTTACGATGCGGCATTATGCCGTTTTGCCTGCCGAGATCCGAGTTTCCTCTGTACATAAGCAACGTTTCGTCCGTGCGGTCGAGGGTACTGCGCTGGAAGTACAGCCCGGTTCTGAATTTGTCGGCGTTTGCAGCACCGGAGTTTACGGTTGCGTCCATCATAATAAACGCGCCCGAGGCGTCGGCTTTCAGCAGTTCTTCTCTGAGTTTAGGCAAAAGGGCTTTCTGCACGCCTTCGGTATGCGCCCGTGAGTTGTTCAGATTGCCGAAAGGAATCCCGTTTTCGGACAGATACGCGTCGATTATCGCCGAAGAGTCGGCGGCAAGCATTTCGCCCATCATCGAGAGATCGTCAAAGTATTTTTCGATTTGTTTTGTATAAAACTCGTTCTGAAAAGTGAGATTGTTGGAATATTTTTCGGTCGTCGTCGAGAACTGCCCGGCGAAAAACAATCCGCAGCTTACAAACACGCCGACAGCAAGAACCAGCGCGAGCATATACAACAAAAGCTTGCGCCACATTGATTTTTTTCTGTTTTTGAAATCGGCGATTCTTAACATATTTCGGGATTTATCGCCGCGTTCAGGCGACGTTATAAAGCGCGGCTCTTATTTTCGCGACGATTTGTTCCGTGGTGTCGCCCGTCGCGTCAAGGTTTTTCTGGATTTTGCGGATTTCGTCGTACAGCGTGCGTACTTTGGAATAATATCCGTCGAAATTCGGTTCTCTCACGAAAGTGCAGGTCGCGACGGTTTTCGTCAGTGCGGCGTAAAGGTTTTTGAAGGCGTCCGACTTAAAAGAGTTTTCGTCGATTTTCGCAAAAGCCCCCGTTCTTACGGGCATATATCCGGTTGACAGGACGAAGTCCACGTTGCGCTGTTCCTCGGTGAACCACCGCGCGAATACGGTTGCCGCCTCGGCCTTTTTGTCGGTCGTTTTATAGGCGCAAAGCCCGACGCCCGCCTGTGTTGCGACTTTCTGTTTTCCCGCCTGTTGGGGCAGGGGTAAAACTTGCAGTTTCATATCTTCCGACGTATTGTCGGGGTACGTGATTTTGTCGTTGGCGTAAAGCACGGAAGCCGAAGAGCCGATGCCGGCGCACGTTTGCGCGGTCATAATCTGCGTGTTGTAGTACATATCGGACACGACGATATGGCCTTTGGCAATCGACGTCGCGAACGCCTCGTAGGCTTTTATAAACGACGGGTTGTTTTCGTCGTACCAACCGTCCTTGTAAGAAACGCCTTCGCCGTCGGAGATTGCACAAAGTTCCGCAAGTCTTATGAGATAATCGATGGCGCAGAAGGGTTTTCCGCCCGACCACTCGTGATATTTTTCGGCGACGGTGAAGAAGCCGTCCCACGTTTCAAGGTCGGACACGGAAACGTTTTTTTCGGCGGCGAATCTTTCAAAAACTCCGCCCGCGATGAACAGCATATAAGTCGATTTGGAAACGGGGAAAACCGAAAGGCGGTCGCCCAGCATGCCGTCGCTCAGAAAATCGGGGACGAAGGCGTCCAGTTCGGTCGGCGTGAAATAATCTTTCCAGTTCAGAAGGTTGTCCGCCCCGAGACTTTGCGCGTCGCCCGAGTGGCAGAAGAACAGGTCGGGCATATCCTTGGAGCCCGCTTTCCCCGCCTGTGCGTCTTTGAGTTTCTTTCCGATCTGGGAAGCGTTGGACATCAGTGTAACGTCAATGACGATTCCTTTTTCCTTGCCGACGGTCGCGTTGAATTTCTCCACGAAGTCGTTCATCGGGGAGTTGGATTGTTCGCCGTAAACGTGCCACATCGTAAGAGTCGTGGGTTTTTTGGGATCGAGCAAGGATTTATTTTTGTTGCAAGCAACAAACGTAAACGGAATTGCAAGAAGCGCCGTGGCGGCGATCAACAAAGTGAGTATTCTTTTGGCATTACGTTTCATAGTGTTTTTCCGTTATTATCAGTCGGGGGGAATTGCCCCGATTTTTCAAAAAAACCAAATTATTTTTGGGTTTTTCCCCACCTTTTGGCGGGTTGGGTGGGGGAAAAGCCGTCCTGATTTTGATATACTGTCTATACACTCGAAGGTGATTATCTGTATTATAGCATAATATGCGCGCGCAAGTCAATCCGCCTTTGAGACAATAAAACGCGAAATTTGCGGCAACTATACAAAAATAATAACAATATCAATAGTGTTCAATTACACTCAATACACTCAACTTATAAGGAGCACTTTATGACACAATACAAAATAAAAAGACCAAAGATATTAACGATAGCTTTTGGGCTTACGATTTGCCTTGCGCTTATGCTGGGCATTATATTATCCGGCACACAGGTGTCGCACGCCGAAACGACAACAATCGACACGTTGGGCGTAGCGTTCAAAAAGGTAAACGTCGGCGACAGTCTTTCCGCCGCGTTTGAGTTCGAAGACGAAGCGGCAAAAACGCTCAAAGTTCCTGAGGGCGCAAACTATACGGCAACGCTCGAATTCGTATCCAAAAACGGGCAAACGACAACGTTGTGGAGAAAAGACAGCGCGTCGTTTCCGTGGAGCAGAGTTGAAAATCAACTTATCGAGCAGAAAGTTGCCTACTGCATCCGCGTCCGTTTTGAGCCGAAAGAAAACTATAAATTGTCCAAAGAAGCAGACGTGCTTAAAAGAAATATGAAGGTTTCCGGCGTGGAACTCGGCAAAGGCAGGGACATAGAACTTTGGGACAGTGCCGGACGAAACACCACTACAACAGCAATAGATATGGATTTTATCATTTCCAGAGGAATGAATTATTTCGGTTATCCGCGATACATATCTCCCCGAATCGACGAAAAGGTGTCGGGCAAAATCAGCACGGATTTTACCGACACGGGTATGTGGATCAGCGGCGCGCCCGCTCCTTATACGTATGAGGCAAAGATTGCGCCCATAGGAATGGAAGTTCAAACGGTCAACGTTTTCGATAAGTCGGATTGCTACTATCAGATAGTCGCCAAAAACGCAATGGACGGCGGAACGATGTATATCACCGCAACGGCGGCGGACGGGCAGACTTGCGATATTCCCGTCACGATTGCGGCAGTATCGGGCGGACACGAGCATTCTTGGAGCGATTTCGGAAAGATAGATTTCGAGCATCACGGCTATACAAAATGCACAGACCCCGCTTGCCCCGGCGTCGCCCCTGCTTTTGACAAAGGCTCGCAATATGCAGTACACGAGTTTGTTGGCGGTTGTACTGAAAAATGCACAAAGTGCGGCAATCTTGGAAACCCCGACGCAAAGCACAATTTTACATATCAGGTCGATGAAAGCGACGCAACTTATCACGTGAAAAAATGCGCGTGCGGCGAAGTTGAAAAGGACGCAAGCGGCAACGTCATAAAAGAAAAACACAGCGGCGGCACGCAAACTTGTCTGAACGGCGCAAAATGCAAGGATTGCGGATACGAATATATCGCAAAGACAGGGCATAAGTTCGAGTTCAGGTCGTTCAAAAACAACGACGGCACCTATACGCACCTTGGATTCTGCAAATATTGCGGAAAGGAAGACACGTCTTTAAGACACTCCCCGACCGGCGGCGTGGCAACCTGTCAGGCACGCGCGAAGTGTAAATATTCACACAACGGCGACGTTTGCGGTTGCGAATACGGCGAATTCAAGGCTCACAATATGGTGGGCGGATTCTGTACGGAATGCGGCGCCGACGAATATATAAAAGAAGTTGTCATCGACGTGCCGGAGTATTGGGAAGGAATGGCATATCGCCCGATGTTTTATCCCAACGTCATAAAAGGGAACGTTATTCCCAAGGGGGAAATTTTCTACAAGGCGTCCACTTATCTTGACGGCAACGACACGCTGTGCAACATAAACGACAGCAACATAAAGTATATTACCAACAACAGCGTAATGTTTTACGTATTTTCGCCGCACACAACCTGCAAATTCCCCGACAGCGTTGACGAAATCAACGTTTCGGTGACTCACGGCGAAGTTCTGAGTAAAAGCATAAGAAAAAGTGATGGCAACCTGATTGTTTTGGTGTTCTTGCGTCTTGACCGCGCGGTACAGTCCATTGACGTCAGCGTTTCGCAACCGCTTGCCGGACATCTTCCCGAAACGTTGCAAATTACCGAGAAAAACGGATACGCAGTGACGATAAACAATATTGAAGGATATTTGCAAGACGGCAAGTTTTACTTAGGTGTGCCTTATTACGCCAATGTTACGATAAAAGCGCCGGAAGGCAAAGTTTTTCCGATTTTAACCCCTGATATCAAAAACTGGCTTTGCAAGAGAAATGTTTTCGGTGGCAATATTATAGAAATTTTGCAAAGCGCGGATTTTACGGAACTGACGGTCAAAATAAAAACGTTGAGCGCAACCGATTGTCTGCACGAAAACGTGACGATGAAAGAAGCGGGAAAACTTGCAACCTGCACGGAAGACGGCGTAAAGGATAAATACGCTTGCGAGGGTTGCGGAAAAGAATTTTTCGACGCAGCCTGCACCATGCCGTGGAGCAACTCGACGGCGAAGTTGCCCAAAACGGGACACAATCCCGGTTCCGAATACAAAATTGAAAAGGATAAGCACTATCGCGTGTGCAAGACCTGCGGCGAGAAAACGGACGAAGCCCCGCACAACTTTGGCACGCTCGTGGCGCAAACGAACCCCACATGCATGCAAAACGGCGTGAAGGCGCATTATGAATGTTCGGTTTGCAAAAAGCTTGTCGACGCGGACAAGAACGAAACGACGCTGGAAGATCTTATAATCCCCGTCAACCCCGATAGCGGTCACAATTTCGGTACGTGGATAGACGAAGTTTCCGCAAGCGACACGGCAAACGGTGAAAAAGCTCACAAGGATTGTCTGATCTGCAACAAACACTTTGATGCAAACGACAAGGAAATGTCCGATTTTGACCTTATTATTCCGAAGTTCGGCACGCATAAAGTAACCGTAAACGGCGAAAACAAAATCTTTGACGAAGGCGAGAAAGTCACCGCGATTGCGGACGATCCGGCGGACGGCAAAGAGTTCGTAGGTTGGCAGGACGAAAGCGGAAAAATCGTCAGCGCGGAAAAGAGTTATACCTTTGAGGTAAAGAGAGAAACGGTTCTTACCGCCGTATATAAAGACAAGACCGCAAACGTCACGGAAAACGCCTCTTCCGACGGGCTGTCCGGCGGACAGATTGCGGGCATCGTGATCGGAAGCCTTGCAGGCGCGGGAATTGTCGGGTTTGCAATATTCTGGTTTGCGGTCAGGAAGAAATCGTTTGCCGATTTAATCGCCGCAATTAAAGGACTCGGCAAGAAAAAACAATAAACACAAAAAACAACGGTTTTAAGTCGCGATTTCGGCGATTTGAAATAAATCACTTAAATCAAAAAGGAGCAAGACTATGAAAAGAAAATCAATCATAACAGTGCTGGCGTTGGTATTAGTGTTGGCGTTGTCGTTGTCGATATTCTCGGCATGCAACAAGAAGCACAAGTATTCCAGCGAGTGGAAGTTTGACGAAAAAGCCCACTGGCACGAATGCACCACGAAGAAACACACCGACACATCGGAGAAACTCCCGCATGAGTTTAAGGAAGACATTGTGAAAGCAGCGGACTACGGCGTGGTCGGCACAAAGAAATTCACGTGTGAGAAATGCGGATATAGTTATACCGAAGACATCAACGCGCTTGGCGCGAAGGACAACGAAATCAAACTTCAAGACGGCAAAACGCTTGGCAAGGAATACGACGGAGAAGTTATTTCGATTACGAAAGACGATTTCGTAATTGAAGGCAATCGCGCACCCGCAATTATGTTCAAGGCGCAAGGCGCGGAAGACGACGAGTACGCCGTAACCGCCCCGAATAAAGTCGGCGAATATACCGTGAAAGTCAGCGTAGCAGCCACGGCAGAGTGGAAATCCGCGACAAAAACTTTTGACTTTGCAATCACCCCCATGGTAATCGGCGTTGACTGGGAGCATCCATACGATAATAAAAATGTTTTCTCAGGCGAACCCGCCGAATTGCTTGCAGGCGAAGAAGCAATGATTACCGTTACAATGAGTAGCGCTAACGTCGGCGCGACAGTCCAAAGCTTTGAAATCACCGGGAAAGACGCGGGCAATTACAGCCTTGCAAGAGAAGACGTCAACGTGGAAATCGTCAAAGCAGACATTAACTTTGAAATCAGCAATGCGAGCGCATTTAATGAGTTGTTCTTTGTCGGCGCAACGAATATCCCCGATCCCACAACAAATTACGTTGAAATCGGCACCGGTTACGGCGAAAGGACTATCGAGTGGATAATGCACCTTGGTGACGGCGTTTGGAGTCGCACCCTTACAAAAGACGAAGTAGTGGGAACAGCAGGCGAATATCGCGTGCGCATTCAATATGCGGAAGGCGACAACTACAATTTCGGAGCCACCCAGTACGTCAGCTTCACTGTAAAGAAAGAAAACGTGCTTACCATAAAAAATATAATCGGTCCTGATGGTAATCCTATCGCCGGCATAACCGATAGTACTTTGGGAATTAAGTATGGCGAAAATAGAATTAATATGCAGGCTCAGATAGACGGATTATGCGAATATTTGACAAACGCAGACAATGCAGAGAAATACTTTATTATCAGAGTTCAGTGCGGAGAAACCGTCATTGCAAGATTTGAAAGAAGAGGCGTGCAGACCATGAGCGATTTACATTATGTGTACACGTATGGCGGTATGTCGTTCGATAATGACCGAGTGACCGGTATGCATTTCGATTTGTTTGGCGCAAACGAGTACGTTAGCGCGGAAGGCAAATGGATTGGTAACGAAGATTTGGAAATTACGATAGAAATAACAGACTCCAAAGACCACCCCGTACTCAGCAAAGACTCTTTGCAGAACAGCTCATCGGTTGGAGGCGGTCAAATCGCGGTGTTTGAAGTGCAACTTCCCGAGGGAGATGACATTATTTGCACGTTCGACGTGAGTTGGTCGGGTTCGCCGAAGAATATCGAAATGGTATTGTACGATGCGGTTACCGGTTCCGAAACAAGCATTGTTGTTAATAAAGTCGGCGAAAACAAATTTTCGTTCACGGAAACTTCCGGCAGAAAGAGTTTTTACTTGTACGTAGAAGAGTTGGAAGCGACCAATAATGCTTCGGGGTTTACGATAACGGCTTCCTTTGAATCGTTGAAGAGGTTGAATTTCACGGATAACGTTGCGTCGGACGAAAGGTTTTACTCGAAAGGCGCATCGGCAAAATTTATTGTCGGTGTAGGCGACGCGAGTTCGGAACAGAATTTGAAATACACTGTTGCGCTTTCAAATAATGATAATTTTAGTTATCAGGTTCACGATAAACAAGGCAACGCCATTGAGCTGGTGGATGGTTCTTTCACTATCCCCGCAGGAACAAATGTTGAAGATTATATCATAACGGTTACTTGTGAAAATATTTCAGGCGGTGGCCCCGGCCACGGCATTGGGGTAAAATGCAAGTTGACGGTAACGAAAGAAATCGTCGCGGCATAATTCAACAAAATAACAACAAAAAAATCGGATAAGCGGGGTAAAACCCGCTTGTCCGAAAAACATTTTACTTAAAGAAGAAAATAATTAAATTTACATATAAAAAAATAATAAAGGTTTTAAGTCGCGATTTTCGGCGATTTGGAATAAATCACTTAAATCAAAAAGGAGAAAGACTATGAAAAGAAAATCAATCATTGCAGTGCTGGCATTGGTATTAGTGTTGACGTTGTCGTTGTCGATATTCTCGGCATGCAACAAGAAGCACAAATATTCAAGCGAGTGGAAGTTTGACGAAAAAGCCCACTGGCACGAATGCACTACGAAGAAACACACCGACACGACGGAGAAAATCCCGCACGTGTTCACGTGGACAGAAAAAACGCCCGCAGGCGTTCATACGGACAAAGTCGAAAAGGGCGTATGTGAATGCGGATACGAAACCGAAAGGACAATTTCCGGCACCGCAACGCACACTTACGGCACGGAATGGACAAAAGACGAGTCGGGACACTGGCACGATTCGACCTGTGACGCAACGGCTCCCACGCATGACGTAATGAAGGGCGATTTCGCCGCGCATACCTTTGACGAAGGCAAAGTTACCAAACCGGCGGACTACGGCGTGGTCGGCGAAAAGAAATTCACCTGCACGGTATGCGAATATAGCTATACCGAAGAAATCGACGCACTTGGCGCAAAGGACAACGAAATCAAACTTGCAGACGGCAAAACGCTTGGCAAGGAATATGACGGAGAAGTTATTTCGATTACGAAAGGCGATTTCGTAATTGACGGCAATCGCGAACCCGCATTTATGTTCAAAGTAAAAGGCGCGGACGACAATACGTACACTGCAACCGCCCCGAAGAATGCCGGCGAATATACCGTGAAAGTCAGCGTAGCAGCCACGGCAGAGTGGAAATCCGCGACAAAAACTTTTGACTTTGCAATCACCCCCATGGTAATCAGCGTTGACTGGGAGCATCCATACAATAATTCAAATGTTATCTCAGGCGCACCCGCCGAATTGATTGCAGGCGACGAAGCAACCATTATCGTTACAATGAAATATGCCTACGTCGGCGCGGCAGTCCAAAGCTTTGAAATCACAGGGAAAGACGCGGGCAATTACAGCCTTGCAATAGAAGACGTCAACGTGGCAATCGTCAAAGCAGACATCGTCAACTTTAAAATCAGCAATGCAGACGCATTCAAGGAGTTCTTTGTCGGCGCAACGAATATCCCCGATCCCACAACAAATTACGTTGAAATTGGCGATGGTTATGGCGACAGGGATTTCAAGTGGCAAATACACAATGGCGACGGCGTTTGGAGTCCGGCTCTTCCCAAATCTATGGTAAGAGAAAACCCGGGCGAATGGCGCGTGTGCATTCAATACGAGGATGGCATAAACTACAATTTCGGAAAAACCGAGTATGTATATTTCACCGTAAAGGCGAAACCAAGAAGGCTTACCGTTAAGAGCTTTGCGGGCAAAACGTACGACGGTAAACCTTTTGCGAATTTCACCTTTAAAAACCTTGTTAACAAATTTGGTGCAACTACACTTGACGGCGTAGTAAATATCACGTCGGCTACGGAATCCGGCGAGAAATATGTCGAGTACCGCAAGAAAGGCGACACCTTGTGGACAAAGGTAACAGACGTCGCCATTCCCAAGAACGCAGCCGAATATGAATACCGCATCGGCGTCACGGCAACGGACGAATGGGAAGCCGTGGTTTCCGAAGTAAATACGTTCACAATTAAACCGTATGAGTTCGTGCTTGACCTTGGCTACGTTGAAAATCAACACAATTCGTCGAGTGATGGAGGCAAGACGTTCAAACTCAGGACGTTCAGCGCGAAAAACGGAAATGAACTTATCGAAGGTCAGGTAATCGAACTTTGGCTTAACAACGAAAAAGCAGGGTTTAATACCAGCGGTTCTCATTTCGTCCCTGACCAGAAAAAGAAAGTAAAGACGGACTGTTTCTTCCTTAAAATATCGAATTTTGTAGCCGCTAATATGGAAAACTACAAAATCGTTACCAAATCCCCCAGCGTAACGACAGTAGAGATTACGGTTGTTGAGTCGTTAACCGGCGCAACAAAGTCCACCACAGGTCCAATCCAAGCCGCACACGAGAAAGAAAAGTGGATAAGAGCGACTGTTGTAAAGGGATACTTCAAGGTCGGACAAACGGTTGAGGTTTACGACAGCACAGGCACAAAAGTGGGCGAAGCCACGATTACAGAAATCAAAGTCAAAGGAACTATTAGTGCAAGTGGTTGTGCAATTCCTTCCGACGGTCTAGTTGACATAACCTTGGATAAGGGATTTGATATAGTGGGTGGCAAAAGCAAAATCGTAGCAAAATAACAAAAAAGTTATTATCTGATCAAATTACGGATAAGCGGGCGTAAAAACCCGCTTATTCACCATAAAGGTGTTTTATGAAAAAGATATCAAAACTTATTGCGTTTGTCCTTGTTCTTGTTTTGGGCGTGATACTTGTCGCGTGCGGGAATAAGGGCGGTGGCGGTGACAATACCGCGACCACCGTCAACGAACTGACCGCAGAAAGCGGCGTTTCGGCAAGCGGAACTTTTGAAGACGGCTCCAAACTTAAAGCAGAAGCCCACACAGCCGAAAGCGAGAAAGGACGGGCTGCAATTTCGGCAATCGACAAGCCGTACGACAACGCAAGGGTTGCCGTTTTTGACATCACTCTCACAAAGGGCGGCGAAAAGGTGCAGCCGAGCGGCAAGGTCAAAATCACCATGCCGAAGCCGTTTGAGGCGGACGAATACGTCACTTATCACGTCAAAGGCGACGTCGTGGAAGAACTTGAAACCGCGGTCGTCGGCGACAAAATCTCTTTTGAAACGACAAGTTTTTCATACTTTGTGGTTACGACGGAAAAGGTTGCGCACCGCACGAAACTTAACTACAAGGGCGTGTGGGCGCCGTCGGAAACGGGCGAGCCCGTTGACATAACGTACCTTTTCAAAAACGGCCATATGATTGACAAAGCGGGCGACTCGTATAAGATGGCGGACGCCGTCGAAGCAGACACGGCTTTGAAACTTTGTGCCAACTTCGACAATTATAAGTACGACGTGCGTGCAAGAGAGGCGCTCGGTTTTCTTTTCGGGCAAGACAGAAAGTTTGAATTTTGCGCGGAGCTTCGCGCAGGCTCGCCGACAGGCCCTGCAATCGCGAAATGGCACGGCTACGATATTTATAGTCATGAATGGGAAAAAACCTATGACGACGGCAAAACTGTTAGCTGGAAGCAGTATTATTATCTGAATTTCATCGGCGAGGTTCACCCCGAACTTGAATACATAAAGTTTGATTCCGTTAAAAACGTTGACGGCTATACGGACGAAAACGGCGGTTGGATTTCGGAAAAAGACTTCCTTGACGTTTACGTCGTGCGTACGGTAGTCGGGATTTCGGAAGGGGCAAGAAGCCACTTAACACCGGCGGCACCGTATGGAGTCATCAAAATTCCCGACGAAGCCACAAACGTCAGAACATCTTCCTCCCCGGGATTTCCGCGCTACTGGTGGTACTTCTATGTCGAAGAAAGGTTTTCCACGCACTGGCTGCTTATCAACGGCAACGTCAGGGCAACGGTATTCAACGGGCGCGGTGAATTTGTCAAATCGGGATATAATATGAAATTGAAGTTCGATTACGACGAAAAACTCGATAACGGCTTCTCCGAAAACAGGCTTAACAGATATTTTATTCTGCTGGAAGAAGACGGCGTCGAAAATCCGGAATGCAGAATGGACATTCTGTTTTTACAAAACCCGTAAAATATGGTAAAATAGTATTATTAAAAACAAACGCCAATTATTTTGGCGGCGGAGACAATATGAAAGCATTAAAAGGCGTACTTATTACACTTGTCGTCATCATCGCCATCGTCGGCGTAACCGTCATCGGCGGGTACGTCGCGGTTCGCTCCAAGTACGGCATCGACCTTTTCCGCACCGCGGGACAACTGAAAACGCTCTCAAAAGACGTGGACGAATCCGCGCTTTGCCCGAACGCTTACGGCGAGCAGGACTTTGCCGAAATGAAAAGCGCAGTCAATGATAAAATCGACGGGCTTATCGTCTATGAAAAGGGCAAAGGCTACAACGGATATTCGGTCAATTTCGACGCGCTGAAAGGCAAAGTCATGACGGATCCGATTTACCTCACCGAAAAGCAGGTCGGCGCGGTTGCACAGACGGTCTTTTTCGGGCAGACGGCAGGCAAACTGAAAATCGGCGGGAAAGACGTGAGCGTCACCGTCGTACAGGTGGACTTTTCGGAAATCGCCGCAAACGGCAGCGCGGACTTCAACGTCGTGGCGAAAATCGACCTTACCCCGTTCAAGGCGGATATGGACGGCTTCCCGTATAAGTTATTCAAAAAATATATCCCCGACAACCTTTACGTTTCGTCCACCGTGCGCGTGGATAAGACGGAAGAAGACGGTTTTTCTTACAAAGTGTCGCACAAATCCGTCACGCTCAACAATTTGTCAGGCGACGATACCGCGGATTTGTTCAACACCCTGAACGCCGTGCTGAAAATCGGGACTGCCGAAAACCTGAATATGCAGGTCGGCACTATGGCGGTAAACGCGCTGATCGGCACGAAAGACAACCCCGGCTTTGCCTATTCCATGAAAGCAATCGGGGCAAAGAGTTTCGATTTCGGCACTGTTTCGGACATAGACTTGTTTGTCGTATACTAAACGACTTAATGCAGCATATCCACGACGTAAAGTCGCGTTTTATGCAAAATATCCCCAAAAATAATTAAAAGGAGAAAATATTATGACGCACACAAAGGCAAATAAATCAAAGATATTGACGCTGATTTTGGGACTTGCGACGTGTTTTGTGCTTATGATGGGCATTGTGCTTGCAAACCCCGTGGACACGGCGCGCGCGGAAGAGACAGACACGCGCATTGTAGTCAGCACTATCACCGCAACTTCAAACATCGACGACATTATAGGTTTCGGAAAAAGCGTAAAAAGTCCGTCTTTTAATATAGAGGAAGCCGTACCGGCGCAGTTCCAAACCCAGTACAACTGGGAAAAGAAGACCGCGACAAGCTGGGAGGATTATTCGGGCACAGCGTTTACGGAAGGGACTTATAGATACGTTACTCAAATTCGTATCGAAGGCACAGGGGCGACAACCCACGTGCTTGACAAAAACGGCATTACCGTCACGGTAAACGGTAAAAAATGGGACAATTCCATCCCCGACATTTATGATACGTATTCGTTCGCTTGGGTTGAGTCGGAAGAATATCCCGTCACAGCCCCGGCAGGCACGCCGCTGGATTTTGTTAAAGACAATAAATGGGATATCGACAGCACTTATATCAACCAAGCGATAACTGCGTTTTCGGTGGCGGACGGCGCGGTGGGCGGCACAAAACCTTACACGTTCTCAAAGGTTTCCGGCCCCGAGTGGATTGACGTCGCGGCAGACGGCACGGTTTCGGGAACACCGACCGCTTTGGGCGCAAACGCAGACCTTGTGATTAGTGTCACGGACAGCGGTGCAACGCCTGAAACAAAGGAAATCACCCTGCGTGTCGGCAAAACGTACGTACTCCCCGCAGACCGCGAAGTAATCAGCGTAATCAGGGCAACTTCAAACATCGGTGAAAAAATCGGTTATGGCAAACCCGTATTTACCCCTTCGTTCACTTTTACGGAAGGCACGCAGGCAAATTTTCCCTATTCAATGGGTCACTGGTATAAGAAAGAAGGGACGGCTTGGAAAAGATATGAAGAAGCAACGTTTACGGAAGGAACTTATATGTATGGTAACCAGCTTCGCGTCGATGACGAATACGGGATGTCTCACGTATTAAACAAAGACGGCGTATCCGTTTATATCGACGGCGAGTTGCGAGCGGACAATATAAAACCCGAGATTTATGACACTTATTCATTAACATACGTTGACACCGCTGAATATGAAGTCGTCAAAGCAGTAAACGACGAGCTTGTGCCCGTTACCGACCTTGAAAAAGTGTACAACGAAACGGCGCAAGAGCCGACCTTTGGCGGAACGCTTGTCAGGGACACCGACTACGAAGTAAGTTATACGGTAAAAGCGGGCTCGACCGGCGGGCTCGATTTTAGCGGCAAACCCGTTGACGCAGGCACTTACATTGTTACCGTCACGGGTAAGGGCGCGTACGTGGGCAGTTTCACCAAAGAATTCGTGATCAACAAGGCAGAGCAAACAAACGTCCCCGTCGGACTTATCGCCAATCCGATTTCGTGCAGGGACGGCAGCGGCACAATCGACGGCGTTACCACCGCGATGGAATACAGAAAAGTCGGCGACACGGATTATACGGCTTGCACGTCAACTACGATTACAGGGCTTGCGGCAGGCGAATACCAAATAAGATACGCGGAAAACGACAACTATCTGGCAAGCGCTGACGTAACCGTTACCATTGCCATAAGCCATAATTTTGGCGCGCTTATTGAAGAAACCCCCGCAACTTGTATCGATGACGGTATGAAAGCGCATTATTATTGCTCGGATTGCAGAAAATACTTTGACGAAAGCAAAAAAGAAACAACCGAAGAAGCGTTGACTATCCCCGCAACCGGCGTTCATACATTTGGCACGCTTATTGATGAAACTCCCGCAACTTGTATCGCAGGCGGTATGAAAGCACACTACAAATGCACAGTGTGCGGAAAATACTTTGACGCGGACAAAAACGAAACAACCGAAGAAGCGTTGAAAACTCCCATCAGCCCATACTACGGGCATAGTTTTGGTTTTTGGGTAGAAGAACAGTACGCAACTTGTCAAGCCCCGGGCAGAAAAGGATACAAGCATTGCAGCATCTGCAACAAGGATTACGACGCAAGCAATACGGTAATTACCGATTTTGTTATCCCTGTCAATCCGGACGGTCACGTATTGGGTGATTTGGTTGCAGAAGTCCCTGCAACTTGCAAAGATACCGGTGTAAAGGCGCACAGAGATTGCAATTTGTGCGGAAAACATTGCGACCCGATAACCCGAAAAGAGATTGCGGACTTGACTATTCCCACCACAAACAACCATACCTATGGTGAGTTGATTCCCGAAGTGCCTGCAACAACGGAAGACTTTGGCGTGAAAGAACACAAAGATTGTACGGTTTGCGGAAAGCACTTTGATAAAGATGGGAACGAAATCACCGAACTTAAAATCGCCAAAATCGGCACGCATAACGTGGTAATAAATGGCGAAAGCAATTTCTATAAGGAAGGCGAAAGCGTAACCGTAACGGCAGAAGATAAAGAAGGCAAAGAGTTCGTTGGCTGGCAGGACGCAAGCGGAAATATCGTCAGCACCCAAAAGGAATATACCTTTGAGGTAAAGGAAGGAATGGTCCTTACCGCCGTATATCAGGACAAAGCACCGGGTGGCGGCACGATTGACGGCGAAATCGCACCCGCTCCCGATAAAAAAGGACTGTCCGGCGGACAGATTGCGGGCATCGTGATCGGAAGCGTTGCAGGCGTCGGAATTGTCGGGTTTGCAATATTCTGGTTTGTCGTGAAGAAGAAATCGTTTGCCGATTTAATTTCCGCAATCAAAGCACTGTTCAACAAAAAGCAATAATATCAACAAAGCATTTTTCAACAAAAAACAATAAATCCAAACAACAAAAAACCGTCCGTATTTCGGACGGTTTTTCCTTGGCGGAAAAACAAAAGGATCTTACACGTTCGGCGCACACTGCACTTTTGAAATCACATTATTGCAAGCAATAATGCTCACTCTTTTGCTTGTGTGCGCCTTTTCTCCACGCAAGTACAAAAGTATCTTGCGTGGGTTTTATAACAAGGATTCCCTTCCGGGAGATTGCCACGCTGCGCTCGCAATGACAGAGTACTTCGTACGGAATAGAATAAGGGCTTGCTTGTTAGAAAGAAAAATAAAAAATTTTCGTACTTTCTTTATAATACCCCGTGCAACGCACTTATGTCATTGCGAGGAGCAACGCGACGTGGCAATCTCCAGGAAGGGCACCTTATACAAGCGATGATGCGATGTTTTTGCCTCTGGCAAAAGCGATGTGTCTGCGGCGCGATGTGTGCCTTCGGCACGTTGCGGATAGCCGGGAGGGTTCGACTGCGAAGCAGTGTGCGTTTTTGTTAAAACGCACGGACTCCCCCGTAAACAAAAACAACCGCAAAAGCGGTTGTTTTTTGGTGTACCCGGGGGGAGTCGAACCCTCGACACCCGGCGTCGGAGGCCGGTGCTCTATCCAACTGAGCTACGGATACGTCTATGACGGATTATAGCACAAAACGGGCGGATAGGGCAACTTTATTAAAACTTATCGGAAAAATTGCCAAAAAAAAGGACGGAAATTTTCCGTCCTTGTGGAATCGTCGGTTATTCGGAGCGCAGGCACTCGACAGGATCCTTGTTTGCCGCCATACGCGCCGGTACAAATCCCGCAAGCACCGCCAGTACGACGCTGATACCGAACATCATAAGCGGCTGCCACCAGGAAAGCGTCGCAAGGTGCTGTACACTGAACAGCTTTGCAATGACCGCGTTTATCGGCAAAATCAGTATATACGATATCGCGATGCCCAGCACGCCCGACAGACAACCGATAATGCCCGATTCCGCAATGAATACGCTCGACACGTCGAGTTTCCTTGCGCCGATACTTCTTAATACGCCGATTTCTTTCTTCCTTTCAATGACCGACGTATATATTATGATTGCAATCATTATCGACGAAACGATCAGGGATATCGCGGCAAAACCTATGAGTACGCCCGTTATGGTTGCGGTCATCGACTCCACGTATGCCATTATCATCGACAGGTTGTCGCTGTATTTTACGGGAGTTTCGCCGTTTGCCTGAAGAGTCGCGTTGTAGTTGTCAAGGAACGCAAGGATTTTCTCTTTCGAGTCGAAAGAACTTGCATAAATTTTGATTTTCTTGGGCTTGTCGACGTCGGACACGCCGAGTTTCAGCATAAGCGAATCGAAGTCAGTGCTCGGATCGATTTCGCTGATGCCGACTTCGTCGTTGTTCAACGCCTTGACAAGCGGATGTTCCGACGCGCGCTCCGAAAGATACCTGGACAGGGCGGCGGTGTAGCCGATGTTGCCGTTTATCGACGTAACGTTTGCGTCTTCGCGGGGACGCACCACGCCCACGACTTTCACGTTCACGGTGTTTTTTCTGCCGTCGGTTTCGCCGTCGATAAAGGTTTTTGCGCGTTGCTCGTCCCTTGCGGAAATTTTTTCCCATTTTCCCGTTTCGGTGTTTTTGTAATAATAGTCGCAACCCGTGGCGATTTGGTATTGCAGGGGCTCTTTGCCGTTTTCACCGATAATATCGCTTATCGAAAATGTCGAGTTGCTGAAATTGTTTTCGCCGCCGGTCGAGCCGCCCAGCGCGCTGCCGATATCTTCTTTCGATTTAAGCCCGAGCGCAAAGAGCGTATAGTCGTTAATTTGGTTTTTGCGGTCGACGACAAGCACGACTTCGTCGTAATTCGTCGGCCATTTGGAATTGCCCAGAAGTTCGTACTGCTGGTTCAGAAGCGTTGTGTTGTCGGTCATTTCGTCCCACACGGTGAGATAGGACGAGAACATTTCAAGCTGATCCTTGAAGCCGGAGAGCACGGGAATATCCGCAATCGCGTCGACGAAAGGCTGCACTTTCATATACTTGTCTTCGTCGCCTTTCGCGTGAGTGTAGTCGCAGTAAACGTCGAAATCCGTGCCGTAGTTGTACTTGACGTAACCGATCGTTTCGTCAAAGTTGTCGTCAATATACGACTTTAATCGTGCCAAATCGTTCTTTGAAGTCAGCAAAGGGATATTATCAATGACATTGCCGATGACTTGTTGCGTATAAATCGTGTCGCCCGACGGATATTTTTCGCGCTTTGCCGTGTCCGTTGTCAAAAGGGACAGAATCGCCGACAAGTCCGTGTTGCTTTCACTGATTTCGATGGGGTATTGCGACAGCGCGTTTTCTTCCATTTTTGAAATGAACGACCTTGCGCCCGTCGAAAGTGCAAGAACAAGCATTATGCCGATGATACCGATGCTCCCCGCAAACGACGTCAGAAACGTGCGGCCTTTTTTGCTAATAAGGTTTGTGAAAGACAGCGAAAACGCGGTGAGCGGCGACATCGACGCTTTTTTGCGCTTTTTCTTTTCAATGCGTTTCAGTTCGCGCTTGGCGTTTTTCGCGCCCGTCTGTTCGATGTCGGAAAGCGCTTTTTCTTCGGCGGCGGTTTTTGCGGCAAGGTCTGCCGCCTCGTCGCTAAGACACTCGTCAAGGGTGTACTCGTTCGTGTCGCCTACGATGACGCCGTCCGACATATTGAGAATACGGGTTGCGTATTCGTCGGCAAGTTGCGAGTTGTGCGTGACCATGACGATAAGGTGATCTTTTGAAATTTCTTTCAGCAGTTCCATAACCTCGACGCCGCTTTCGCTGTCGAGCGCGCCCGTCGGTTCGTCCGCAAGAATGATTTCGGGATTGTTGACAATGGCGCGGGCAATCGCGACGCGCTGCATTTGTCCGCCCGAAAGTTGCGACGGATGTTTTCTGGCGTGCGCTTTCAGCCCGACTTTGTCAAGCGCTTCAAGCGCGCGGGTATGGCGTTCTTCTTTTGTAACGCCCGCAAGCGTCATCGAAAGTTCCACGTTTTTCTGAACCGTCAGGTGGGGGATCAAATTGTAACTCTGGAAGACGAAACCGATACGCTTGTTGCGATAATCGTTCCAGTCAAGGTCGTTGTATTCTTTCGTGGAGCGGCCGTCGATGATGACGTTGCCCGACGTGCATTTATCCAACCCGCCGATTATGTTCAGAAGGGTTGTTTTGCCGCAGCCGGAATGACCGAGTATCGCCACGAATTCTTGTTTGCGGAATTGGATCGTGATGCCTTTCAAGACGTTCACGACGTTGTTGTCCGTCTTAAAATCTTTTTTAATTTCTTCAAGTCTCAACATAAGAAGCGCCTTCTGTTTTTTGATTTCAAAATAATAGTTCTTAAAATTAAAAATAAACTAAAATTAAAAAATCGTTATAGGGATTTTTTGAAAATTTCGGAAAAGTTTTATCATTATTTACAAAAAAAAGGCAAAACGCGGGTTGTCTTTCCTTTAAACGCTTGAAAAACAAAACGGCGAATGTTATAATACCTATTATCTTTTGAAAATCCATAAGGAGAGATTATGAGTAAAAATCCAAAAGTCGACGCTTTCCTTCATAAGCTTTTCGGCACCACGCCGGGCGAGGGAATGCAGCCGAAAGAAGCGATTGCTTATTCCGTTGCCGGTTTCGGACAAAACTTCATTTGTACGATTATCGGCAGTTATCTTACCGTCTTCATGACGGACGCGCTGGGCTTTGACCTTAACACGAAAATCGGCGTTATGTCGGGCGTTATGGCGGTTGCCTGGCTCATGCTCGGCACGCGTATCTTCGACGCTTTCAACGATCCCATTATGGGCAGTGTCGTCGACAGAACCCGTACGAAGTGGGGTAAGTGCCGTCCTTATCTCAAATGGATGGCGATTCCCATCGGAATCGTTACCATTTTGTGCTTCCTGCCGTGGTACCCGAAAACGGGCGGCGGCTTTGCGGCTCTTTCGGTGATTTACGTTATCTGGTCGGTCGTGTATACGGTCGCGGACGTTCCTTACTGGGGACTTTCTTCCGCAATGACCAACAACACCGACTCCCGCGGAAAAATGCTGACGGTCGCGCGTCTTGCGTGCACGCTCGGCGCGGGTATCGTTACCGTTTTCGTGCCTATTATTACCTCGGGCGTTACCGCGGAATACAAGTATAACGAACTTGCGGTGCAAACCCCCGTCATCGTTTACCAGATCAACGACGTCAACGACAGCACGAAAAATATTTACGTCTTCGATACGGAAATGCAAAAAGCATACTTCAACGGCGGCGATATCAAGGAAGGCAACCTTACCGAAGCGGCGAAAGCGGCAGGCTTCAAATACGGCAGAACGGTTATCTACGACGATAAGGGCGATCCGAAATATCTTAATATCAAATTCAAGAAAAACGGCGATATCAAGAGCGTCGAAGTCAAGGAAGAATATTATAAGCAGAATTTCCGCTCCGCAAGCGGTCTTTTAAGGACGGAATGCGCGGACGCAAACCAGAAAACCTTGCGTTATACTTACTTCATCGCGGCGATAGTGCTTGTCGTGCTTGCGATGCCGATGTTCTTCTATGGTTTCAAAAACACCAAAGAAAGATTCGGTGCTGCGGAAGACGACAATCCCCCGACGCTCGGACACAACATCGGGTTGCTGTTCAAAAACAAACCTTTGTTGCTCCTTGTTCTTTCGGGTATCCTTGGCGGCGCGAGAATGGTTTATACATATACGGGTGGTTTGTACTTCTGTAAATACGCCTTGCAAAACGAAAGCGCGTACAGCCTTCTGACGATGCTGGTCGTGCCGGGCGGTCTTGTGGCTTCGGTGCTTTGCCCGTGGCTTACCAACAAATTCGGCAAAAAATGGACGTTCATCGGCTCGCACATAATCGGCGCGGTCGCAATGATAATCTTGTTCTTCATGTGGGATTTCAGTGCAGGCGCACTTCGCGCGGGCGGCATTTACGTCGCGGCAATCTGCCTTATCCTTATCGGTATCCCGCAGGGTATTTCCAACATTATGACCTACGCGATGATCGGCGATACGGTTGATTATCTTGAATGGAAGACGGGCGAGCGCGGCGAAGGTATCTGCTTTGCAATGCAAACTCTTATGAATAAAATCGGTATGGCAATCGGCGCGTTCATCGGCGTTCTCGCATACGGAATGAGCAACATTTCCCCGACCGACCCTGTCGGCAATATGGACGTTGCGGGACTTAACAAGTTGTGGATGATGCTTGTTCTTTCGGGCGTCGTGAGCTTCATCGCCTGCATTATCCCCATCTTCTTCTATAACCTTACCGAAAAGCGTCAGCGCGAAATGGTGAAGGAAATCGCCGAAAGAAAGGCGGCTGCGGACATTGAGGCGAATCTCGATATTCCCGTAACTCCCGAAGCGTAATCTTTCGTAAAACGAGTTTTAACCCCGCTTATGCGGGGTTTTAATTTTGAAAAATGAAGCGCGCGCACTTTCGCCGCTTGACTATTTTTCCGCCGCGGTTTACAATATTTTACGAGGTGAATTGTATGTTATACGACAATATTCTGGAAACAATCGGGAAAACCCCGCTTGTGAAACTCAACAGCATAAGTTACGACGACGTGAACGTCTTCGGAAAGCTGGAATATTTCAATCCGTCGGGCAGCGTGAAAGACCGCGCCGCTTATAACATGATTCTGGAAGCGACGTCGTCGGGCGCAATCGACAAAGACACCGTTATTATCGAGCCGACTTCTGGCAATACCGGCATAGGACTTGCCATGGTATGCGCCGCTCTTAAAATGAAACTTATTCTCACAATGCCCGAAAATATGAGCGTCGAAAGAATAAAAGTTCTGAAAGCGTACGGCGCGGAAATCGTCCTTACGCCAAAGTCGGAAGGAATGCGCGGCAGTATCGAAATGGCGGAAAGGCTCAAAGCCCGTTACGGCCACGCTTTTATCCCGTCGCAGTTCACAAATCCCGCAAATCCCGCGGCGCACTTTATGCACACCGCAAAGGAAATCTTCGCAGACCTTAACAACGTCAGTTGGATTGTCGCGGGCATAGGCTCCGGCGGCACGATAATGGGCATTAAAAAATATATCGACACCTATAAAACTTCCACGCTTATTTGCGGGGTTGAGCCGAAAGGAAGCCCCTTGCTTACGCGCGGGAAAGCGGGACCTCATAAAATTCAGGGCATCGGCGCAAACTTCGTGCCGAAAATCCTTGATCCCGACGTTCTGGACGCGGTCGAGGACGTGTCGGACGAAGACGCCGTGGAATGCGCCAGAAACCTTGCGAAAGAAGAAGGCATTTTCGTCGGCATTTCGTCGGGCGCGGCGATTCAGGCTGCAAAAAACCTTGCGTCGCACGGGGAAAAGGGCAACATCGTCGTTATCCTTCCCGACGGCGGTATGAAATATCTTTCGACGGAGTTGTGCGGTGAGTAAGAAAAGAGTTGTGCTTGGTATGAGCGGCGGCGTCGACAGCAGCGTTGCCGCGCTTCTCCTGAAACAGCAGGGCTACGACGTCATCGGGCTGTTCATGAGAAACTGGGTTGAAGAAGACGAAAGCGGTTGCTGTACCGCTCTTGACGACTACGACGACGTGCGCGCCGTCGCGGGAAAACTCGACATACCTTATTACACCGTCGATTTGTCCAAGGAATATTGGGATAACGTTTTCAGGCAGTTTGTCGATTACTATAAACGCGGGCTCACGCCGAACCCCGACGTCCTGTGCAACAGGGAAATCAAATTCGGCCCGTTTGCAAAGTACGCCAAAGACCTTGACGCCGACTTCATCGCGACAGGGCATTACTGCAACGTGCTGAAAAAGGACGGCCGCACCTATCTTGCCCGCGCAAAGGACGAGAACAAGTGTCAGACGTACTTTTTGAATCAGGTTTCGGAAAAACAAATCGAAAACGTCATTTTTCCCGTCGGAAACCTTTTGAAACCCGAAGTCAGGAAAATCGCCGAAGAAAACGGACTTTCCACCGCCGAAAAGAAGGACAGCACGGGCGTTTGTTTTATCGGGGAACGCAACTTCCGCGAATTCTTAAAAAAATATATTCCCATGCAGGAAGGGGACATCAAAACCCTTGACGGCAAAACCGTCGGCACTCACAGCGGCGTGTTTTATTACACCGTCGGACAAAGAAAAGGATTCGGTCTTGGCGGCGCGGGCAACGGTGAGCCGTGGTACGTCGTCAAAAAAGACGTGGAAAACAATATCCTTTACGTCAATCAGGGAGAGTGCGATCTGCTGTTCACAAAGGAACTCACGACGCGCGGCTTCAACTTTATCACAAAAAAACCCGACGAGAAGGAATTCAGGGTGCTTGCCCGTATCCGTCATCGTCAGCCCCTTGAAAACGCAACTGCGGTAATCGACGGCGACGACGTGCATTTATACTTCGACCGTCCGCAACGCGCCGTGGCGGCAGGACAATATGCGGTGATGTATGAAGTTGATTCGCCTATCTGCCTTGGCGGCGGCGAGATACGATAAAAAGTCATAATTTTGCGATATTTTGCTTTTTCGGCGGAACCCGAAAAATCGTGTACGCCAAAGTACACTGGATTTTTCTGAACCCGCCGAGAAAACCACAATCTCATCAAAATTCTGACTTTTTAGGGGAGTAATTAGAGAAAATATTATTTTGCGTACGAAGTACTTATGTCATTGCGAGCGCAGCGTGGCAATCTCCCGGAAGGGCACCATATAACAAAACCCACGCAAGATACTTTTGTACTTGCGTGGAGAAAAAGGCGCACACAAGCAAAAGAGTGAGCGTTATCGCCCCCGATAACGTGATTTCAAAAGCGCAGTGTGCGACGCATCTCCCGGAAGAGAACCGCATTTGTACTTGCGTTGAACAAAAAAGATAGTTTAAGTTATAAAAAAACACCTTAAAGGAGGTTTTATGGATAAAATTGTCGTTTGTCCCGAGTGCGGGGCACAGATGACTTTGCAGGACGGACAAGTCGTGTTTTCCTGCGTCGATTGCGGCACCCGTCTTTATTGCATTAAGGGCGTCGTCATCACGAAGTCGCAGGCAAAACTTTTATTGAAAAAACTTGTTGAAAAGAAACAGGCGGAAAAAGCAAGACAACTTGAAATCGAGCGAATCAGCGCGAAAAACGTGAACGAAACAGTGCGTCCCGAGCCGCCGATGCCGATGCAGCCCGTTGCGCCCGTGCAGGTAAAAATGCCCGAGCCCGAGCAAAAAATCAACATCGCGCCGCCCATTGCGCCTGCACCCAAACCTGTTGAAAAACCCGCCCCGAAACCCGAAGAAAAGGCGGAAGCGGCACAAATCGGAAAGGTCAATCACACCGTAAAATCGGGTATGGCGTTTGCGATTTTCACGTACGTATTTTTCACGGCGTTTATGTTTGCGTGGTTTTATCCGCTGCACAAAATGTCGTTGTCGTTCGTCAACGCGTTGCCGAGCGTCGCAAACGACGAACTGCTTAAAACAATCGTCGGATACGTCTGGATTTATTTTGACCTGCTGGTATTTCTGGCTTGGGTATGCGCGTCGAGTTCGTTTATGTCGCTCGGATGCGTGCGCCGCAGAAAAATCGACACAGGGGCGGAACTTATCGCCTCGGCTTGCACGATACTGAATCTCCCCAACGTATTCCTTATGCTGATTTTAAGCGCGAACCGCAAAAAAATCACAAAGTACAAACGCAGCGAATACGGCGTAAAATACAATATCCGCAAGGACTACGTCCCGACAATTGCCGTTCTGGAAACTCTGACGCTTGCAGCCGTCGCGTATTTCCTTTACACTCTGGTAAACCCGTATTTCTTCGTGAACACGCCGGATTTCTCAAACTACGTGAAAATTATCATCGACGTTGCGTCAACAATGCTCATACCGTTTATGGCGGGCGTAATATCTTTGTCAAGGCTTATCAAGATTATGGCAAGACGTCGCTGATGACAACAAAACAAAAAAACGTACGGGCTGCCGTACGTTTTTTTATGCTTTTTATATTAGTTTGTCGCCGCCCGTGGTCGAGATGACGTACAGAATATTGATTTCTTCGCCTGTCAGAGCGTCGATATAAATATAATATATTCCGCCCGATTCCACGATGAATTCGTAACAGAGCTTTTCGGAATTTGTCTTATACGGAATGACGCAAAGTCTGCCGTCCGACGCGTTTTCAAAGCCGACTTTCGCCTTTGCGGACTCGCGGGAAACCGCGGGCGTCTGCGTTTTTCTTTCGACGTGGTTGAATGCGTAATTTACCGCGTCCATTCCAAGGACGTCGCCGTTATCCGCGGCAATTTTCACCTTCACAAGGTCGGGATAAAGTATCGTTCCGTCCGACAGCACGGGCGCAAAATTGATATAAACGGTGCTGTCGTCGTTTGCGCTCCACACGTCCCGCATGTCGTGAAAACCGCATTTTTCAAGGAAAACTTTTGCCTTTTCGACGCAATCTTCAACCGACAAAACGGGGTTTGTAACGTCGCGGCTGCCGCTCACGTTAAGGAGCGTTCCGCCGCGCTTACTGACCTGCAAAGTCGTTCTCACGTTTGACAGCGTGCAGTCGAAATTGTACGTTTCGATGTCGCCGCCCCACTGACCGAGAAAGTTCAGATTTTGTAGTTTGTCGCCGAAAATATCCGTGACGACGGCGGTTGCTTGCTCTTTTGTTACTTCGTTTTCGGGAAGACCTTTTGCCGTCTTATCGTTTCTGCCGTCGCTGAAAGGTCCGTCATAGATAAGTTGCGGGTATTCGACAGACGGGTCGTTTAATGCGGCGAAAACGTCTGATAAAACGTCCGATTTGTCATTTGTGCCGTTTACGAAAAGGTATCCTTCGGATATTTTGTCCTTGACTTTGTTAAGTTCCTGCGACAGCGTTTTCAGCATTTCGTGGATTTTCCCGATTGCCGTGTTTTCTTCCGCCGTAATCTCTCCGCCCGATTCGAGTTTATCTTTGAGATACGCCGAAAAGTCGCCCGTCTGGTTTAAAAACCGCATTGTGTTTTCGATGCTCACGTCCGAGCCCGAAAGGGCGGATAACGCGCAAACGGCAAGTTCCCCGGACTTCACGGCGTCCGACAAAAGAGAAAGTCTTGTGGTTTTCCCTCGTGCGACCGTCAGTTTCGCGAATTTGATTTCCAAATCGTTCGTTTCGTCCAGCAGGGTATAATAAGATTGCTGGTAATGCGCTTCCAGCACGTTTTCGGTTTCGGCGCGCGCTTTCTTTTCTCTTCCGAAAAGCACGCCGAGAGTTATCACCCCCGCCGCCATTGCGACCATAATCACGCTTACCGCTATTATTGCTTTTTTATTCATACGCACCTCATTTGGCAAAGTTGTGCTTGCCGATGGAAAGCATCACCGTTCTGGACCATATCCACTTTGACGTGGCGGTTGACGGATTGTAATAATACAGACAGCCGTTTGTGGGATCCCAGCCGTTTAATGCGTCCTTTGCGGCTTTGATTGCGGTGGCGTTGGGCGAAAGATTTATTTGTCCGTCGTTGACTGCGGTAAACGCCCACGGCTGATAAATCACGCCGGCGATAGTGTTGGGGAAAGACGCGCTTTTCACGCGGTTCAACACGACTGCCGCGACTGCGACTTGTCCGACGTAAGGTTCGCCGCGCGCTTCTGCGTACACGCATTTTGCAAGAAGGTATTCGTCCGACGACGAGTATCCGCTTGACGAGCCCGTCGCGTTGCCGGTAGACAGACTGATTCCCATTGCGGCGGCGGTTTTTTTGCCGACGATACCGTCTGCGGTCAACCCGTTTTTGCTTTGGAAATATTTCACCGCTTTCGTTGTCGCCGCGCCGTATATGCCGTCGACCGCGCCCGTATAATAGCCCCAGCGTTTGAGTTTCGTTTGTACGGTTTTCACCTGATTGCCCGTCGAGCCTTGTTTCAGCACGACCGCTTCGGTCACGGCGTCGTCTTTCGTCATTACGCCCGAAAACGCCAGAACCGCCGTGAGCATTGTCACGAACAGCACGAAAGCGCACAAGATTTTTTGCGAGTTTTTATTCATCTTCACCTCTGAATTTTTTGATTATTTCAACGATTTTCGATTTGTATCGAAAGTTTTCGCTGCCGTCGTCGGGGACGAAACACAACGGCGGAAAACACACGCACCACCAATTATTCCCCGTCCCTTCGCCAAGTTCCACGATAAGCGCGTCGTAAACGCCCGCGGGGAAAGATAAGTCGTCGTATTTCCTGAAAGGAAACTTTTCCTCAGAGAGCCGCACGGTCGCGCGGTAAGGAAAACCTTTGTCAAGAAGGACGTCGTCCGACGTCTTTTTCAGGGCGCAAAGATTGTTTCTTATCACTTCTTTCGCGTCGTCCGACGACTTGCAATCCGAAAGCAGCGGCGTAAGGTAATTTACGACGGCGTCGCGCACTTCCATCTTCACGCTCTGGTCGATTTCGGAATTGCTGTTCGCGCGAATATGTATCCGTACGCAGTCCTGTTTGCGATTTTTTGTATCGACGCAGCCCGAAAGGGAAATCATCAGAAGAAGAGTCAGGATAACGATTTTTTTCATTGTTCACCTCGGATAGATTTTTGCCCGTATTTGCGTTTCTATACTTGAACGGCGGCGGCGGATTGTGATATAATAAAAACGGAGGCAGTATGAAAGAATACGACGTATTGATAATAGGCGCGGGTCCTGCGGGGCTGACGGCGGGTATATATGCGGCGCGCGCGGGCGCAAAAGTCGGCATTGTCGAAAAGTCTGCGCCGGGCGGCAAGGCAAATCTTGCAAACGACCTTGAAAACTATATGGGCACCGACGGGATTTCCGGAAGCGACCTTATGATTAAATCCTTCGCACAAGCCGAAAAGTACGGCGCGGAGTTTATCTTTGACGAAGTTACGGGCGTTTTCCCCGACGAAAACAAGGCGGTGCTTAAAGGCGGCGACGTAAAATACAAAAGTCTGATTCTGGCGGTCGGCACTTACGACAGAAAAACCGGCGTCGAAAACGAAAAAGATTTTATCGGGCGCGGCGTGTCGTACTGCGCGATTTGCGACGGGAATTTCTTTAAGGGGAAAACCGTCGTCGTCGCGGGCGGCGGCAACACCGCTTTCAAGGACGCGCTGTACCTTGCGACGATTGCGAACAAGGTTTATATCGTGCACAGGCGCGAAGGTTTCCGCGCCGAAAAAATCCTGGTGGAACGGGCAAAAAACAACGAAAAAATCGAGTTTGTGTTGAACGGCGTAATAGGCGCGTTTCGCGGCAACGAAAAACTTGAATCCGTCGACGTGAAATTTAAGGACGGGAGCGTGAAAACGCTTGAAACCGACGGCGTTTTCGTCGCGCTCGGCGCAGAACCCGAAACGGGCTTTATACCGTCGGAAATCAAAAAAGACGACAAGGGTTATATAGTTACCGACGATAAAATGCAAACGAGCGTCAAGGGAATTTTTGCCGCGGGCGACGTGCGCGAAAAAAACCTGCGACAGATTGTCACGGCGTCGTCGGACGGCGCGGTCGCGGGGCAGTTTGCTGCGGAATATGCGCTGGAAAATTTTGACAATCGTTAAAATATGTAAAATTTTATATAGACATATATCAATATTTGTATAACAAATTGATAAAAATCGCAAAAAACGTATCAATTTCGGTCGTTTAGCCGACAAAAGAAAAAAAATAAAAAAATTTTGTAAAAAGATGTATAAAACCACTTGACAAGTCAAAAATATCATTGTATTATGATGCCATAAATCAAGTGAAATTACATTTGATATTAAAGCGCTCATAATTTTCCCCCTTATCATATAATTAGTGAGGTGGCTCGGATTCTTCCGAGCCACCTTGCTTTTACCGTGAATTATTTCTCCTTTTCAAACCCAAAATAAATATCGCGTCGTTACGCAAAATAGGCGTATGAAGAAGTTCATAAAAATCATAATTTCCGCGGCGATTTTTGCGGTTTTTTCGTTGTCGGCGACGGGAATAATAAATTGTAACGCGCGCGTCGCGCGCGCGGAAGTTCTCGAAACGAAAATCGTAACGATAATGTATCACAGTGTGTTAAACGGAAGCAAAGGAAGATATATCGTCAGCGAAAAACAACTTGAAAACGACCTTGTCGCGCTTAAAAACGAAGGGTTCGTTTCGGTAACGCCCGCTGAAATCATCGCGTTTTCGGAAGGGCGCGGTATGCTTCCGGAAAAACCCGTGCTTATTACTTTCGACGACGGGCATTACAATAATTTATATTACGCCGTACCGATTCTGAAAAAGCACGGATTCACGGCGGTCATCAACGTGGTCGGGGCATATTCGGAACATACGACGACGTCGGGCGACTCCAAAAACCCCAACTATTCGCACATTACCTGGGACGAAATGGCGGACGCGGCAAAGGACGGCGTGATATATTTCGGCAATCACAGTTTCGGAATGCACAAGTTCAAGCCGCGTTACGGAATCGCGCAAAAACCGTACGAATCGGACGACGAATACGTGAAAATATTCACCGCCGACACGATGAAACTGCACGACAAAATCAAGGAATACGCGGGCTACGACACGGCGGTTTACGCATATCCTTTCGGAAAATATTCCGCCCTTGCAAAAGATACCTTGAAAAAGCTCGGATATAAAATCACTTTGACTTGCAACGAGGGCGTAACGAGCGCAAGATTCGGCGATCCCGACAGCGTGATTTATATGAGGCGTATCAACCGCGAAGGCTCGTACTCGACCGAGAAATTTATAAACGTAATAAAAAAATATTATAGCCGTTGATTTTCCGCCAGCCGTTTGATATACTTGAATACGGAGTATTTTATGGACAACGTATTCAATTTCAGAGATCTTGGCGGAATCCCCACGGCGGACGGAAGAAAAGTCAAAAGCGGACTGTTTTTCAGAAGCGGTCTTTTGGATTTTGCAAACGACAACGATATCGCGTTTTTGAAAACTCTCGGTCTTTTGGAAGTTTTCGATTACCGCGACCGCGACGAGGTGGACAAAAACAAAGAATATATTTACGAGCGCATCGGCGCAAAGCATTTTCATTATCCCAACGACATCACAAAGGGCAAAGTTTTCAAATTGCAGACGGGCGGAATGGAAAGAATGTTCATAAAAATCAAGCCCGCGGACGTGTGCGAGTTTTATTCGTACCTGCCTTTCGGAAACGACGGATACAAAAATATGCTGCTTGCGGTAAAGCGCGGCGAAGTGCCGTTTTTGCAACACTGCACGGCGGGAAAAGACCGCGCGGGGTGCGGCAGCGCGCTTCTTCTTGCGGTTTTGGGCGTGTCCTACGACGAAATCGTCAAAGACTACCTTAAAAGTCTGAAAATACGGGACAACATCAGAAAAGTAATGTTCGACAAAATCCCGAAAATCGTGCACCCGTTCATAAAAAACAGTTACGAGCCGCTTTTCATCGTCGACAAAATTTATCTTGACGCCGCCCGCGACGCGATTTTCAAAAAATACGGCAGTTTTGAAAACTACCTTTTGAAAGAATACGGATTAACACAACTCGACGTGGACGAAATCCGTGCAAAATACACCGAATAAACACAATACACCGAAAAAGCAAAATACACGGAACAATTAAAAAGCACCGAAAAGTCGGTGCTTATTTTTTGGTAAATTCTTTTCCCGTTATTAAAAAATCAATCGATACGCCGAAATACTCGGACATCTTAATCAAAAGGTCGAAACTCGGCTCCCTTTTTCCGTTTTCGTAATACGACAACGCTTCGCGCGAAATATTAAGGTCAAGCGCGACTCGTTGCTGATTAAGCTTTCTTGTTTTTCGGATAATTTTTAAGCCTTCCATAAAATAACCTTGACAATAATGTAACAGTTTGTTACCATTATTTTGTAACAATATGTTACAAATACAACAAAGGGAGAAAAAAATGAAAAAATTATTGACTTTATTGTTATGTATTGTACTTGCCGCGTCGATTTTTATGTTTTCGGCGTGCGACAAAGACAAGGGCGAAAAGAACGGTGAAGATGCTTCATACACCAAAGAAGACGTGGAAAAAATGTTTGAACAAATTTTCACGTGCGTTTTCAAAAACAACAGAATGATCGTGACTTATTTTGAATATATCGGGGGAGATATTGACGGTAGCGATCCGGGTTGTATATGGAGAATAGGATTTGGTCCGTGTTATATCTCGAAATACAAATCGACCGATTACGCAGAAAAAGCACTTGCTTCATATAAACAAGAGTTTGAGGAAAACAAGGGACATTACGGACAGAACGTAAACTTGGAACACATATACTTCGAGCAACACGGCGAATATATCGAATGGGGGCAAAACAAGTTGGTTTTGGAAGCAGTGAGAAGTACTGAGCCCGATTTAAGTGGAATTCCGACAAAACTCAAAACCGAATACAAAAATTGCATCAACGAAATGCTGAGTAATGCGACATACAGCATCCTGGAAGCGAGGTTCAATAATGGTGAAGGACTGTTCTCAATAACGTATTATATCGATGATATAGAAACGAAAGAAATACTCTGGCTGGCGGACGAAAACAACCAGGAAGCGAAAAGCCGTTACGAAGAAAGCAAAAAATCGCCGGGCGCAACGGACATGGGCGATAATGTTTTAATTATCACGCAAGCGAACTGAACAAAAACACAAACAAGAGCACCGAAAAATCGGTGCTTTGTTTTTGAAAAGAAAAGTTGTTACAGGACGATCGATACCGTCATATAGGCGACGTAGGTTGCAAGGATAACGCCGCCTTGCACGCGCGAGAACTTTTTGGTGATAACCGCGGGCAGAATCGCAAGCAGAGTGAAGCCTATGCAGAAGGGCATATCTATGTAAAGCGAGTTGAATTCGACGGGAAGTCTGCCGCCCGAAATCATTGCACAAACCGGCAGGATTAAACAAAGGTCGATGACGTTCGCACCGATAATATTGCCGATGGACAAGTCGTGTTTTTTCTTGATAATCGACGTAATCGTCGTGACAAGTTCGGGCAGCGACGTGCCGATTGCGACAAGGGTGATTGCGACGATTCTTTCGGGGACGCCCATATATCCCGCAAGTTTGCTGCCGAAAGTTACGAGATGTTGCGCGCCGCCGACGATAAACGCCGTGCCGAGAATAAAGAAAATAATGCTTTTTGCGATGTTTTTCGTCTTGTGTTTTTTGGCGGCTAAGGCATCCGTGGTTGTGCTTTCGGCGGTTGCGTTTCCGGACTCGGCGGGGTTGCCGTTTGCGCCAAGGGAAGCGGGATTCGTGCCGTTGTCGACAAGTTTATTCTTTGTCGCTTCCTTTTTTCCGACGATGATATTTTCCGCCATAAAAACAAGGAACACAACCAGAAGAATAATTGACAAATATGCGTTCAAATAACCTTTCAGGCACATTAAGAACAAAATAACGATGGATAAAATCATTGTTATGCCCTTAAAGAGATATGCTTTCTTATCAAAAGCGTGAGGTAAAAACAAAAGCGACACCGCCATAATAAGCCCGATGTTCGCATTCACGCTGCCGACGGCGTTGCCGATTGCGATTGCCGCGTTGCCTTCGCCTGCGGCAATGGACGACGTGATAAGTTCGGGCAAAGTCGTGCCGATGCTCACGACCGTCGCGCCGATGATGAATTGCGGCACGCCCGACATTTCGGCAATCTTGCTTGCGGAATCCACAAACCAGTCGCCGCCTTTGATGATAAGGACAAGCCCCACGAGAAACAAGAACACGGTAAGGCAGATATCGCCCGTGCGCGTTATTGCAAGAATTTCAGTCATTGTTCCCTCCGTTGTTTTTCATAAATAAAAAAGACCTTGTCACGGCGACTTGCCGTCCAAAGTCTCGTGAATTAAGGCAAACCGGACCGTCTGGTCAGCATGTCGGCATTGCCACTCAAAGAGTTACTACTCCCCTTGAACAAAGTAAATGTAACACAGTGAATGACAAAAGTCAATGTTTTTCGGAGTTTTTTATGGAATCGATTTTTGCCGACAAGGCTTTGTGTTTATCCATAAATTCACGATACGCCGCCGCCGAAAAAGGGCTTTTCACGGTGTCGATTTCGCGTGGCGTAGGCGCGGCGATTTTCGCGTTTTGCGGTTTTTTCGGTACTCCGCCGTTGTCAATCTTGTAAAATTCGCCAAATTTTTTATACATTGAAACCCCATATCGTTAAAATTTGTTTATTTTCGTTTGCCATAATTTATTGTTTACTATATAATATTTTTATCTATGAATTTATATTCAAGGAGATTGTCATGAACAAAAAAATAATCGCCGTTATAGCACTTGTTCTCGTCCTTACGGTAGGTCTTGTGGCGTGCAACGGCAAAACTTATAAGGCAAGCGGCGTTGCCGACGGCAACAAATACGCTTCGAGCCCCGTTGAAAACAACGGCAGTTTCGTCGTGAAACAGGGTAATTACATTTATTTCGTCAACGCATACGTCGGGGCGGACGCCGAAAACAAATTCGGCAAACAGGAAAAGTCCTGCCTGTACCGTGCGGAACTTGACGACAACGGCAACATCATCGAGGGAAGCCGCGTCGCGCTTGTCAACAAAAACATTTATTCGACCAGCACGAAATCCGGCATTTACGTCAGGGGCAACTGGATTTACTTTGCGTCCCCCAACACCGACAAAACCAAGAGCGGCGAAGTCAATAAGAAATACCTTGACTTTTTCCGCGTGAGTCTTGACGGCAAAAAGACGGAGCTTTTATATACGATCGCAAATCGTTCCGCCGACTTCTTCGTTACGGACAACTCGATTCTCGTCCTTGACGGCGGCGCGCTCAAAAAAATCGACCTCAACAAAAAGTCGCTGGGCAAAATCAACAACAAGAAAAACTACGTCGAAGTACGCAGCAACGTTTCGTCGTTGCAACCCATCGTCGCAAACGGCGCGTTCTCCGGCATGGCACTTATGGTATCGAATGCTGCCGACAGCGACAGCTGGAAGAAATTCAACACCCTTTCGGTTATCAGTGCCGACGGCACGATTAAGGACGTCATCACCGACAACTCTTTCGGCGGCAATGCGGACAGTTATCTTTACAACGCGACCGTGTCCGTGAAAGACTACATCGTGAAAGGCGACAAAATCACCGTCTATTACACCAAGACCGATAAGGATTCCAAGGTTCAGCTTTGTGCATATACGTTCGGCACGGACTTCTCGTTCGACAGCAAAAACGAAGTGCTTCTGATGAAAGACGCGTCATCGACCAACGTTGCGGCGGTAAAGGGCATCGACGAAAAGTCGGCGTTCGTCACCGTATCTTCCGCCCCTTATCTTAAATACGTGGAACAGGGCAAAGAACCTCAGAACGTCCCCGCAAGCGCGACCGAATCCGACAGCCAACTCAAACGACAGATCACAATCCGCGACGTCAGGAATGGCTACGTCTTCTATACCGACGCGTCGAGCGCAAAAGCGCTTTATCGCTATAATTACGCGTCCCTTGACCTTACCACGGAAGAACTCGTTGCGGAATTCAACCTTTCTTCGTCCTGGTTCGCGCCCGTAATCTTAGGCGATTACATGTACTTCCTTGACGGCACGAAAGAATATACGTATCGCGTTAAATTGCAAACCGGCGATATCGTAAAACCCGAAACCAAAGATATGGTTGTCGGCAAAATGACCGCGGACGACTACAAAGCGGTTTTCGAGTCGGAAAAGAAATAATAATCAAGCCGTCCCGTAAGGGGCGGTTTCTTTTTAATTTTTAATTCGACAAAATTAGACAAAAATCGACAAAAACAAGTGAAAATCATTGAGTTTTTACTTGTTTTATTTGTTATAATCGCATTGCAACACGGAAAACGAAATATTATTTTGGTTTCCGTCGAATAATTACATTTCAGGGGGTAACTTAAATGCACACAATCGTTATAGCGGACGATAACGTCTCTTTCGCAGAAGAAATGCGAAATTATTTCACGGACAATACCGATTTCAAAGTGGTAGGACTTGCGCCCGACGGGGTTGAAGCGATAAAACTTGTCGAAAAACACAAGCCCGACTTTTTACTTCTCGATATCGTTATGCCCGAACTGGACGGATTCGGCGTGTTGAGCGCGCTTTCCGCTTTTGACGAAAAACCGAAAACGATAATGGTATCGGGGCTTGCAACCGACGGATTCGTTACGAAATCGTTGCGCCTCGGAGCAAGTTACTTTATGGCAAAGCCCGTGAATTACGATAAACTTGCCGAATATATGCGCGAAATGCTTGCGCCCGCCGCTGCCGTCGCCGCGCCGCGTGAAGAAACGCACAAAGTATCTTCCCGCGTGAACAGGTCGCTGGACGAAAGAATCGCAAACATATTTATTTCGGTCGGCATTCCCGCCCATATCAAAGGCTATCAGTTTTTAAGGGAAGCAATCAAAATGGCGGTCGATACGCCCGATATCATCAACAATATTACCAAAAAACTGTATCCGTCGATTGCCGATAAGTTCGACACGAGCAGCAGCAAGGTCGAGCGCGCGATACGACACGCAATCGAAGTCGCCTGGAATCGCGGCAAAATCGAAAATATCAACAGCATTTTCGGCATAAAGGTTTACACAGCAAACGATAAGCCCACGAACGGGGAATTTATCGCGCTTGTGGCGGACAAGATGATTTTGGAAGGCGCCTAGTCGCAAACTGTGCTTTTGACCAAACAAACGCATTGCATTTGTTTGTTTGTCTTTTGCTTGTTTGCGCCTTTTCCCCGCGAGTACACAGTATCCCGCGGGGTCCCCAAAAATTTCATTGTTGCGCGGTGAAATTGCCTTCGGCAGTGATATTGCTTTCGCAGTGATATGCCTTTGGCGCAATGCGCCGCGCGGCGTGATATTTGCCCTTCGGGCAAGTTGCGGATAAATTTATGTCATTGCGAAGCACCGCTTTGCGGTGCTGTGGCAATCTCCCGGAAGGGAACCATATCATAAAACCCACGCAAGATACTTTTGTACTTGCGTGGAGAAAAAGGCGCACACAAGCAAAAGAGTGAGCATTATTGCTTGCAATAATGTGATTTCAAAAGCGCAGTGCGCGCCGTAGGCAATATAACTCATTCCGTCGCACGCCGTTACAGCAACCGCTTTCTGCGGTTGTTTTTATTTTTCCTTAAAAACCGCCGAAAATAAGGAATATTCCGGTAACGGTTTTTGTCGCGCGCGTATAATAATGTAATAAATAAAAATACTTTTATATTATTTTACATAAGTCGCAAAATTGTAACATAAAACAGTTTACAAATAATCGTATTATGATTATAATAGCAACGAAAAAAACAAGCAATATTAAGTGAGGTGCTTTATGGCTTACAAAAAATGCCCAAGGTGTGAACTTAACTGGATAAAAGACGACGAAGATTTGTGCGACGTTTGCAAGGCGGAACTTAAAATCGGCGGTATGAGCCTTATCGAAGACGACGAGGACATTCTCGATACCGAAGAAAGAATTTGCCCCATCTGCAAAATCAACCCCATCGACGACGGCGAAGATATGTGCGCGACCTGCCGCGAAGAAATGAAGTCAAAGGCAGCCGATGCCGAAGAAAAGGAAGACGACGACAACGACGACAACGACGAAAGCTGGCGCGAGTACGTCGAAGACGACACGGTCGAACAAATGGACGAGACCGACGAAATCATGCTGTCCGAGCTTGAACACGACGAGAAGAAGAAAGACGACGACCTCGAAGACGAAGACAGCTTCGACGACGACGAAACCAAGTACGATTACGGCGAAGGCGACGATATTCCCGACGACGATTTCGACGACGAGGAAGACGAAGACGACGACGAAGAAGAAGATGAGGAAGACGACGTTTAATCCGAAATAAAACAAAATAAAAGATATTATGCCCGACGCGCATCGCGAAAGCAAAACGCGGCGGGCTTATTTTATCAAAAAACGGCAATACTTTTCTTATGAGAGAAGCGACAAACAATATATCCGTTGCCGTGGAGCGTGTGAAAAACCTGAAAGGAATAGACCTGAAACTCCTTATCAATCGGGGAAGAAACAGGTTTATCCGCGTCGACGGCGTGATCGAAGATTTGTACCCCAACGTGTTCACCGTGAAAACCGAAGACGCCCATACGAAAATACTGACGTTGACGTACGCAGACGTCATGATGAAAAACGTCAGATTCTTCCCGCGCGGAAAAAACGAAAAGGAAAGCAAACCGAAAAAATAAGTCGGATTGCATAATTTCGCTCCCGTCGATATATTATATATTGATTAGGCGGACGGCCTAAACGTATTTAAACTTATGGGGGCAGAAATGAACTTCGATTTTAATGAAATCAAAATGGACACCGTCGTGAAAACCGCCGAAAAAGAAGCGGCGGTAAGAACGTCGGTAAGCGAGAGCGAAAGCGGCGTCGTGACGAAAATCCTTGACGTTTCGGCAGACGGGAAGATAATCTCGCTGGATAATCAAAACGGTGCGGCGCGCGTTTTCGGACGCGTCAATTTCAAGGTGCTGTATCTTAACGGGGACGGCGAAACACGCGGGCTCGATTATTTTGCGGACTTTACGGAAGTTATCCAAAACGATAGTTTATCAGGCAGATTGTATGCACAAATTGCTGTTATTGACGTTGATACGTCGATAAGCGGCGGAATACGACTTAACGCCGTCGTGAAAATCACGCTGTATCGCGTTGCCGAAAACGACAAAAAATGTCTTGTGGGAGCAGACGACGACGTGTACGTCGAAAACACCGCGATGAAGTGCCAGCGGTTCATAACGTCGATGAACGCGCCGTTTACCGTGACCGACGAATACGACACGAAAACCGACGTCACGAAAATACTTCTGACGCGTGCGGGAACTTACGTTGACGCCGCGACTGCCGGCATGGGCAACGTGCTTTTGTCGGGCGCAAGCGACGTTACCGTAACTTACCTTGCAAACGATAAGGTGTACGTCAAAGATTTTCATATTCCATATTCCGAAGAGTTTGCGGCGGACGGCGTCGAAATCGGGCAAAAACTTTCGGCGGAAGTCGTCGTGAAAAACGCCAGGGTAGTAATTGCCGGCATCGAGGGTTCCAACGTTATCCGCGTCGAAGTCGAAAACGAAGCGTGCGTAAAGGCGTACGACGTCACCGACGAAAAAATCGTGAAAGACGTGTTCTGCATCGAAAACGAAATAAATATCACAAGGGCAAGCGTATCGACGGGCGTGTACGGCGGATTCGCGTTTTTCAAAGACGAACTTTCCGGAATTGCCGCGTTGTCAAACGATTTGCCCGCAGTCCTCGAAGTTATCGGCGTAACGAGCGCGGGGAACGGCATTGCGAAAGCAACCGCCGAAAACGGCAAAATCGTCATCGAGGGCGTATTTTCGGCAAACGTGCTGTACCGTGACGAAAACGGACTTTCGTCGGTATCCCTCGAAGTGCCGTATTCATTACCGTTTCTCAGCGAATCTGGAAACGCAACCGACGACGTATCGGCGCGCGGCGCGGTAATCAAGGCGCAGGCAAAACTGAAACGCGAAAGGGAAATCGAAGTAACGGCGGAACTCGGGTTTATGACCGAAAGCGTGAAACGCGTCGATGCGGAATACATCGCGGAAGCGGAAGTCGGCGAGAAAATCGAAGTCAACAAATCGGCGGTCAGCGTATTCGTTGCCGACGAGGGCGACACCCTTTGGGACGCGGCGAAAGCGTTGTCGGCGCGGCCGGACGATATTCAGTCGCAAAATCCCGACGCCCGCGCCCCGTTCAAGGAAGGGCAAAAACTCTTTTATTTCCGCGAGATAAGTTTCGAGTTTTAGTTGAAAGCAATGCTCGTTCGTGCTATCATATAAATATGGAAATATTCGAACGAGCAAAAGGAAAAATAAATCTGACCCTTGATATAACAGGTGAAAGCGGCGGCTTTCACCTTCTTGATATGCTCGTGGCGACGATAGACCTTTTCGACGACGTAAAAATCACTTACAGGGCGGACGACAAAATCGAGTGCGTTCAGGACGGCGAAATCGCCGACGAAAAAAACAGCGCGTACCGCGCCGCAAAACTTATGCAAGATACGTTCAAAACGCGCGGATTCACCGTCGAAATCACAAAGCGGATTCCTTTGGCGGGCGGCTTGGGCGGTTCGTGCGCGGACGGCGTCGCGGTGGTGCGCGGCGTTGAAAAAATGCTGGGCATAAATCACGATTTTATCACGCCGGAGTTTTTGTTGAAAGTCGGTTCGGACGCGCCGTCGATGTACTTCGACGGAATTAAGCGCGTGCGCGGAATCGGCGATAAAGTTGACTTTATTGATATAAAACTGCCATATAAAGTCGGTTTTCTTGCAGAAAACAAAGTCGATACGACTGCTTGTTTCAAGATGTACGACGACATGAAACTTTGCGGCGGGAGCAGCACGGAAAAGTTGATTAAGGAGTTTTCATCGGACAACGCGAACGTTACAAACATGCTGAAAAACGACCTGTTTCTTCCTGCCGTCAGGATAAATCCCGACGTCAAAAAAGTGTATGAAAGAATCCTGAAAACCGGCGCGGACGCCGTGTCGATGAGCGGCAGCGGCGGCACCGTATTCGGGCTGTTTTCGGGCGACGTCCCGGATTTCCTTGTCAAAACCGAGTTTTCTTACCGCGATTAAGACAAAAAATCGCGGTTTTTTATTGAAAAATATTGCCGGAATGCGCGCGTAGGTATTGTATTTATTTTTAATATTTGTTATAATAAGACGAACGATTAAAAGGAAAACCTTAGTGCAAAATGCAAAAGAATTTTGAAGAGTATCCGAAATACCTGTTTCACGAAGGCACGAATATCGAAGCCGACAAGTTGTTTTGCCCGAAAAAAGCCGTAATCGACGGCAAAAAGGGCTGGATTTTCAGAGTATGGGCGCCAAATGCCCGCGACGTATCCCTGGTTGGCGATTTCAACGGCTGGGAAGTCGGCGCGACGCCGATGAATAAAGACGACGGCGGAATATGGGAAGTCTTTGTCGAAGGACTTAAAGTTTACGACGCTTATAAATACGCCGTTACTTCAAAAAAAGGTAAAACCGTCTTAAAGGCCGATCCGTACGGTCTGCATTTCGAAACGACGCCCCAGACCGCGTCGAAACTTTACGATTTGTCCGGCTATAAATGGAAGGACGCCGCGTGGTTGAAATCCCGCGAAGAAAAGAATATTTACGAAAGCCCGATGAACATTTACGAGGTTCATCTTGGCAGTTGGAAACGCCACGACGACGGCAACGTATACAGTTACGTCGACCTTGCGGACGAGCTTGTCGAATACGTCAAAAAAATGAATTACACCCACGTGGAGTTTATGCCCGTGACGGAATATCCTTTCGACGGCAGTTGGGGATATCAGGTAACGGGGCTTTTCGCGCCGACGTCAAGGTACGGCACGCCGCACGACTTTATGTATCTTGTGGACAAATTCCATAAGGCAGGCATCGGCGTTATTCTGGACTGGGTTATCGCGCATTTCCCGAAGGACGAGCACGGGCTTGCTTTGTTTGACGGCACGCCTTGTTACGAATATTCCGACCCGAGAAAGGGCGAACATTACGAGTGGGGTACGAAAGTTTACGACTACGGCAAGCCCGAAGTCAGAAGTTTCCTGATATCCGCCGCCAACTTCTGGGCAACGAATTATCATATCGACGGAATCCGCGTGGACGCCGTCGCGAGCATGCTTTATCTCGATTATTGCAGAAAGGACGGGGAATGGTTGCCGAACAAATTCGGCGGAAATTACAATCTCGAAGCGAAAGAGTTTTTGCAGAAGATGAACGTCGCGTTGCTTTCCGCGCACAAAGGATTTTTCACGGTTGCGGAAGAAAGCACGGCGTATCCGATGATAACGATGCCGCCCGACATCGGCGGGCTGGGCTTCAATTTCAAGTGGAACATGGGTTGGATGAACGATACCTTGTCTTATATCGAGACCGATCCGTTTTTCAGGAAGGAAGTGCACAACAAACTGACGTTCGCGCTGACGTACGCATACAGCGAAAACTATATATTGCCGCTTTCTCACGACGAAGTCGTGCACGGAAAGCACAGTCTTATCGACAAATTCCCCGTAAGTTACGAGGACAAATTCGAAGGGCTGAAAACGTATCTGGGCTTTATGATGACGCACCCCGGCAAAAAACTTTTGTTCATGGGCGGCGAATTCGGACAGTTTATCGAATGGCGTTTCGATCAGGGGCTTGATTGGTTGCTTCTTGCTTATCCGCGTCATAAAGGGATGCTTGAATACACGAAAGACCTTAACGATTTTTATAAAAACACGCCCGCGCTCTGGTCGCAGGACAACAGATGGGAAGGTTTCAGGTGGGTGTCCGTCGACGACAACACTCAAAACGTGATATCGTATCTTCGTTACGACAAATCGGGCGATTACGTCCTGGTCGTACTGAACTTCTCGCCTGTGCCGAGAAAGAGATATCTTATGGGCGTGCCGGAACTTACGTCGTATAAATGCGTCTTCTCGTCGACGATGAAAAAGTACGGCGGAAACAGCAGTTACAAGGCGGAATACAAAGCCGAAAAGAAGAGTATGCACGGGTTGCCTTTCGCAATCGCTGTGAATATTCCCGGTAACTCGATTACCATATATAAACCCGAAAACAATTAGGAGGAAATAATATGCGTCAGACAAGAAAAGAATGTGTCGCGATGCTGCTTGCAGGAGGTCAGGGCACAAGACTCGGCCTTCTCACCGGCGAGGTTGCAAAACCTGCCGTACCTTTCGGAGCGAAGTACAGAATTATCGACTTTCCTTTGTCGAATTGTGCAAACTCCGGCATCGATACGGTCGGTGTGCTTACGCAGTATCAACCCTTTGAACTTCACGAGTACATAGGAAACGGACAGCCGTGGGATCTGGACAGGATCACGGGCGGCGTTTACGTCCTTCCGCCGTTCATGCGCGCGAAAGCGGGCGAGTGGTACAAGGGAACCGCAAACGCGATTTATCAGAATATCGAGTTTATCGACAGATTTAATCCCGAATACGTGATTATTTTGTCGGGCGACCACATTTACAAGATGGATTACCACAAGATGATGGACCATCATAAGAAAACGGGCGCCGACTGCACGATCGCGGTCCGCACCGTCCCGATGGAAGAAGCGTCGCGTTTCGGCATCATGCAGACCAATAAAAAAGGCGAAATTATCGACTTCGAAGAAAAACCCAAAAAGCCCAAATCCAACAAGGCGTCGATGGGTATTTACGTTTTCACCTGGGAAGTCCTGAGAAAGTACCTTGTCGAAGACGAAGCCGACCGCGAAAGCCAGAACGACTTTGGCAAAAACATTATCCCGAAGATGCTTTCTGACGGACAAAAAATGATCGCTTACGAATTCAACGATTACTGGAAAGACGTCGGTACGATTTCAAGTTTGTGGGAAGCGAATATGGATATTCTGAACCCCGCAAGCGGGCTTAATCTTGACGATAAGGAATGGCGCATTTTCGCGCGAAACAGCGCAGAGCCCCCGCAGTTCGTGTCTTCCGACGCAGTGATTAAAAACAGCGTCGTGTCGGAAGGTACTTTCGTACAGGGCGAAATCAAAAATTCGGTCATATCGTACGGCTGCACGCTCGGTAAAAACTGTCGTATCGTCGATAGTATCCTTATGCCCGGCGCGGTTGTCGAGGACGACGCCGTCGTCGAATACGCAATCGTCGGCTGGGACGCAAAAGTCGGCAAGGGCGCGCACGTCGGTGAAATCAATACGCCGCACGCGGCAGGCGAATGGGAAATCGCGGTTGTCGGTCCCGAAGTTACCGTAAAAGCCGGCGCGGTCATCAAGGCCGGCGAAATGTTCGGAGGTGAAAACAATGATTAATAACGCAATGGGAATTTTAATCGCAAGCGACAGCGAAATCCATATGAACGAACTTACAATCAAGCGCACCAGCGCGAGCCTTCCGTACGGCGGCAGGTATCGTATGATCGACTTTGCGTTGTCAAACCTTGTCAACAGCGGCATCAGCACGATCGGTATCGTCACGCGCAACAACTACAACAGCCTTATGGACCACCTTCGCATGGGACGCGACTGGGACCTTAACCGCAAAAACAGCGGACTTACGTTGTTCCCGCCGTTTGCGTTCAACACCCTTCGCGACGTTTACAAAGGAAAGGTGGAAGCGATTTACACGCTGAAAGGCTACATGATGTCGCAAAAGAAACTGGAATACGTCGTGCTCGGAAACGCCAACGTTATCTGCAATATCGACGTCGAGGAAATCGTCGACGAACATATCGCCCGTGGTGCGGACGTTACAATGCTGACGAAAAGAACCGACGAAATCAACCCGAGAAAACAAATCATCACGTCCGACAAATCGGGCAGGGTTACCGATATCCGCTTTGCGGTCATCGCCAGCAAATCGGCGGAACTCGTCAACACGCAGATTTACGTCATCAAAAAAGACCTGCTTATTAATCTTGTCGAAAACGCTTATGCAAGGGGATTGCAGGACTTTGAAAAAGACGTTCTTTTGAAACAAATCGACACGCTGAAAATTTACAGCCACGAAATCACAAGCTACGCCGCGATTATCGACGATATCCCGGGATACTATAAGCACAGTATGGAACTGCTGGACGCCGAAACCAGAAACGACGTTTTCTATGGCGAAGGCACGATTTTCACGAAGGTCAAGGACAGCGTTCCTACCCGTTATCTTGACAACGCCAAGGTTGAAAACAGCCTTATCGCGGACGGTTGCGTCATCGACGGCACCGTTAAAAACAGCATCCTTTTCCGCGGAGTTCACGTTGAAAAGGGCGCGGTCGTCGAAAACTCCATCGTCATGGAAAAGGGCGTAATCGGCGAAAAAGCAAGCATTAAATATACGATTACCGACAAAAACGTCATCGTTCAACCCGAAAGACATCTTGCGGGCTATGAAACGTATCCCGTCGTAATCGTCAAGAACAAGATAGTTTAACATTTTTGCGTCTTTCGGCGCAGTGACAATAAGGAGAACGAAGTATGAAAATTTTATATGTTGCTTCCGAAGCGCGTCCGTTCGTGAAGACGGGCGGTCTCGGCGACGTGATGGGCGCACTGCCCAAAACGGTTGCTTCGATGAAAAACGATTGCCGCGTGATTATCCCCCTTTATGAGGAAATCCCGCAGGAATACCGCCAGACAATGCGCTTTGTCGGCTCGACCTACGTCGATCTCAGCTGGCGCAGACAGTATCTCGGCGTGTTCGAATATACGGTGGACAACGTCGTTTATTACTTTATCGACAACGAATACTACTTCAAAAGAAAAGGGCTTTACGGCCATTTCGACGACGGCGAAAGATTTGCGTTTTTCAGCAAAGCGGTTCTCGAAGCGTGCTCGGTAACGGGGTTCTATCCCGACGTCATTCACGCAAACGACTGGCATACCGCGCTCGTTCCCGTGTTTCTGGACATCTTTTACAGAAACGTCGAAGGGCTTCGCAACACGAAAACGGTGTTCACCATTCATAATATCGAGTTTCAGGGCAAATACGACAAATACCTTGCCGGCGACATTCTGGGCATTCCCGAAAACTGGCGCAGCATAGTGGAGTGCGACGACGACGTCAACTACATGAAAGCGGGTATCGAACGCGCGAATATCGTTACCACGGTGTCGAAAACTTATGCCGAAGAAATCAAGGATCCGTATTATGCGTACGGGCTTGCGGGCATACTTAACGCGCGCGATTACAAAATCCGCGGCGTGGTGAACGGCATCGACGTCGACGTTTTCAACCCCGCAACCGACAAAAACCTTGTCGCGAATTACACCTTGAAAACCGTTGCGAAACGCGCCGAAAACAAGAAAGCGTTGTGCGAACTTATGGGATTCAATTATTCCCCCGACCGTCCGCTTATGGTGCTTATCTCGCGCCTGACCGAACAAAAGGGTATCGACCTTGTCGCAACCGTCCTTGACGAAATGCTGCAAGCCGACATTCAGCTTGTCGTGCTCGGCAAAGGCGACTGGAAATACGAAACGATTCTGAAAAACGCCGAAAAAACGTACAACACGAAAATGCGCGCCATTATCAATTTCAGCCAGGAGCTTGCGTCCAAGTTGTACGGGGCGGCGGATATGTTCCTTATGCCCAGCAAGTTCGAGCCGTGCGGTTTGGGACAAATGATCGCAATGCGTTACGGCGCGGTTCCCATCGTCCGCGAAACGGGCGGATTAAAAGACACGGTGGAAGCGTTCAATCCCGTCACGCAAAAGGGCAACGGCTTCACTTTCAAGGCGTATCAGGCATACGATATGCTTGACGCGGTATGGCGTACTCTCGGCACCTATTTTGACAAAAACCTGTGGAAGAAAGTGCAAAGTAACGCGATGAAGTGCGATTTCAGTTGGAAACGCTCCGCGAAAGAATACCTTGACATCTACAAGGAAATAACAAAATAATTAAAAATTTTATTGGCATACATCAGGAGACTTTAATTTTATGGACTATTCAAAAATTACTTCCGCGGACTTGAAAAACCGCATTACGGACGCTGTCCAGAGGTTTTTCGGAGTAAAGCCCGAGGAGGCAAGCAACACCCAAATGTACAAAGCCGTGTGCATTGTCGTACGCGATATGCTCACGAATTCAAGGGTGGACTTCAAGCGCACCGCGCGCGAAATCAACGCAAAACACGTTTACTATATGTCGATGGAGTTCCTTCTCGGACGCTCTTTGAGAAACCATCTTTTCAATATGGGTATTGACAAAAAGATGGTGAAAGCCGTCAAAGATCTGGGCTTCGATATCGACACTCTTTACGCAATCGAGCCCGACGCAGGGCTCGGAAACGGCGGTCTCGGAAGACTTGCCGCGGCGTATCTCGACAGCCTTACGTCGCTTGGTTATATCGCGACGGGCTTTTCGATAATGTACGATTACGGAATTTTCAAACAGCGCATCGTCGACGGGGAACAAATCGAACTTCCCGACGAATGGCTGACAAACGGCTCGGTCTGGCTGCAACCCCGCGTCGAAGATACTTTCGAGGTGCGTTTCGGCGGCGTTGTCGATCAGGAATGGCGCGACGGCAAGCTCATAATCAATCATCGCGATTACAACACCGTGCTTGCCGTGCCGTACGATATGAACATCAGCGGTATTCAAAGCGATACCGTCAACCGTCTGAGACTTTGGTCGTCAAAGGCGTCCGCCGACTTCGATATGGCACTTTTCAGCAAGGGCGAATACGTCAAAGCGATGGAAAGCCGTATGATGGCGGAAAGCATTTCCAAGGTTTTGTACCCCGCGGACGACCATATCGAGGGCAAGTCGTTAAGGCTTAAACAGCAATATTTCTTCGTTTCGGCGTCGATACAATCCATTATCAAACGTCATTTGCAGACGAACCCGTCGCTTGACAACCTTGCCGACCACGCCGCGATTCATATCAACGACACGCACCCCACGCTTTGCATACCCGAACTTATGCGTATCCTTCTGGACGACTACGGGTACAGCTGGGAAAAGGCGTGGCAAATCACGACGGATACGATAAGTTACACCAACCACACCGTCATGGCGGAAGCGCTTGAAAAGTGGCCGCAACAGTTGTTCCAGTCATTGCTTCCGCGCATTTATCAGATCGTGTGCGAAATCAACCGCCGCTATTGCGAAGAACTCTGGGCGGAATATCCCGGCGACAACAATAAGGTTGCCGCAAACGCGATTCTGGAACACGGTCAGATTAAAATGGCGACGTTGTGTCTTGTCGCGGCGCATACGATAAACGGCGTTTCGGCGTTGCACAGCGAAATACTGAAACACGACATTTTCAAGGATTATTACGAGCAGCACCCGTCGAAATTCACCAACGTTACGAACGGTATCACGCATCGTCGCTGGGTGCAGCAGGCAAATCCCGGGCTTTCGGCGCTTTTGTGCGACACTATCGGCACAAGCTGGATAAAAGACGCGTCCAACCTTAAAAAGTTTGAAAATTACAAGTCGGACGCGGCAGTCCTTGAAAGATTGCAAAAAGTCAAACGCGAAAACAAGGAAAGACTTGCCGATTATATCAAGGCGAACAACAACGTCGTCGTCAATCCCGACTCGATTTTCGACATTCAGTCCAAACGCCTGCACGAGTATAAACGTCAGCTTCTGAATGCGATGAATATTCTTAATACCTATTACGACTTAAAGGATAATCCGAATCTGGATATCTGCCCGCGCACTTTCGTCTTCGGCGCAAAGGCGGCAAGCAGTTATTATATGGCGAAGCAAATCATCAGATTTATCTGGCAACTTGGCGAAGTCATCAATAACGATAAGTCGATAAACGATAAACTCAAAGTGGTATTTCTGGAAAACTATCGCGTGTCGCTTGCCGAAATTATGATGCCCGCTGCGGAAATTTCCGAACAAATCAGTATCGCCGGCAAAGAAGCGTCGGGCACGGGAAATATGAAGTTTATGATCAACGGCGCGGTAACAATCGGCACGATGGACGGCGCAAACGTTGAAATTCACGACGCGGTCGGCGACGAAAATATGTTCATTTTCGGAATGTCGTCGGACGAGGTGCAGAACCTTTACAACAAAGGCTACGACAGCACGGCGTATTATATGAACGACGCGCGCATCAAACGCGTTATCGACGGTATGCGTCGCGGCGTCGGCGACGTTCAGTTCAACGCGATTGCCGACAACCTTATTCTCGGAAACGGCAGTATCGCCGATCCGTATATGTGCCTTGCCGACTTTGACAGTTACGTTAAAGCCCAAAAACGCGTCAACGACACTTACCTTAACAAAAAAGCGTTTAATAAGATGTCGCTTATGAATATCGCGAACGCGGGATTCTTCTCGGCTGACCGCGCGGTCAAAGAATACGCCGACAGAATCTGGACGGTAAAACCCATTCATAAACTATAAGATGAATTTCAATTCAAGGAAAATCGAATGTAAATCGCCATACGGCGCGGTAAAATGCGGGGAAAAACTTTCCCTGCATTTTCCGATTGCGTCGTGGGTAAGCGTCGATAAAATGTACGTGTTCATAAGGCTCGGCGACGTGTCGACGCCCGTCGAAATGCGCTTTGAAAAATCCGAAAACGGGTTTTCGGTTTATACCGCCGACTACGTTTTCGACGCGGCGGGGATTTATTATTATCGCTTTGAAATGAGAAACCGCGACGGCGTATGGTATTACGGTCGCGGTGAAAACGGGGAAAGCGTATGCGGCGAAAATCTTCCGGAATGGCAGTTGACCGTATATAAATCGACTTATAAAACCCCAGATTTTGCAAAAGGCAATATTATTTATCATGTTTTCGTCGACAGGTTCAATCGCGCGGACGGCGTAAAAACAAAAAGGAAATACCGCCTGCACGAAAGTTTTTCGGAAAGTCCCGAGGTCGTGAGCGCAGACGGGAAATATTACGCCGACGACTTTTTCGGCGGCAACTTCAACGGCATTCGCGAGAAACTCGATTACCTTGAAGAACTTGGCGTCGGCATAATTTATCTTTCGCCGATTTTCAAGGCGTACTCGAATCACCGCTACGACACCGGCGATTATCTCAAGGTCGACGAACTTCTGGGGACGGAAGACGACTTCAAACGCCTTCTGGATGCAGCGCACGAAAAAGGTATGAAAATTATCCTTGACGGCGTTTTCAACCACAGCGGGGCGGACAGTTTATACTTCAATAAATTCGGTACGTACGACTCGCTCGGGGCGTATCAAAGCAAATCGTCGCCTTATTACGACTGGTATTATTTCAAAAAATTCCCCGACGAATACGCTTGCTGGTGGGGCTGCGACAACGTGCCCGACCTGAACAAAAGCAACAAGGATTACCGCGCTCTCGTGTTCGGCAAAAACGGCGTCGTCGAAAAGTGGCAGAAACTCGGCGCGGACGGGTGGCGACTCGACGTTGTGGACGAACTGCCGATTGATTTCGTAAATCTGCTTATCAAAAAAATCAAATCGGTGAACAAGGACGCTCTTGTTATCGGCGAAGTCTGGGAAGACGCGTCGACGAAAGTAAGTTATGGCGAACTTCGGCCGTATCTTCTCGGCGATCAGCTGGACGGCACGATGAATTATCCGTTTATGAACGCGATTATCGCATACGTCCGCGACGGCGACGAAAAGTTTTTCAAAGACACCGTACAATCCATTCTTGAAAATTATCCGAAAGAAACGGTATATTGTCTGATGAACAGTTTGGGCACGCACGACACGGTAAGGATTATCAACGCGTTGTCGGACGTACGCGCGCACGGCTGGTCGAAAACGCACAAGCTCGGATACAAACTTCCCGACAGCGAATACGAAAAAGCAAAGAAAAAACTGTATCTCGCGTCTGTGTTGCAGTTCACGCTCCCCGGGATCCCGTCGATATTCTACGGCGACGAAGCGGGGCTTCAAGGGTTTGACGACCCGATAAACCGCCGTCCTTATCCGTGGGGCGGTGAAGACAAAGAAATCCTTGATCATTACAGAAAACTCGGACGTATCCGCCGTGAAAACTGCGCGGTTTTTTCGGGCGGGTTCAATATGCGTGACGAAAACGGGCTTGTCGCATACGAGCGCGCGGGCGGCGACGACGAAATTCTCATTGCCGTAAACGCGGGCACGGACGACAAAACTCTTTTTATAAATAAAGAATATACAAGCCTTTATAATAATAAGGAATATAAAGACGTCGTGGACGTTCCTGCCAGCGCGTTCGTTATCTTGAAGAAAAAATAAAAATTTTTCAAAAAAATTGATAATCACTATCATTTTTTGTTGACATATCCGAAAAATATGTTACAATAATGATAGTGATTATCGTTTTGAGGCAAAAATGAACTATTCCAAACAACGCGAAACAATATTAAAAGTTTTAAGGAGTACGCGCTCGCATCCGTCGGTGAACTGGATTTACGAAAACGTGAAAAAGGAAATCCCCGACGTCGGTCTCGCCACGGTTTACAGAAATCTGAAACAACTTGAAGCGGCGGGCGAAATAATGCGTATACAGGGCGACTTCCCCGAGGAGCGTTGGGACGGATTTGCACACAATCACGCGCACTTCGTCTGTACGAAATGCAAAAAAATCCTCGATATGGATATCGACGGAAACCTTAAACTTAAAATACTTTCGGCGTGTCCCGTGAAAGCCGACGATTTTTACGTCGTATATACGGGTACCTGCGACGAATGTAATAATAAAACAAATTAAAAATAAAACAATTCGGAGGAACTTAAAATGAAAAAATTTGTATGTCCTGTTTGCGGATATTCTGTAATAGCGGAAACTGCGCCCGAGAAATGCCCCGTATGCGGCGTTCCCGGCTCCAAATTCAAGGTTGAAGAAATCGGCACGGAAATGACCTGGGCGGCTGAACACGTCGTAGGCGTTGCAAAAGACGTCGATCCCGAAATCAAGAAAGGTCTTGTCGACAACTTTAACGGCGAATGCTGCGAAGTAGGTATGTATCTTGCGATGGCGCGCGTCGCTCACCGCGAAGGTTATCCCGAAATCGGTCTGTATTACGAAAAAGCCGCTTGGGAAGAAGCGGAACACGCCGCAAAATTTGCGGAACTTCTGGGCGAAGTCCTCACCGACAGCACCAAAAAGAATCTGGAACTTCGCATCGCGGCGGAAAACGGCGCAACCGCAGGCAAAACCGAACTTGCGGGCATGGCGAAAAAGCAAAACCTTGACGCAATCCACGACACCGTTCACGAAATGGCGCGCGACGAAGCCCGTCACGGCAAAGCCTTCCAGGGACTTTACAACCGTTACTTCAAAAAATAACACCGTGAAAGCGGAATAAATACCTAACACCCTAAAAAAGGAAGTCGGATTTTTCCGACTTCTTTTTTTGTCCAAAAAGGCGAAAACACGCGGGTTATTCAAACGGGGATTATTATTTTTTTGAAAGATAAATCAAAATAAATCAAATTTATTTACATAGTTTATTTTGATATGTTATAATACGTATATATATTTTTTATATGGGAGAAGTTATGAGAAAGAAAAAATCACCCGAAGCGGTTGAAGCCGACGGGCAAAAAACTTTGAAACTCGATTATCCGCAAACTTTCAAAGTAGGGTTTGCATTTGCGATTATCATGCTGTTCTGGTCGGCTTACGACTTTGTCGTGCCGCTTCTTCTGGAACACGCATACGGGTTGTCCAACGCAATGCGCGGCTTTATTATGGGGCTTGACAACCTTTTGTCATTGTTTATGTTGCCGCTTTTCGGCAAAATTTCGGACAAAGCCAACGGAAAACTTGTCAAAAAATGGGGACGTCGCACGCCGTTTATCGTCATCGGCACGATTGCTTCCGTCGTATTGATGGTTTTCGTGCCAATCGCCACGATGAAACAGCAGGAAAAAGGTATGGCGAAAAAAGCCGAAATCGAGGCGTTGCGTAACGACGACGATTTCATGAACGGCCTGCTTGGCGGATGGTACGACGACGCCGTCGCAGCAAAGAACGGCGATAAGACGAAAAAAGGCGCGGCGAATTATTGCGACCTCGATTATCTTAAACAAAACAAAATAGACGGCAAAGCGATTGATCGCGACGCGTTCATTAAAATCCGTTTCGACGATAAACTCGACGCAAAATCCGGCTTTTTAGGGCTCGGCGGCACGACGTATACTTACGATGGTGAAAAGATCGAAACCAAAAAGGAAGACGGCAAAGTCGTTCTTCTCGGAAATGCGCCCAACGGCAAATCTTATCAAAGCATAAAGGAAAACAACGACCATTACAATAAATACGTTGCGTCGGGTATGAACAACTATATTTCCGACCGCATTCACGCGGAAATCACCGAAACGAGCGCAGGCAAAACCAGCCTTGCGATTTATATGGTGATTTTGCTGCTTGTCCTTATCGCGATGGCAACGTTCAGAAGCCCGGCGGTCGCGCTTATGCCCGACGTCACGCCCAAACCTTTGCGCTCGCAGGCAAACGCGATTATCAATCTTTGCGGCGGTGCAGGCGGCGCGATTGCGTTCATTATTTACACCGTCGCGCTTATGGACGAACTGACGGTCAATACTTATACGATTATCTTCGCTTCGGTGGCGGCGGGTATGCTGCTGCTCCTTGGCGGCTTCCTTACTTTCGTTAAGGAAAAGAAACTTGTCGCGAAATGTCAGGAAATCTGCAAAGAATACGGCATCGACGACTTTGACGAGGGTGAAGACGGCGCAAAAGCAACCTTTGCGGAAGAACTTATCGCAGAAGGCGAAGGCAACGAAGAAGAAGCGAAAGCGCTGGAAGCAAAGCGCGTCAAAAAACAACACAAATCGCCGAAAGTCTGGTGGAACGAAAAAACCGACGAAGAAAAGGGCAAACTCAAATCGTTCTGGCTTATTCTCGCATCGATATTCATGTGGTTTATGGGATACAACGCAATCTCGTCAAACCTTTCGGTCTACACCACCAAAACGCTTAACCTGTCGGCAGGCGTAGCGTCCATTATAAACGGCGTGAGCATGGGCATTTCCGCAATCGCGTTTATTCCCGTCGGCGCGCTCGCGGCGAAAATCGGCAGAAGAAAATCCATAATGCTGGGCTTTGCTCTTGCGGTCGTTTCGTTCTTCCTTATTTTCTTCTTTGTCCACGCCGGCGAAAAAGCGATTGTCCCCGCAGTACTGTTCGCGCTGTTTTATCTTATCGCGGGATTCGGTCTTATCATTGCAAACGTCAACACGTTCCCGATGGTTACCGAACTTTCCACCGCGGAAACCGTCGGACAATACACCGGATACTATTACACCGCAACGATGTCCGCGCAGGCAATCACCCCGTTCATCGCGGGCCTTATCATGGACAACAGCAAAAACGAAATGTTGTTCCTGTACAGCGCGATCTGCATTATCATCGCAATCGTATTGATGATGTTCGTCAAACACGGCGACAGCAAACCTATTCCCAAAAAGAATAAACTGGAACAATACGGCGACCTTGTCGACTCCGACTGATAAAAGACGATACAAATGCCACCGCAACCGCGGTGGCATTTTGCAAAAAATAACTTAAAACATACTTTAATCATCACAAAATTATCATATAAAGTGTGGCTGTTGCAACAAAATGGCAAATAAGAAACCAAAAAACACCAAAAACACCAAGGCGAAAACCGCAAAAAAGACGAACGAGCAAATCGCGGTAGAGGGCGCGGTGAACGCCGCGAAAAAACTGCATAAGAAAAATCCGAAACTGCTTATCGCAATCGTCGCGATTGTGGTAACCGCCGCGATTATCGTCGGCGCGCTTTACCTCGTAAAGCCCGAGTGGTTCAGAGGGCCGATGCCGGAAAGCGGACAACTTGTCGTGCATTACATCGACGTCGGACAGGGCGACTGCATTTACATTTCGTTCCCCGACGGCACCGATATGCTTATCGACTGCGGCAGCGAAAAAGGGCGCAAAGAGTATGAAACGTCCGCGATAAGCGATTTGAAAGAACTCAACCCCGACGGCAAAATCGACCGCGTTATGGCGACGCACAGCGATACCGACCACATTTCGTATCTTGACGAAGTGCTTTCCGAATTTCAGGTGGGCAACGTTTATATGCCCAACATCAGGTCGAACAACCTTGACAAAAGCGTGAAAATCGGCGGGCGCGACGTGAAAGTCGGCGACCTTGACGCAAGTAAACTCAAAAAGTTTACCGATAAGGATACGATCGACACTGAAAGATATACCGAGTTTTTCATTGCGGCGTTGTCGGAGCCGAATTGCAATATCACGCTCAATATCGGAAAATACGAAATAAGGGGACAGGATTACACCTTCACTTTTTATTGTTTGTCGCAGGAAGAGTGGGACAGCAGAAATCTGAAAAGCGCAACGCAAATAAACGCCGTGTCGCCGATAGGTATCCTCGAATATGCGGGAAGGCGGCTTGTGTTTACGGGTGACAGCAACAACAGCAACGAAAAGTATTATTGCGAAACTTACCCGTACGTGGACTGCGACGTATTGAAAGTCGCGCACCACGGAAGTCGTACTTCGTCGTCCGAAGAGTTTTTGAAGCACGTCAAGTGCGAATACGCCGTGATTTCGGTCGGCGACGGGAACTCTTACGGTCATCCCGAACAGGAAGCGCTTGTCCGCCTTAAAGAAAACGGAATACAAAAAATCCACCGCACCGACAAGTGCGGAAACGTCGTTCTCACGGTGTCGCACACGGGCGAAATGGCATTTTCGTGCGAAAAACAATGCGCCGCGTGATTTAGTTGCGAAAAGTGAAAATTGCGGTTATAATATCATAAAGGTATGAAAAGGAATATTTTAATCACCGGATTTGACAATAAACTGACCGAAAACGTCGCAAGAGAACTTGCCGACTGTCTTTCGCTGTATTATTTATCCATTCCCGACCTTACCTTATATTACGCAAACCGCGCGTCGAAGGAAGTAGTCTTAAAGGAAGGCGGCAACAAACTTTACGAAAAGTACGTCAACATCGCCGTAAAGGACGCTGTGGAATTTGAAAGCATGGTTGCGGCGGCGGACTTCACCGACCTGAAACTCACGCATATAAAGGCGCTGGAAGACACCGCGCTTATCGTTTTTTTGGGCGAAAGTTTCACGACTCTTCAAAAGCACGGCGTGAAAATATTGAAAGACGTCGCAAATCACAGCAGATACAAATATAAATACGGCTACGACGTGTACGTGAACGCCGACGCCGTCAGAAAGAAAGACTTGACAGAAGTTATTTTGAAAGAAATAACCTCGTATTACGGAGGATAAAATGGCAAAATTCGACATCGACCTTGTCGGCAAGGTGGGAAGCCTTGCGCTTATCGATAAGGCGTACGGCGACATAAATTACTCGACAATCGCGCGCATTTCACGCGAACTTCGCCCCGGTATCATATGGGTTACGTCGGGCGCGACGGAAATTGGCAGGCTCGACTTCATCAAGCGCACCGGACGGGAACTCACCGGCAGCGACGAAGACAACAAAACCGACTATTCCGCGCAAGGTCAATCCGTGCTTATGGGGTGGTATCGTCAGTTCGTTGACAGCCGTTTCAGCTTGCGCCAGATTCTTGTGGAGCACCAACACTTCAACGACGCCGAAAAACGTGAATACCTTAAAAAGGTGCTTTTGCGTTGTCCCGAAGAAGACGCGATTCCCATCATAAATTACAACGACGCCGTGTGCTACGAGGAAAACCGCAAAATGGAAATCCGCGCGCTTATGAACGAAAAGAAAAGAGCGGTGGAATGTGTCGATAACGACGAAACCGCAAGTCAGATCGCGTGTCTTGTCAACGCCAAACGGTTGCTGATTCTGACAAGCGTCAACGGCATTTACACCGATATTTCCGACGAAAATTCCCTTGTCAGAGAAATCAACGGGAAGAACACGGAAGAGCTTTTGAAAAATATCGAAGAGTACAGAAAGTTCTGCCACGGCGCGTCCAGAAAGGGCGCAAACGGAGCGGGCGCGAAACTGGAATACATCAAAGCCCCCGTCGAAAAAGGCACGGAAGTCATCATTGCCAACAGCAAGTTTTCAATCCGCGATATTCTGGAAGGAAACGTCCCCGCAACCCGCATAAGAGTAAGATAACAATACAAAACGCCGCGATAAAGCGGCGTTTATCATACTTTTCAATGAAAATGCGGTATTGCTCAAAATGACGTAAATCGAAATATTTACGCAGTATGACGAATTACGCATTTTACAAAAACGCAATAAAAAACAAAAGGACATAATCTACATAGTAAATATTTATAAGCAACAAGAAAAACCCGCTTACCATACAGCAAGGAAGCGGGTTATTTTAGTTATATCGTTTGCTTTGCAAACGGTTATATTTTTCGCCGACGGCGAAAAGTTATATTTCGGCTTTCAGCCGAAGTTATATTATATTTACCTTAACTTCTCTCGAAGAGAGAAATAACACTTTGCGTAAGCAAAATATCACGCAAGGCATATCACTTGCCATAAGGCAAATATAACTGCGGCGTAGCGAAATTTTCGCTACGCCGCACAAGCGAGGGTTTTTGTTTGGTAAAATTATTCGTGTTTTGCCATTTCGCTGTATTCTTCGTAGCGGATACGAGCTTCTTTTTCGTTTCTTGCGAAGAGTTCTTTCGCGACTTCGGGTTTCGCCTTTGCAAGCTGTGCGTAGCGGTTTTCGCCCATAAGGAACGCCTGATAATCGCCGGTCGGTTTCTTGCTGTCGAGGCTGAACGGATTTTGTCCTTTTTCGATGAGCGAGGGGTTGTAGCGATAAAGCTGCCAATATCCGCTTTCAACCGCAAGTTTTTCCTCATTCTGCGATTTGCTCATATTGATACCGTGGTTGATGCACGGCGCGTAGCAAATGATAAGGGAAGGTCCGTGATACGCTTCTGCCTCGGAAATTGCCTTGACGAATTGCGCTTTGTCCGCGCCCATGGAGCATTCTGCGACGTAAACGTATTCGTAAGTCATGGCGATCTTGCCAAGGTCTTTCTTCTTCGTGAGTTTGCCGCCTGCCGCGAATTTTGCGACCGAGCCCGTCGGGGTGGATTTACTTGCCTGTCCGCCGGTGTTGCTGTAAACTTCGGTGTCAAGAACGAGGATATTTACGTCTTCGCCCGACGCGATAACGTGGTCGAGTCCGCCGTAGCCGATGTCGTATGCCCAGCCGTCGCCGCCGAAGATCCATACGGATTTCTTGATAAGGCAATCTTCGCGTTTAAGGATTTCTTCGATAAGAGCGTCCGCGTCTGCGCTTGCGCCTTTAAGCGCGGTGATGACTTTCACGAGTTCCGCCGCGGTGCGTTTGCTGCCTTCGGCGTCGTTCATGTTGTTGATCCAGTTGTCGCAGGCTTCCTTGCAATCCGCGTTGTCTTTAAGGACGAGGGCGAGTTGTGCAACGAGGTCTTTCAGTTCGTTACGTCTGTATTTGTAAGCAAGGTTGATGCCGTAGCCGAATTCCGCGTTGTCTTCAAACAAGCTGTTCGACCAAGCGGGGCCGTGACCTTTCTTGTTCTTCGAATACGGGCAGGTAGGCGCGCTTCCGCCGTAGATTGACGAGCAACCCGTTGCGTTTGCGATGACCATTCTGTCGCCGAAGAGTTGGGTGATGACCTTGATATAAGGAGTTTCGCCGCAGCCTGCGCATGCGCCCGAGAACTCAAACAAAGGTTGTTTGAACTGGCTGCCTTTGACGGTGTTGACGTTGAAGTCCGCGGGGGTGTCGGGAAGATCGACCGAGTAATCCCAGTTCTTTTCTTCGCCGTTCTTCAAAGCGTCTTCCAAGGGGATCATGGTAAGGGCTTTTACCTTTGCGGGGCAAACGTTCGCGCAGCTTCCGCAACCGGTACAGTCAAGGGCGGAAACCTGCATTCTGTATTTGAAGCCCTTAAAGCCCGTCGCGTCCTTCGTAACGAAGGTTTCGGGAGCGTTTTCAAGAACTTCCGCGGGTTGAAGCACGGGGCGGATTGCCGCATGCGGGCAAACGAACGCGCACTGGTTGCACTGGATGCAGTTTTCGCTGATCCAAGCGGGGACGTTGACTGCAACGCCGCGTTTTTCAAAACGAGTGGTTGCGGTGGGAACGTGGCCGTCGGCTTCGATTTCGGAAACGGGAAGGCTGTCGCCTTTTTGTGCGAGCATAGGTTCGACAAAAGCCTTGTAGTAAGGATCGTCGGTGACGGGTTTGACTTCCGCGCCGGTGGTTGCGTCTTTCCAACTTTCGGGATATTTAACCTCGACAAGTCCGGAAACCGCGTCGTCGATTGCCGCAAAGTTCATGTTTACGACCGCTTCGCCTTTCTTGCTGAAAGACTTGACGACGAATTCTTTCATATGTTTGTTGGCTTCTTCATAGGGCATTACGCCTGCAAGATAGAAGAACGCCGACTGCATCGTGGTGCTGATACGGTTGCCGAGACCGATTTTGGTGACGATATCGATTGCGTCGATGGTATAGAACTTAATGTGTTTTCTTGCGATGGTGCGCTTCATTTCGGCGGGGAGCATAGCGTCCATTTCTTCGGGCTTCCAGATGCTGTTCAGAAGGAAGGTGCCGCCGTCTTTAAGGTCGCTGACCATGTCGTACTTCGTGACGTAGGAAGGATTGTGGCAAGCCACGAAATCCGCCGTGTCGATAAGATAGGACGATTTGATGGGAGTGTCTCCGAAACGCAGGTGCGATACCGTCAGACCGCCCGACTTTTTGCTGTCGTACGCGAAGTATGCCTGAGCGTATTTTTCGGTGTAGTTACCGATAATCTTGATGCTGTTTTTGTTGCTGCCGACCGTGCCGTCGGAGCCGAGTCCGTAGAACTTGCAACGGATTGCGTCCTTCGGGGAAGCGTCGATTTTTTCAACGACTTTCAGCGAAGAATGAGTCACGTCGTCGTTGATACCGACCGTGAAGTGGTTTTTGTTTTCGCCGCCCATGTTTTCATAGATGGCGTTGATCATCGAAGGATTGAATTCCTTGCTGCCCAGACCGTAACGGCCGCCGAGAACTTTCACGCCGGTAACGCCTTGTTCTGCAAGTGCCGCGACGACGTCAAGATACAGAGGCTCGCCAAGGCTGCCGCTTTCTTTCGTCCTGTCCATGACGGAGATGTATTTGCAGGTTTTGGGAAGTGCCGCAACGAGTTTGTCCGCGCGGAACGGGCGGTAAAGACGAACTTTGATAAGACCGACTTTTTGTCCTTTCGCGTTAAGGTAATCGACGGTTTCTTCGGCTGCTTCCGCGCCGCTGCCCATAATGACGATGACCTTTTCGGCGTCTTTTGCGCCGTAGTAATCGAACAGGTTGTATTTACGGCCGGTGATACCCTCGACCTTTTTCATCATTTCTTCCACGATTTCGGGAACGGCGTCGTAGTATTTGTTGCCGGCTTCGCGTCCCTGGAAGTAAATATCGGGGTTCTGAGCGGTGCCGTTAAGTTGCGGATGCTCGGGGTTCAGAGCGCGTTTTTTGAACTTTTCGATATCCTTCATATCGACGATTTTCTTGATGTCTTCGTAGTCGATCATTTCGATTTTCGAAACTTCGTGCGAGGTGCGGAAGCCGTCGAAGAAGTGAAGGAAAGGTACGCTTGCGCGAAGGGTTGAAAGGTGTGCGACGAGAGCCAGATCCATGACTTCCTGAACGCTGCAACTTGCAAGCATTGCAAAGCCCGTCTGACGGCACGCCATAACGTCGCTGTGGTCGCCGAAAATGTTAAGCGCGTGATAAGCAAGCGCACGTGCGCTTACGTGGAAAACCGAGGGCAATAATTCGCCGGCGATTTTGTACATATTGGGAATCATCAACAGTAAGCCCTGGCTTGCCGTGAAAGTGGTGGTCAGCGCGCCTGCCGAAAGACTGCCGTGTACGGCGCCCGCTGCGCCTGCTTCGGATTGCATCTCGGCGATGCGAACCTTCTGACCGAAAATGTTTTTTCTGCCCGCAGTTGCCCACTCGTCGGCGTTTTCTGCCATGGGCGAGGACGGCGTGATGGGGTAGATTGCGGCAACTTCGCTTAAAGCGTAAGCGATATGAGCGGCCGCGGTGTTACCGTCAATGGTCATTTTTGTACTCATTTGAACCTCCGTTTGTTTATAACGTATAAATTTTACGATATATAGATAAATATTAATTATGCAAGCGTAATTATAAAATTTCGCTCTTAAATTGTCAACCTTATTCGTTACACAAACCATTGTATTTATACAATATTTTTTATTGCCGTCAATATCTTTGCCAAAATCGCCGCGTTATGCTACAATATTTCTGATTGAGGTTTTATGGAAATCATTAAGGTCGAAAACGTAAGCTATCGCTATAAGTCGTACGATTCGAAGCCCGTCGACGCTTTGAAAAACGTCTCCTTTTCGGTAAACGAAGGGGAGTTTTTGGCATTGGTCGGCGCAAACGGCAGCGGAAAATCCACGCTTGCGAAGCATCTTAACGGGCTTCTTCTGCCGCGTTCGGGCAACGTTTTCGTTTTCGGTCATAACACGAAAGACGACAAAGATATTTACGAAATCAGGAAAAACGTCGGCGTCGTGTTTCAGAATCCCGACAACCAGATGGTGGCGAGCATCGTTGAAGACGACGTGGCTTTCGGTCCCGAAAACCTGGGAGTCCCGCGTGAAGAAATCGGCCGTCGCATCACCGACGCGCTGACCGCCGTAAACATGCTGGAATATCGCCGCGCGACGCCGCACAATATGAGCGGCGGACAAAAACAGCGTATCGCGATTGCGGGGATTCTTGCAATGAAACCGCGCGTTATCGTGCTTGACGAATCCACGTCGATGCTGGATCCCGCAGGTCGCCGCGACGTCATGAACGTCGTGAAAAAACTCAATAAGGAAGAAGGAATTACCGTCGTGCATATCACCCATCACATGGATGAAATCGTGGATTGTGACAGGGTAATCGTCATGAAAGACGGCAGCAAAGTTTTTGAAGATTCGCCAAAAGAACTGTTTAAGCAGGACGTTTCGCAATATAAACTCACTCTTCCGTTGATAAATCAAATTTACGTCAAACTGAAAGAAAGGGGGGCTGTCGGAGAAGCCGACGTGTTGCACGCGGCTGATCTGATTGACGCGATATGTCGATAGTAATTGAAAATCTGTCATACGTATATTCCCCCAAAACCCCGTTCGAGCATAAGGCGCTTGACAATATTTCGCTCACGGTCGAAGACGGCGATTTTTTGGGAATTATCGGCGCGACGGGCAGCGGAAAATCCACTTTCATTCAGCACCTTAACGGGCTTATAAAACTCACGTCGGGCAAAATTACCGTCGACGGGATCGAGTTGCACAACAAGCCCGATTTGAAAAAACTCCGCGCGGAAGTCGGCATGGTTTTCCAGTATCCCGAATATCAGCTTTTTGACGAAACGGTGGAAAAAGACGTGTCGTTCGGTCCGAAAAATTTGGGGCTCAAAAAGGACGAAATCGCCGAAAGGGTGAAAGAAGCCGTCGAAACGGTGGGGCTCGATTACGAACAATTCAAAGAACGTTCGCCGTTTGAACTGTCGGGCGGACAAAAACGCCGCGTCGCAATCGCCGGCGTTATCGCAATGCGCCCGCAAATTCTCGTTCTGGACGAGCCTACGGCAGGGCTCGATCCCGTCGGCCGCATCGAAATGTTCGACCTTATCGCGAAATTGAAAGAAACCACCGTAAAAACCATAATAATGGTGTCGCACAATATGGACGAAATAAGTGAGGTCGCAAACAAAATCGCCGTGCTCGAACACGGAAAATTGCGTTTTCACGGCACGCCGAAAGAACTTTTCAAACACGCGGAAGAACTTGAAGAAATCGGGCTGGATATTCCGACCGCGATAAAACTCAAAAACGAGCTGAAAGCGCGCGGCGTCGAACTTTCGGACGACATCGTTACGGCAAACGACTTTGTGGAAGCCGTCGTAAAGTGGAGGGAGAAAAGATGAAAGATCTGACTTTCGGACAATATTATCCTTCCGATTCCGTCGTGCACCGCATGGACGCCCGCGTCAAAATTCTTCTGATGATTTTATATATCGCGGCGATTTTCTTTATTTCGAGTTACTTCGGATACGCCGTAACGCTCATATTTATTCTGGCGTTTTCGCTTGTTTCGAAAGTGCCGATCACGAAGATTCTGAAATCGGTGAAGCGCATTACGGTGATACTTGTAATCACCGCGCTGCTCAACCTGTTTTTTGTGAAGACGGGCAAAATTATCGCGCACTGGTGGATATTCACAATTACCGATTACGGACTTAATTATGCCATAATGATGGCTTTAAGGCTCACTTTTTTGGTTATCGGCACAACTTTCCTTACTCTTACGACAACTCCTACGGAACTTACAGACGGGCTTGAAAGCCTTATGACGCCGCTGAAATACGTCAAAATTCCCGTGCACGATATCGCCGTAATCATGTCGATTGCGTTAAGGTTTATCCCGACTCTTATGGAAGAAACGCAAAAGATTATGAACGCGCAGAAGGCAAGGGGCGCAACGTTCGACACGGGGCATCTGCATCAACGCGCGAAGGCGCTTTTGCCCGTGCTTATTCCGCTTTTCGTCAACGCGTTCAGGCGTGCCGACGAGCTTGCGTTCGCGCTGGACGCAAGGTGTTACAACGCAACCGAAAACCGCACGAAATACAAGGTGCAGAAAATTAAATTCTCGGATATCGTCGGCATACTTGTCGTCGGCGGATACCTTGCGCTTGTCATTGTCGACAAATACGTTTTCGGGGGATTGTTCTGATGAAACGCTATAAAATCACCATATCGTATCTCGGCACGAATTACTGCGGCTGGCAGACTCAGAAAAACGGAACGAGCGTTCAGAGCGTGCTGGAAAACGCCTTTTCAAAACTGTTCGGCGCAAAAACCGCCGTTACCGGCAGCGGCAGGACGGACGCCGGGGTGCATGCTCTCGGACAGGTCGCGCACTTCGACGCGGAAACGTCGATTCCTGCCGAAAAAATTCCTTTTGCGATAAACACTATGCTCCCGGAAGACGTCAGGGTTTTGAGTTGCGAGGAAGTATCGCCCGATTTTCACGCAAGGTTTCAGGCAAAAGAAAAAACGTACGTTTATAAACTTTATCTGTCGCCGCATCTCAATCCGCTGAAAAACGCCACGGCGGAAAATATATGCGTCCCCCTTGATTTCGCGGAAATGGAAAAAGCCGCGCGGTTTATCGAAGGCACGCACGATTTCAGTTGTTTCGAGGCGTCGGGAAGCAACGTAAAGGACACCGTAAGGACGGTTGAAAAAGTCGAAATAATAAAAAACGGCGAAGACGTCGAAATCAGAGTTACGGGCAACGGATTTTTGTACAATATGGTGCGAATTATCGCAGGCACACTCGTTGACGTCGGCAAAGGGAAAATCGCCGCAAACGACGTCGAAGAGATTATAAAATCCGGCGACAGGGTGCGCGCGGGAAAAACTCTTCCCGCAAAAGGGCTCACGCTTTATTCGGTGAAATACAAATAATTTCGGCCGGAAAACGTTAAATTTGCCGAAAAAACAATCTTTTGACGTCGAAAATGACGTTTTATGCTTGACAACAAATTTTTTCTTGGATATTATATATAAGTCAAATTTAGGATTGTACATTGGTTATAAAGTTAGCCCCTTGTAATTATTGTACGCCCAAAACGCTTACATTTTAATTGTTAGGAGGTCTTTACCATTATGAAAACTTATATGGCAAAGCCCGCGGAAGTCGAAAGAAAGTGGTATGTGGTCGACGCTACCGATATGGTTCTCGGTCGTCTTGCAAGTCAGGTCGCGATGGTTCTTCGCGGTAAAAATAAACCCACGTTCACTCCCAACGTCGATACGGGCGATTACGTCATTATCATCAATGCCGATAAGGTTCGCCTCACCGGTAAAAAACTTGAAAAGAAATACTACCGTTATCATACGGGTTACATCGGCGGTCTCAAAGAAGTTCAATACAAGAAACTTATGGCCGAAAAACCCGAATTCGTCGTATACAAAGCCGTCAAGGGTATGCTTCCCAAAAACGCTATCGGCCGTACGATGATTAAAAAACTCCACGTGTATGCCGGTAACGAGCATAATCATCAGGCACAACAGCCCGTTGAGTTGAAGTTCTAATGAGGTGTAATTATGGCAACTAAAAAAACCGCAAAGAAAAAAGTTCAATATTGGGGCACCGGCCGTCGTAAAAAGGCCATCGCCCGCGTTCGTCTTATCCCCGGCGGAGAAGGCGCAATCGTAATCAATAAACGCGATATTACCGAATACTTCCCGCAGGACACGATGAAACTTATCGTCCGTCAACCCCTTGTTCTCACGAACACGCTTGACAAATACGACGTTTTCGTAAACGTGTGCGGCGGCGGCTACACCGGTCAGGCAGGCGCAATCCGTCACGGCATCGCCCGCGCTCTTATCGTTGCAGAACCCGAACTTCGCAGCGCGCTTAAAAAGGAAGGTTACCTTACTCGTGATCCGCGTGCGAAAGAACGTAAGAAATACGGCCTTAAAAAAGCAAGAAAGGCTCCGCAGTTCAGCAAACGTTAATTTTCGTTTCAAAATCGAAACCCGTCTTCGGACGGGTTTTTTGTTTGGAAAATCCGCGCTTATTTTTTGCGGAATTTTGCGACAACGGTTGAAAGGCATCGCACGATGTGGTAAAATATCCATATGAGAAAAACTGCGCTTGTGACGGGTATGCATACGAACCTTGCGTATCTCGTCGCCGAAAAACTTATAAAAGACGGAAATATGCGCGTGATTGCGCCCGTGCGCGTGCGTGAAAGCGACCGCGTCGACGCGCTTATCCGAAATTACGGCGAAAACGTCATTGTCAGCGATTTCTCGCCGCTTGACTTTCAGGAAGCGAAGGAACTTGTCGCGGCAGCCGATTATATATTGAACCTTGATTTCGTCGGCATGCCCGAAAGCGAGCATTTTCCCGATTTTGCGGAAAAGGTCAATTATTTTTATACGAAAAACCTTGTCGATGCCGTTATCGAAACGGGCTCGGACGCAAAGATTATCGAGCTGTCGACAACGGGCATATACGGCGGAAGAACGATGAAACGGCCGTACGCGGCGGTCGGACACCCCGCAATGCCCGCGTACTACGACCTTGCGAGCGTGTCGAAACTTCGCGGCGAAAGATACCTTGTCGAAAGCGGAATAAAAGGTTTTTACGTGCTCCGTACCGCCCCCGTCGCGGACGAAACTTTTGTAAAACGCATGCTTGACGGCGCGATGATTTTCAAAAATCCGCTTGACGCGCCCGCCGAGTTTATAACGGCGGAAGAACTGTCGGAAGTGATATTCAGGCTAGTCGTAAGCATTGACGAAAACGAAAAGAAAGTGAAAGAAAACGCGATTTACGACGTCGGCTGCGGTGAGCGCGAAATATATCGCGATTTCGTCGCGAATATTGCGGGAAAACTTAAACTCAACGTCGACAAAATTGCCGAGCCGAGATGGTTTGTAAAACGGTGCGGATTCGGCGCGTGGATAAAGGACGGGCGTGTTTTACAAGACGCCTTCGGCATTGAAAAAGTCAGCGTCGAAAGATATATTACCGAAAACTTGGTAAAAAACTCAAATCGCATATTCGGCACTTTATCACCGCTTATTAAGAAGTTTATCGTGTCAAAACTGTCGATTATGACAAATTCGCCGTACTATTGGCAGGAAAACGGAATGAACGACAGAGTTAACGTTTTTTACGGCGGATACGACAAAATAAGGGAACTTCCTTTGAAAATTTCGGACGTTTCGATAACCCAAACGGAAGGCGGCGATCCGCCCGGATTTTACGAGAGCGAAAACTCGCCGTATCTTACCGAAAATGACCTGAAAACTTATGCGGCGGCGCGCGGCGGAAAATGCTTTGACGTGAGTACCCGCGGCGTGGATTTCAAGCGCAAAACGCTGTGGGAATGTGCAAACGGTCATACCTTCAAAATGACGCCGTACGGCGTGCTTTGCGGCGGATACTGGTGCGGCGAATGTATGACGCCCGCTCCGTGGAAGTATTTTGAAAGCGTGAAAAAATCCGATTATCACAATTTCTTTTATAAGGAAGAGTTTTTGCCGTACGAAGAATACGTCATATCCGCAAACGATTATCACGACGTAATGCGCGAAGACTCCGCCGAAAGAAACCTGAAACCCGACAAAATCAAAAAATTCAAAAAAGGCTGAAATGGAAAATATCTTATTCGTTTATGAAAATCAACTGCCCGATAACTTTTCGGAAAACGTCGAAAAAGCGGGAATAACGCCGAAAGTCGCAACGCCCGGCGACGAACTTAATTTCGACAAAATCGACGCCGTCGCGTATTTCGGCGAAAACAAGGATAATCTGAAAACCGTTGTCGAAAAAGCCGTCGAAAGCGGCGTGAAGCGCGCGGTTTACATTGCGAGCGCGATTTGTTACTTCAACAGGCGCAATCCCGGTCAAAATCTTGAAAAACATCCGTTTGTGAAAAATCAGACCGATTGCGAAAACGCAATCCTTGCTTTTTCGGACAAAATATCGGTGTCGGTTGCGGAAATTCCTTTGGCGTATCCGCTTCCGAAAGAAATATTTACAATCGGCGGCGTACCTGCGCTGAAATTTCGGAATTTTTATCTGACTTTTGACGGGGGATATCCCGAAATCAGCGACGAAAGCGCGGCTGAGAGCGTTTTAAGCGTGATATTGAACGGCAAAAACGGCGTGATATATCCGCTTTGCGACAAAAACGCGAAGTTCAAGGCGATGCTGAACGAAAAGTATCCCGACGTAAAGGTGTACGAATTTCCCGAAGAATTGTGGTGGGTGCTTGCGTTAAGGGCAAAATCGTCGATCAAAAAGGCGGGGTTGACCGCAAAGACCGACATAAAGACGCTTTACAAAAAAGACCTGTACGAAAACTACTTTTTCGACGATACGGAAGTAAGAAAAGCACTCGGCTACAAATAAGAGTTTGATTGCCGAATAATTGAAAAATGCCCGAAAAGTGTCCCGTTGACACGGATCGGGCTTATTTTTGCTGTAAAATGTGTCAATAAGACAGACAATCTGACACAATATTGCGCTGCACGGCGCAAACTGCGCTTTTGAAATCACGTTATCGTGGGCGATAACGCTCACTCTTTTGCTTGTTTGCGCCTTTTTTCTCCACGCAAGTACAAAAGTATCTTGCGTGGGTTTTGTAATGAGGTGTCCCTTCCGGGGGATTCTCACGTCGTTGCAACGCAACTCCTCAGAATGACATAAAGTGCGTTGCACGGAATAGCATAATGAGTGTACGTCAATCAAACCATTGAAGTGCTGCAAACAAAACTACACCGATTGCGTACGAAGTACTTAATGTCATTGCGAGCGAAGCGTGGCAATCTCCCGGAAGGGCTGCCTTGTGAAAGAATGGTGATTACCAAACGATTGCAATGACATAAAGTGCGTTGCACGGAATTGCGTAAAATGCGTGCGGAATTTTTGGTTTTGTCGGTTTTTGAGACGAAATGTGGCGTTTTTTACAACTGTCGAAAATTATTTTGGTTTCGTTTGCGGTTTTTAACGCTCTGAAAACACAACATATTGTGGTCGGAAAATTTTTGGAAGATTTTCGGTATTTTTCGTAGAAAAAAGTAACAACATTGTATTGACGGCGGGCATTTTTTCTTGTAAAATATAATTATCTAAATATGTGAAATTGTGCAGGCCACGTTTCACGCACGCATATGTATGCGCATAAGGAGGCTATTATGAAACGCAACTCGATTTACAAGAAAGCGTTAGTGCTTGCGGCGGTGCTCGCCCTTGCGCTGATTCTTCTCGTAGGTTGTGGGCAAACGACGAGCGGGGATTCCAACCTCAATCAGTTCGTTAAGCCCGACACCGGTTCGCAACAGCAGACCGAAACGGTAAAGACGGCATTGTCCGGTAACGCTGCCAGACAACTGTTGCTGACCTCGATCATCAACGCAAAGACGATCGAGCCGAACTCAAGGTACATAACGTTCTCGTTCGCACCGTACGTTTACGTCGAAAAGGAAGGCAAGACGGATAAATACACCGTCAAAGTCAAAGGTTCCATCGACACTCTCGGCGGACGCGAAGACAAACAATATCCCGTCAACGAAAGCGTGATGACCTTTGAAGTGCTGAAAGAAAGCGCCGACCTTACGACGGTTGTCCTGGGCATTTACGCAAAGGGCGGCGATATGTATATCGACTTCAACGACTACGCAACGGGCAAGGCGGTGCATCGTTACTACGTGTCCGATTCGGATATCGCATATGTAGTGGGGCTTTTCAAGGATATTCTCAACCAACTGAAAATCGAAGAAGTGTTGACGGATTACGACCTTGGCAGCCTTATTAACGACGCAGGCGTTAAAAACCTTATTTCCACCATTCTCGGCACGAAAAGCGACGATAAACTCACGCTGTTCAATATCATGCTTTCCCTTATTTCCGAAAGCGGCAGTTACTCCGTAACGAACGCCGACGGTTCGGTCGATCTCGTGATGCCCACGAAACTCAACGCGATTTTCACGAATAAGGCCTTGCTTGAACAAGTCGGCAACGTCGTCAACTTCCTTGTCGGCGATATTTTGTCGGGCAAAAAGACGCTGAACACAGCGTTTGTCGCGAATATCAGCAACAACCGTTTCCAGAAACTTGCTTTGAACGTCGTCAGCACGAAAGGCGGCGTCGACAAGACGATGGAACTTGGCGTAGGCGGGCTTTCCAAATCGGCGGACTTCGCAAACGAAGTCAAAAATTCCATGCCCGAACTTGTCAAAGCGGACAGGAAGAATTACAGCTTTACGACGCTCAGTGCCGACCTTAACATAAATCTCGACATTGCAAAACAAGAGTACAGCATCGAAAACATCGACGGCGCCGTTGGCGGCGCGATTGCCAAAGCCCTTGAAGGCATCACCGGCACGGAAATTTATAAAAAATCCGATGCTATTCAGATTCTCGAACCGCTCCAAATCAGCCTCCACCTCAAATTGCGTGCGGAAATCAACCTTAAAGATAACAAGAAAACCCGTGCAGTCATCGAACTGAACGGAAAAGATAAGAAAGGCAACGACAGGACCTATCTCGGTCTTTACTACATCGGCGCGGACAACGCGCTTTATGCCGATATGTCCGGACTCGGCGGCGGCAAAGCGATGATCCCCGATATCAATCTTAATCAGATTCTGAAAGACCTTATCGCGGCGAAAATCCCCGAAATCCCCAGCATAATGGAAATTATCGGCGGCAAAGGTAAGGGCGCGGCGTCGGGCGACGTCATTAACGCAGGGCTTATCGAAGCGGTTCAAACCGCAATGGATAACGGCGAACTTGTCGTGACGCACTACGGTCTTGCGGCGGGCGACGACGATTCGGCTGCTGTCGAAGAAACGGCAAGCCTTGACATTATGGCGCTTATCGGCTGCTTGAATATCGTCAAAGGCGACTCGACTCCGCTCACGGTGGAAAGCATTTCCGCAAGTCTTACGAAAGACGTAATCGCAGGTCTTATGGGCAAACTCGGAATGAAACTTCCCATTGACCAACTTGACCTTAAAATTTACCAAACCCGTGAAGATTACGAAGCGGGCGAAGAAGGCTGGAAAATCGACGTCGCCGTCAATATGGCGACCGAAGAACGCGGACAAATTCTCGGCGCGAACGTCGGTTTGTTCCTTAACTACGGCAACCCCGATCCTTCGCTTGACGGATATCTCAAAGGAAAGGAATTCAAGAGCGCCGAACAAGGCGGCGAATATATCAATGCCGGTAAATTAACCTACAAAGACGGCGAATTCGACTTTGACCTGTGGGTAAGTATCGGGCTGGAACTCGAACTTGAATTCAACGTCAGAGAAAACAGCGTACTTGACCTTTCCGCACTCGGAAAGCTTTTGTACAATCTTGCGTTGAAAGTGCAGTCTCCCGACGGCGTCAATGCGAAATTCAACCTTAAAATCAACGCCAACGCCAACGTAATGGCACTTGTAAAGGCGATTAAGAACGGCGGCGAAGCAAAGGATAAAGTAAAGGACATTCTCGGCGCAATCGACGCGCGCATCGACATTACGACGGGCGAAGGACAAAATGCAAAAACAGCCGTATTGCTGCTTGAAGACGGCATGCTTTATCTCAACAGCAGCGACAAAGAATTCAGAAATTATAAAATCAATATTCTGGAAGCACTTGGCGGAAACTTCAAACTTTTCGGCAAAGACGTTTCGGGCACCGGCAGCGCACTCGCATCGGGCGAAGGCGATACAACCGAAGGTGAAGGCGGCGACGCTCCCGCAACCGAAGAAAAGGCGAAGTTCGATATCGTAGGATTGCTTCTTGCAAACATCAACTGCATTTCCGTAAACCGCGACAGACTGGAAGTTGCGATTGCGGATACGCTTATCACCGCGCTTCTTAACGGTCTGGGCGTCGATACGGAAATCGTGAAAGGGCTTAATTTCTCAAACAGCGGCACCGCGATTTCTCTGGAATACGACGGACTTAACCTGTCGAAACTCTGGCTGAAAGCAAACGTAGGCATTCAGCAGGGCGACAATGCGGCGCTCGGTCTCGGACTCGGTCTTGGACACATCGTGCTTACGGTCGGTCAGCGCAACCTTGCCGCACTTGGCGAACGTAATATTCTGGAAGACGAATATCAGGATCTCTTGAACGGCGGCAACGTATATCTCGGACTCGGCGCGGAAATCGACGTCGCGCTTGACGACGAAACTTATGTTCTTGAAGATTTGTTGGGTGCGCTTGTCGCAAACTTCGCGCTTGGCACGACAATCGACATCAAAGACGAAATCAAGGGCGGTTTGACCTTCAACATCGTTGCGGATATCGACATTTCCAGCAAGCCCGACCAGAACGATTCCCGTATTCTCATCGAAATCAGGAAAAAATCGAACGGTAAAGTCTTCCTTGGTCTTTACTATGACCAGAAAACCACGACGCTGTATCTCAAAACGGACGACGGCACGATTATTCAGCCCGTTGCGTTGAAATTCGACCTTATCGGGCTCCTTGAAGGGCTTATCAACAAGGGCGACGGCACGGCGTCTGCGGACATCGACTTGTCCGAACTCAATCCCGTAATTCTCCTTGGCAACAAAGGCTTGCAGATTCAGGTAATGACGGGCGTTATGAAGCTTCTTGTCGGCGTGCTTGTCGGCGATATGAACGATTATATCGAATACAATGCGGGCGCAACGAGCTATAAATACTACGCTTACGACGCAAACACCGATTATACGATTTTGCAAAACGCATATCCTTTGGCAAATCCCGTCGGACAAAAAGACCTGTATCAGAGAAACGTCGATAAATACGTTTACGAGAACGGCGAATTCACGCTTAATAACGATTACGTCGGTAACGACTTCTTCGTAAAAGCGAAAGAAGGCAGCTTCTTCTACGTATTGAAAGACAATGCTACGGGTATCGACGAAAAATACTTTGAAAAGAACGCCGACGGAACTTTGAAAGAGTTTGCAAACTCCGGCAGAAAGTTCACGCTCATCGACGCTACTAATAAGGATATATACGCGAGCGCGCCTAAGTACTATCAATCCGAGTTCAAACGTGCGGACACTCTCATGTTCGATATGGATAAGGACGTGATGGAATTTACGAAAGGCTTTATCCCCGCGTACAACAAGACAAGCGGGCTTACCACCTACGTCAAAGTGGACGCTTCCAGACAGGAAGTCGCTCTTTACGAAGTCTTCACGCAAGGCTACACGATGAAAGACGTCTTTGACGAAAACGGCAATCCCACGAGCGAACCCAAGAAGAGAATGGAACTTAAACTGCCCGAACTCGGCGCATCCATCGTCATCGGTAAGATCGAAGACGGCGACGTGTCCGTGGTCGCAGGCGGCACAAAATTCAGCGGTATCGGCATCGGTATCTTCATCATGAGAAACGGTCAGTCCGATCCTCACGGCGTCCATTACGTAAAGATCGCGGCAGACGAAACCTACACCGGCAAGAAATATAATCTTGTCGATGGCACGTATCAGGAAGCGGCAGACGGCGAATATAAGCAGGTTGCAAACACCGCCGCAAACGTCGCAATCAAACTCGGCAACATTCAGCTTTCCGAAAAAACGTTCAAGGAAAACTACGGAGTAACCCTTGAACAGTTCATCGACGGTCTGAAAAACGAAAATATCCCCCAAGCGGACGCAACGAATATTGCGGACCTTACCGTATACGTCAACGTGGAAGCGGGCATCGAAATCGGCGCAATCAAGACGGCGGCGGGCGGCGACACCTGGGCGATCGGCGGCTTGCTTTCGGGCATTGTCGGCGGCAGCGATAAAGATCCCAGCGCACTTGCAAACTTCCTGAAATCGTTGCTCATTAAGTTCAACGTTCAGGACGAATTCAAAGACGTAATCGGTCTCAGAATCGCCGGTAACGTGAACCTCGGCGCGCTTTTAAGCGGCAACACAAAAGACACGATGCAAATCATCAAGGCGCTTTTGATGAAGAGCGACCTTGCGGTTGAACTCACCGACGGCTATCCGTGGGAAGCGAAGAAGACGGTTGTCGGACTTTACGTCACGGAAGGCACGATTTACATCAACATCAACGGCGAAAAGACCATCAAAGATACCAAACTCAAAATCGGCGTAGATAAAGTCCTGGGTATGGTGGGCGGCGCGTCCACGGGCGCACTTGCATCGGCGGATCTCGGCGTTGAAGGCATACTTTCAATCGTCAACAACATCGTCAAAGAAATCAGCATTTACAGAAACGACGAAGCGTCGGGCATGACGATTTCTCTCAGCAAGAACATGCTGGGCGCGATTCTGAAACTCGTTGCGGACATCGACGGCGTTGACCTGAAACTCAACGAAACGAACAGCTTTATCGAACTTAATACGAAAGTTACGAATACAAAACCGTACCTTCTGAAACTCAGCGTCGGTATCGACCCCTTGGTGCTCGGCATTGCTCTTGGCGGATTGAAGATCGGTCTTGCGGCAAACGACAACGTACTTAAAAACCTTAATAAAGCCGAATACAAAGGGCTTTCCGAAATCGAAACCATGGCGCTTGACGTCGAAATCGGCGTTGACCTTGGTCTGAAACAGGGCGAATTCCCCATCGGCAAACTTGTTTCCGGCATTTTGCAGGCAACGGGTACCGACCTTGAATTCCCGCTCAATCTCGATATTCAGAACGAACTTGACCTTGACCTTCGCGTAAGGCTCGCGGGGAACCTTAACCTGAAAGATTTCGGTAAATCCGACATTATGTTGCAGGTGAGAAACGCAGCCACCGGCAAAGAAAAGACCATACTCGGCTTGTACTTCACAACCGAAAAAGACGCAACGGGGAAAGAAACTCCTTGCCTGTACGTCGAAACGCAATTTTTCAGCCAGAGCGCACCCGTAAGAAGCAAGGTTGAAAACTTTGACCTGCTTGGAAGTCTGCTCGGCAAGACGGTCAGCGGCGTTGTGGAATACCTTGGCGGAAAAGTCGAAGGCACAGGCGCTGCGCTTGCTTCCGACGACGGAGCCACGACAAACGAAGCGGAAATCCTTCTGGAACTTGCGTCAAAGAGCATTCAGGTGAAGATCGCGGAAGAAACCGTGAAAGGACTGCTTGAAGCGCTTGTGGGCGACAAGGTTGGCGACGACATTATCGAAATCATCAACGGTCTGGGACTCTCCGCAGAAGTCGCGGTGAACCTGAAAGACGAAAACAAACCTTTGCTTTCGGTCGTTGCGACGTGCTCGTATCTTGACCTTGGTATTCTTGTCAATAAGGTAAATCTCAGCACCAAAGAACAAAATATCTTTGGCACGACCATTACGGACAACGTATGGAAGAAAACGGACGACGTCCAAAAGAGTGCGCTCGGCGTACAATTCGGCGTCGAATTGAATTACGACATCTCAGACGGCAAGCACAGTCTTGACGCAATTCTTAGCAACGTCGCGTCGGCAGCGGCTTTCGAAAAAGACGCTGGCGCGGCAACCGTCGGCAGCATACTGAAAGCGTTGACGGCTGACGCGATTATCAAAAACACGCACGGCTCAATCGGTATCGACGTCGTACTTAACGTCAAATCCGAAAACATGACGAAGTATCTTGTGCCCGCAGGTCAGGCTCTTTACGAACTCATAATGGGCAAAATCGGCGCGGAATACACTGCCGGCAAGGAAAAATACGATCCGCTTGAACTCCTTAAAATGGTTGAAGCGTTGATCAAGATCAACCTTAACGGCAACCCCGTTTTCGTGAGCTTGAAGGACGGCTACGTTTACGTTTCGCTTTCTGCGGTCGGCGGCGACAACTTCAAAGCGTCGCTTAAAAACATTATCGACCAGATCAAAAAGACGTCGGGCAGCGGTTCAAGCGCGCTTGCGACGGGCGAAGGCGACGGCGAAAAAGATAACAAGAAAACCGATTACGTGCTTGTCAACAAGATTTTACAAAATCTGCTGTCAAGCGCAAGCATCAGCAATACGGGACTTGACCTTGCTCTTGCTCCCGACCTGATGAACGTATTGCTTGAAAACGTTGTCGCGAAACTTCTCGGCGACACGTTCGGGTTCAACGACGACGTGAAAGCAATGTTCACGCTCAGCAGCCCTTATGCAAAACGTTCGGACGGCAAAACTTCGGTCGACAACGTCCTTTACACTGAAAAAGTCGAAGAACGTTTCGTCCGTTACAATGCGGCGTTCGAGTCGCAACAGGGCAGCGAACAGTACTTCTTCGACGCGAAAGCAAAAGTTTACAGAAAACTTTATAAAGCGGACGCCGTTGACGCGACGAAGTACGTCGTTTACACCGGCGGCGAAGTTCAGACGTTGTATTATCTCTCCGCCGCGGGCGAATACGTCGCGCTTACCGCGGAACAGGCAGCGGCAGCCAGATTCGTGAAGTACACACACACGAGTTATCTTGCGGTGTACGATTCCGCCGACAAAGCGACGAGAAACGTCGTGAAAGCGGCAGGATTCGTCGCGGGCACGAAGGTTTACGACGCGAACGGCAAAGAGGTCGACAAAGATAACCTTTTCGTCAAAGTCAAACACAGCGGCATCGGCTGGACGAAAGACAACGGCATAAGCATCGACCTTGTGTTCGACAACCCGAACACGACCAAAGCCCCCGATTTCAGCATCGGTCTGGGACTTGACGCAACCCTTGTTTTGCAGGGCGAAGCGATTGAAGTTATCCCGTACTTTGTGAAGAAAGCGGGCGCGAAACCTCTTGACAATCAGGAAGTCAAAGGCTACTTCAAGGAAGGCGCGGCTCTTGTAGAAATTCCCGCCTCGGAAGTTTACACCGGTACGAGATACGACAAAGACGGAAAAGTTGACGAAAACGGCAAGTTCAGAAAAAAACTTGTTCCTGGAACGGAAACCGATCACGACCTTGTCCTTATCGGCAATACATTCCCGGAAGTGTCCGAAACCGTCGGCGATGAAAAGATTTATCTCTCGATGGAACTCGGGCTGACGCTTTCCGGAACGAAAGACGAAAACGACAGTATTCTTGACTTTGTCGCAGACATTATCGACGTCTCCAACCGCACCAGCACGACGATGAAATACGTCAAGTTTGCAGAAGGCGAAGATAAAGCGGGCTACACGGCGCAAAGATATTCAAGAACCGGCGCAATGGCTTATGCACAGGATGTAAACGGCACGTTCAAGCGTGGCGCGTACTACCTTGCGGAAGAAGGCTACGTCGGCACGAAATTCGTGAAAAATTCGGACGGCACGTTCACGATTGACAACGCAAACGGCACGTACAAATTCGTTGGCGACGATTCGGCAAAGACGTACTTCGAGATTCTTCCGGAAGAAACCGAAACCTATCCTGCCGACAAGAAGTACAGAGAAGACGAAAACGGCTTTGTGACCGACGCTAACGGCGATTTCAAGGCGGGCGAATACTCCGTAACCGACAGAACGAAAGGCGGTGTAAAATTCCGTCTTAATGCCGCAACGGGCAAATACTTCGTCTATGCAGCCACCGGCATAACCCTTTATAAACAAGGCAACTACTACAAGCTCAACAAAGACGAAGTATACGACGGCACAAGATACAACCTTGTTGACGGCAAATACGTCGTGGCTGAAAACGGCGAATACAAGTTCGTCGCGGAAGAAGGCGCGTATTATCCCGTGCTTGAAAACGACGGCTACACCGGCAAACTGTATCGTGTGTCCGAGGCGTCAACCGCTGATAATACGATTTATATCGAAGACGTGATTTACAAATTCACCCCCGCGTTCACCGGCAAAGATTTGAGAGACCTTAACGCTCTTGCGAAACTCCTTGTCAGCATCGGCGAATTCGAGGCGGAAGCGCGCGTAAAAGTTACGGTCGGCGCAAACGTTGCGGAACTTGTAAAGGCGTTGTCCAATACCGCAAACATCGACATTGCGGAACTTTTGAAACACGTCGAACTCGCAATCGAGTCGCTTGATTCCAGAGGAACGGTCAAAGGCGGTATCTATCTGTATAACAGTACGTTATATATTAAATATATCAATACAAGTCGCGGTATCTTCTCGATGCCCGTGTCCGAACTCTTCGGCGCAATCGCGTCTGCAAGTGCGAATGAACGCATGCCTTACGAAGCGGCAATGCTGCAACTGTGGGTTGGCGAATTCATCAAACTCAACGGCGTGTACACGACGGGTATCGCGGTTCAGGCAACGACAAGTCTTGTCGAAACGCTGCTTGAAACCTTGCTCGGCTTTGACAAAGGCACGATAAGCCTTGCGGCGTTCGGCGCAGTCGGCGTGGAAGTCACCATCGTTACGGCGTCTCCCGTCTTCCCCGAAAACGCGGACGGCGAAGTTTACGTAAAGAAAGCGTATGACTTTGTAGCGCTCGCGGACGGCGAAGTTTACGACGGCGAGAAGTACGTATTGCTTGCAAACGGTGAATACGGCGAAATCGCAAAGGGCAGCGAAGCTAAATTCAATGGTCAGACGCTGTATAAACGCGTTGCAAAGGCGGAAGCAGACGTATCTTACGTCAAACTTTCGGAAGCCGGCATTCTTTCGGATTGCGAAGGCTATGATTCGGCATACGCGGAAGCATTGACCACAAGATATACGAAGGTCAACGGCATTTTCGAAGAACTGAAATTCGGCTTTGACTTCAACTCGTTCGGTATCGGCATCGGGCTTAAAATCGGCCACGTCGGGTTCAACCTTAACATCGGCAAAATCGATATCGGATTGATTGACGGAACACAGTCCATCGTGCCCGAAGATATTAAGACCGCGCCCACCGCACAAGAAACGGTAATCGACCTGAGCCTTGAAGTAAATCTCGGCTTGGAATTCATGGATAAAAACACCAATGCGACGACAGGATTCGACCTCGGTAAATTCGTCGATAAACTCGGCGTGCTCACGGGTGTGACACTTGGCGAAAACTGGCTGAAACTCACGGTGCCCGAAGGCGGCGCGGAAGTCAGATTGTCGCTTCGCGTTGCGTTGGCGCTCAACCTTACGAACGTCGACCACTCGGTTGCCGCAATCGAAATCGTCGGTCAGATTTTTGAAGGCAACAAAAAGATAGGCGAAAAAACCCTTATCGGCGTTTACTACAAAGACGGCAACGTCCTGCTGAAACTCGACGGGCTCGGATTTGACAATATCCGCATTTCGGGGCTCAGACTCAGCGATTTGCTGGGCGGCTCGAACGGCGTCGAAATCCTTAAAAAACTGCTTGGCGGCAGCGGATCTTCGTCCGCGCTTGCGTCCGAAGTCAACTTCACGGTTGTAGGAAACGACGCATACGGTTCGCCGGCGGCTGCGCTTATCCTTGACAGCAACCGCATCGCGGTTGAAGTCGGCACGCTGTTCATCCAAAAACTGTTGGGAATCGCGGCGCTCGGCCTTGACGAAAATACTCAAAAACTCCTGGGCGGTCTTGACCTGAAAGCACTTGTCGAAGTCAACTTCGGCGAGAAATTCGTCGAAATTCCGGCGGGCGAGACGTTCAGCGGCACGAAGTACGCATACGATAACGAAACAAAGAAATATTATATCGACGAAAACGGCACGTTTAAGCGAGAAAGCAACATTTCGCTTAAACTCAACGCGGAAGCCGCAGAACTTCTGGGCATAAACGTTGCGGTCGAAAATATCAAGATCGGCAACACGGGCGTTGAAGAACGAGTCAAAGCAATCGATATCAACGACTACGTCGAATTCATCGAAATTCTCTTTGGAACGGAGAAAGACGAAAACGGCAACGAAATCGTCGACGCAAACGGCAAGCCCAAAAAGAAGATAGTCGGGTTCGAGCCGAAACTGGAAGCACTCACCTTGTCGCTTGACCTTGACCTTGGCGCAATGTTCACCAACGGTATGGCGATGGGCAGATCCATTCTCGACAGCGAAGGCAAGACGGTTCTCACCAACGTATCGTCGGTCGGCGCAATCGGAAACGGCAACATGGGTATCCGCGCGTCGGTCAAACTTGAAATCGCCTTTGCGGCGCTTCTCAACAAACTGCAACAAGGCTTCGATTCGTCGGATATTTTCGCGGCGATCGAACAGGCATTGCCGCTCGTAAAAGCGCAAATCTCGATTTACGCACAATCCGACGGCGACGAACTTATCGGTATCTACGTCGCGGACGGCAACGTATACCTGATGCTTGACGGACTCGGAATGCCCAACATCAAAGTTACCGGCGAATTCCTTATGGATATCATCAGGACGGCAACGGGTTCGGGCACCGCGCTTTCGTCGGACGAAGCAACCGCATCTGTCGAAACAAGTCAGATTATCGGTATCGTACAAAAAATCGTTCAAGGTATCAGCGTTGGCGGAAAGGCTTTGAAGGTCGCGTTCCAGAACGACTACTTCGCAAATCTTATCGACGCGGTATTGTCGCTTGTTCTGAACAAAAACATTGACTACTACAACAAAGTATTGCCCGAAGTGCCGACCGATGTCGCATTCAGCGGACTTACGATAAACCTTGCCGGTATCGAAAACACGTACGAACAAATTTACCGCAAGGACGGCAAGTACTATTTCGACGCAGGATGCACAAGCCAATATTACGGCATGGTATTCTTCAAAAACACCGTAACAAATCATATCGAACTGTTCAGTGAGAAAGAATACGTCAAACAATTCGGCGCAGTTGACGAAACGACGATGTTCTATCGAAGCACCAGAAACGGTCTTGTGGAACTCGATCTCGTCGCGTACTCGACGCACCTGAAACTTGCCGTCAATATGCCCAAACTCGGCGCGAAGAAAGACATTGTTTCTTCGCCGGAAGTCGCAGGCGTAGCCTTTACGGAAGCAGACGAAGTTACCGGCGTCGCGCTTGGTCTGAAAGGTCAGGTCAAGATTGACAAACAACCGGGCATCGCTCTTGCAAACATTCTGAGCGGCGTTGTCGGCGACCTTGAAACCAAACTCGTCATCGAAGAAGATATCGACATTCGTTTCGCAATCGAAGCGGCGGTCGGCATCAAATACAGCCTGAAAGACAAGAACTTTGCGCTGAACGCGGTCGATCTCAGAATTTCCCTTACGAGAGTCGACAAGACGTTGGGCATCGTACCGCTTGCGGTTCTTACCTACGTCAGTTCGGAAGGCACGCTTTACGTTGACGTATCGCACTTCTTCCAGAAACAAAACGCGGGTAACAACAAGAACCTCGGTATGCTCAAAATCACGGGCGTAAACGTGCTTGACCTTATCAACGGACTTCTCACGGGCGAAGGCTCGGCGACTTCCGTTGCGCTCGGTTCGTCCGACGCGTGGGTTGAAGACGAGCAACAACCGTACACCTACGTATATTACGAAGCAAACGCCATTAACTCCGCTGCGCCTGCAAAGTTCGCGAAAGTCGCACAGTTGAACGATAAAGACGAGCTGAGAATGGTTTACAGAAACTACACCGGTGCTATTTCCGCCGACTACAAGACGGACGACGAGAACAACAAAGGCAAAGATTTGTACGTACGTGACCGCGCCAACAAGGTTAAGGGCTACACGCTGCTCAGCGCAGAGAACGCGGATAAGTTCAGCCACAAGGCGAAATACACGCACGAACAGGCGATGACTTATACGAAGCTTACCGACTTGTACGTAATGAACGCGGACGGCACACACGTATTGGCGGCAGGCGATGCGGACGTAACCGCGACTGCGCTTTACCAGAGAGTCATTGGCAATTACGTAAAGATTACGGACGGCGAAACCATTCCGGAAGCCGACAGATACGAACAAAACGCCGACGGCACGTACACGCAAAACGCAAACGGCACATTCAAAGCGGATTACAAATTCGTGAAAGTGTCGGACGGCAGCGCGTGGTATATCGAAGAATACAATTCGGAAACCTGCAAGTACGAATATAACGTATACGACCCGACAAAGGAAAGCCACAACGCACCCAAACTTTATCACTACGACGAAACCGAGAAGAAGTACGTCGAAGGCGCAGGCGTAGGCGGCGCGAAGTCGTACGTCAAAGTGCCCGTTTACAGCATTTCGGCGGTCTGGGCTGATCTCAGAAACTACGGTATCGCCGACAACGTTGCGGGTTACGACGTGGCAAGCAACGCAAAAGTTAATATCACGGGCAAAGCGATGCTCGGTCTTATCGGCGGACTTATGGACAAAGCAGGTCTTGAAGACATTCTCGACGCATTGCTCGTAAGCGTCCATGCAACGAAAGATCCGTTCATCTTCGGCGCGGATATCGGCATCCTTGACGTTTACAACGATCACAAACTTGCGCTCAACGTAGGATTGAACATTTTCGGGTTCGACTTTGAAAAGAGAGAAGGCGCGGGCAACACCGACGGCAGCTATCTTGAATTCCTCGACGCCGAAAACACGATTTCGTTCAGACCCGCAAACGCGGATAATTATCGTCAATTTGCCGACGTCGACCTTAACCGTATTCTCTCCGCATCGGAAATCATGGACGTCCTTGTCGACAGCCTTGACTTCGGTAAGAGCGGAAAGATTTATCTGAACCTGTCGCTTGACGCGGATTCGTTCGCAAAAGACACCGGCGACAACTTCGTCCCGTGGGAAAAATACTTTGCGGCGCTTCTCGGACTTAACGAGAACAGCGCAAGGGTATTGTATCAGGTGCTCTTCCCCGAATCCGAACTTGACGGAAATGGCAATTTCAGCATCGACATCGCGGCGGCAATCGACGTGAAGAAACTGCTTGGCGGACTTCTCGCAGGCACCGGGCTGAACCTTGAAGGCACTGAAATCCGCATTACGATCAATTCCGATACGATGTTGTTCTCGGAAGACTCGCGCAAAGACGGCAGCAAGATCGTCATCACCGCAATCGGTGAGGCGGACGGCATTTTGTCGGTCTTTATCGACAACAGCGGATACCGCGGAAAGGGCAAACACGTCGCAAGACTTGACCTGAACGCAATCCTCGGAACGGCAACGTCCAGCGCGGCATACGCAAGCGCGAACGAAAACACGGGACTTATCCCCGAAAAAATCTTCGGCGTTCTGAACGCACTCCTTGGCGAAGTACGTCTGGGCGGCGGCAAGATCTCGGTTGTCCTGAGAGAAAACTTCATCGGCGCACTTCTGAATACTTTGGTCGGCACGGATATTACGGAACAACAGTCCCTTGTGAAGGGCGAAATCTATATCGACCTCAGAAACCTGGAAGTCGGCATCGAAATGATCCTCGGCGACGACGATTACAGAACGGAAGTGGATCGCGACTTCTACATCGGACTCAGAATCGGCGGCATCAACCTGACTGCTCCCGACGGATTCGATACGACCGAATACACCTTCATCAAGAAGGCGGACCGCGCGAGCTTCAAGAACATTAAACAACTGAAACTGGATATCAACTTTGAATCGGAATGGTATTACGAAGCGACCAACAAGACGGATGGCTTCGATATCAGTCCTGTCGTCGATATCCTTGAAACCATATTGAAGAAGAAACTCTTCCCCGACAGATTGTTGCAAGTCCTCGTAAAAGACGACAAGATCGACGCCGTTTACGCCACTGCGATAAGCGCGCACATCGACCTTGCGGACTTCAACAATATGAAACTTTCTGTTGAAATTTTCAAGTCGACCAGCGAAGAGCCCGTAAGAGAACTTAAACTCGGCGTGTACCTTGACGGACAAAGCGTTTACGTTGATTTGTCGGGTTGGGGACTTCCCAAGATTAAACTTGGCGGTCTGAACCTTGGCAACACCATCAACGACGCATTGTTGCCGCTGCTTGATCAGTACCTTGTCGGCGACGACAACAAACGCGGCGGCGAGACGGCTGCTCTTGCAAGCAGCTACGTCGGAGACTACGACAAGAACCATATCGAGTATTCGGACTTCGTCGAAGCGGCAGACGGCAAATACGTGCTTGTCTATGAGGAAAGCAACAGCGGCGGATACGTACTTGTCGACGGCAAATACGTGAAGTACAATGCAAAAGTACACGACGGCGCAACCCGCTACGCAAGAAAAGTTGAAGAATATGACGCAACGAACACGGCGCATCAGAACGTAACCCGTTACAACGTGAATAAGGGCGCGTTCAGAACAAGCTGGGGCAAGGTATTGTTCCCCGTTGCGTACGAAGAAGACGAAAACGGCGGATACGTCCTTATCGACGGCAAATACGTGCCGTACAACGCAAGTCTCCACGAAGGACAAAAGCGTTATAAGGAAGTTTCGGGCAACAAACCGTACATCTCGTTGCTTCTTGCAAACAACCGCTTCGGTTTCGGCATCAACGCTGACCTTATCAACAGCCTGCTTGAAACCATTCTGGGCGCGTTGAACCTTGATATTCAACTTCCCGACTTCGGCGACGCGGTCCTGCTGTTCGATTCCAGAAAAGATCTGAACGGCGACGGTTACGCCGACACGCAACTTGACCTTGCGGTGCAAGTCAACGACAATCTCTACTTCGGATTCCGCACGACGAATCTTGAAATCACGGGCAACTCCAACAAAGTAAGCCTTGCCGAAACAAGATATGCGGAAGTCGTAACGAGCCACAAAGACGAATTCGTCACCGTATACGACATTGAAAAAGGCGAAATCGGTCTTGAAACGGTTGCGCTTGGCTTCAACGTACAGATCAGACAAAACTGCGTCGACGACATCACCAAACAGAGCGACTTCGAGAAATACCTCGGCGTACTGCTTAAATCGCTTTTAGGCATCAACAACTTCAAGTTGAACCTGCCGTCAAGTGGCGAAATCGGTTGCGACATTGACCTGAGAGTATCCCTGAACCTTGCAAACCTTGTCAAAGCATTGCAGGGCGGCGACGTCGACTGGTGGAGCGATATCGAGTTGTTCCTTGACCTGAAACCCATGAACTACGGCTCGTTGCTCACAATGTATAAACAGAAAGGCGACGCGGACGTTTACGCAGACCTTTCGGGCTTGTCCTTGTTCAAGGTCAAGATCATCGGTTTGCAAAGCCTTATCGGCGGACTCGTGTCGGCGTCGGCAACCGCTCTTGCAAGCGGTGATAACGAGGTCGCGATTGCATCCGCATCGGGCGATATTGCAAAACTTACCATTATCCCGGGCAAAGTGGGCTTCACCGTCGAAATCGGCTGGGGCTTCATCGAAGGACTTCTGACGAGCCTGCTCGGCGATACGTTGCACGTGGCGGACGGCACAGGCGAACTTGCGGGTTACAAGACCATCACCATCGGTGAAGGCGCAACCGCAACGGTCATTCCTTTGCCGAAGATGAATAACGACAGAGCATTGTCGCTTTCCATCAACCATGCGTCTGCAATGTACAACAGATCCTTGGAAATCGACCTTAAACTCGGCTTCAATAAGAACGACGAAAGCGCGGTTAACCTGAAAATCCACAACTTCGTGCTTACAAGCGGACAAGAGAAGTCGGCAAGGTACATCAGGTTCGGCGCGACGGCGGGCAAGATTAACGAGGCTGGCACAGGCAACGGCAAACTTGACGCAATCAACGGCACCAATGCAAACGCGTTCTCCGGACTTGTGTTAAGCGACGCGAAAGGCATCAGCCTTGTGAATATCCTGACCTCGGTGATTAAGGGTATCGACCCCGATATCAGCATCTCGTGGAAAAAGAATACAAACCATTACTATATGGATAGTAAAACAGAAAGTTACAACTCTAAACAATACGCAACAATTGAATTGTCGCGCACGGACAAAAAATCCAAGCACATGACCGGCGGCGTCAAGACTTACGCAGGTAAGTTCCAGGCTTATATCAACAATGATAAGGACCGTGAAATCGGCGCATGGCTGTTCAACAATCAGTTGTACATCGATATAACGAAGACGCTTGACGCCACGTTGTCGATCGGCGCATTGAGAAAGATGAAGGTTGCGGACCTTGACATTCTGGGACTCCTTGGCGGACTTGGCTCGGCATCGGCAACAAACGCCATGGCAAGCGACGGCGCAACCACCGAAAAGAGCCTGAAAGACACGGTATCCGGATTTGTCAAAGGCGTTCAGGTCAACTGGTGGAACAACCAGTCGGTCGTAGGTAGTGGCGTCGGCGACAAAGCGATCACGACAATCCGCGTCGACCTTAACGGAAAAGGACTTAACAACATTCTTGCAAAGGTTTACTACCTGCTTTACGGTATGTACAACACGAACGCTCCCGCCGCGGAACTGTTCAGCGAAGAAGCGTTGTATCAGATGGTTTACACCGAAGGTCAGGACGTAACGCTGAAAGACGGCACGGTTGTGAAGAGCGTGAACGCTCACGGAAAATGCGTGTTCTATCTGCAAACGTTTGCGGCGAATATGCTCGGCGAAACGGCAGGCATTCTCAAAAACTTGCTTAAACCCGGCGGAACGTTCGGCGACGTTCTGAGAGAAATCCTTGGCAGATTGCTGCCGCTTCCGAAACTTGACGAAGCCGAAAACGGAAGACCGAGTTACGCCGAAATCGTAATCGACAAGAACCGTCTTGCAAGCGGAAAGGGCGTCCTTAAACAAATCGCACTGGTGATTAACAAAGAACGCACCACAAACGACGGCACCACGATAACGGCGGTTGGCAACAACGACGACACTGCGGAAATCGTCATCAACCTTGACAACAACGTGACGTTGCGCTCGGTATCGGCGGTAAGAGACTACAACACCAACAGCACGAGGCCCAACGAAGACTCCGGCAAGACCATAAACGTCGCGAACCCGTTCGATCCTGTCGAACTCACGACGGCGGCTTTGAACTCCGCAGGTCTCCTTGACAGAGTCGCGGCAGACTTCTATGGTATTTCGGAATACGATTCGAAATCCGAAAAAGGCGTAAACGACTCTTACGCGGAACTCGGCGGAACGCCCATCGTCTGGGATACGTCGACTGCAAAACTCATTCCGGGCGAAGAAAGTGAAATCTGGGGCTATGCGCTTAACTACAAAGTGCAGAAAGTCAAAGTCAAAGTAAGCAACAGCACGGGCTTCCTGCGTCTGTTCGGTTACTTCAAGGCGGACGGCACGACGTTTGTCGAAACCAACAAGATTACGGTTGATCCGACCAAAGATCCGACAGGTACAGACAATATTTCGGCAGGCTTGCCCAGAATTATCGTAATCATGAGAAGGGACGGCGAATTGCAAGTTCTGTCCAGAGATTACGACAAGGATAAACCCGGCACCGTCAATATCAACGGCACCGATTACACCGTCGACGGCAAGTTCAACTGGATTGACGAAGATACAGTCGAAGAAGGTGCAACGGTTGAAAAACTGTTCTGGTATCAGGTTGGTTACAGCTCTCGTATCCAGAAGAGCATAAAGGTCAAGTACAACAACGTCGATATCGTTTCGGGAAGCTTGCCGAACGACGACATATTCGGAATTCTGAACGGCGGCACGGCATTTGACTTCACGCCCGCAAACTTCGATATCGTCGGCAACCTCGGACTCCCGTCCATTAAGGCAAGCGAAACGTTCACGAAGAACGGCGACAAGTTCTCATACGTCGGATTTGACGGCAGCACGTACGAGTTCACTCCGGGCACCGCGCCTACGGATGAAACCGAACTTGCGGAATGGAACAAGCATACGCTCGGTGGCAACGGAACGTTCACAAGGTCGTTCAACGGCAAAGTGCTCCAAAACGGCACGTACGTCTACGTCGCTGCGGAAAGCACTGCGGCAGGCTTGCTTGACAGCCTTGGCGGACTCTTCGGCGGAAGCGGCGCGAATACGGATAACGGCAAGTACGCTCTCACGGTAACCGATACGGGTTACACCGGACTTAAAGAAATCACCGTAAAACTCGGCACAGGTAAGACGACTACCGTCGACGTGATCGAGTGGAACTACGACGACTTCAAGTACGATATGAGAAAACCGCAAAACGGCGCAAGCGGAAGAATCGTTGCGGTCATCAATAAGTACGAAATCAAACGTACGACAGGCTTGGTCGAAAAGACGGAAGTCGTGAACAGCAAACAAAAAATCAGGCTCGACGTCGGTATCACGCAAGAATCGCTCAGCGCGCTTGCGGGCGGCGACCTTAAATTCAACCAGTACGAAGACGCGTTCGTATTAAGCGCGACGGGCGACTACGTCCTCGAAACAAGAGACGCGTTCATCCCGTACGACGAGACTTTGCACAAAGACAAGAAACAATATGCGCTTGTTGAAGGCAAGTACGTTGACGCGTCATTGGCGGCGGCTGACAACACCGCAAGATACGTCGAAGGCAAAGTTACCGGCTACGTTTACGACAAGTATGTGAAAGGCGTAAGCACCGCAGACAACAGATATGCGATCAATATCTTCGACGCGGAAGAACTTTACGTCAAAGTAAAACATTCAAGGATTACTTCCGAGACGCAACAGTTCCACGTCGACGACTTCAAGTTCTATACCGACACGTTCGCGGCAACCGACGCTACACAGACTCCGTTCACGATGTTCGTCGTGCCGGAACTCGGCGTCAAGACGGAACGCAATATCACCGTGAAAGCGTTGTATGACGTAAACGGCGCGTACGAACAAATCTTTGACATCAAAGTCGTCGTAACGCCCAAGGTCGCAACCAAGGTCGTGTTGCTTATCGATAACGACCAAGTGATTGACAGAACATATCTTGAATCGACCGCGGAAGTCACCGTTTACTACAAGGACGGCACCGAAAAACAAGGGCTTGCAAAAGACCTTATCCGCCTGACCGACAGCGAAATCGAGAAGATTGCAAACGCGAAAGATCATCTCGGCATAACTTACGGCACGGCAAGCGTGTTCAAGAAGGGCATATATGAGCTTATCGCGGCTGGCGAAACGTACGACGGACAAAGATTCAACCTTGTCGACGGCAACTTCGTCGAAGCGACGGACGGCGCGTACAAGTTCGTTGAAGACGAAACATTCGTCCAGAACGGCGTAACGTTCGAAATCAGAGTGTTCAGCAAAAACTGAATAAATCAAAATTAAAACCGGCTCCCGAAAGGGAGCCTATTTTAGTTATATCGTTTGCGTTGCAAACGGTTATATTTTTCGCCATCGGCAAAAAGTTATATTTTGACTTCGTCAAAGTGATATTTTGGCTGTCGCCAAAGCTAAGGTAATTTTTCTATGCCTGCGAAAAGTTATATTTTGACTTCGTCAAAGTGATATTTTGGCTGTCGCCAAAACTAAGGTGATTTTTCCATGCCTGCGAAAAAAGTTATATTTACCTATGCCGACAGATAATAACATGAACGTCACAAAATCGCTTTAATATTTCTTACGATTGTGATAGAATAAGGCTATGAATTTTGAAATCACGGGATTAAACGCGCTTATGCTCGTCGCGCTGTGCCTGCCCGGTTTTTTCCTGACAAAGGCAAACGTGCTGAAAGAAGAACACATCAAAGGTTTTGCGGTGTTCCTTTTGTACGTGTGCAGCCCCGCGCTGTCGATATACAGTTTCCAGCAGGCGGAGTGCAACAGGGAAATCCTGATAAACATCGGCATACTTTTGCTTGTTACGACGTTTATGCAGGTGCTGATAATGGGCATCGGCTTCCTTATCAACATAAAAACTTATAAAATCGACGGGGCGTCGCGCGTGGCGACCGTTGCGGCGGCGTTCGGAAACGTCGGATTTTTCGGCGTTCCAATATTGCAGGCGTTACTTCCCGACCATCCCGAAGCCATTGTTTACAGCGCGGTTATGAGCGTCATGATGAACCTTATCGGCTGGACTCTCGGTATGTTTATGATGAGCGGCGACAGAAAACACGTTTCCGTCAAAAACTTCCTGATAAATCCGACGACGCTGTGTCTGTTGATTGCGTTGCCGCTGTTTTTCACAAACACGTCGTTCCCGAAGCCCGTCATGAACTTTGTGGAGTTCTTCTCAAAAATGTCCACGCCCACGGCAATGACCGTGCTTGGCATGCGGCTGGCTTTCGTGAAGTTCAGGGATTTGCTGGATTACAGGCAAGTCGTCGCGATTTTTCTGAAACTTATCGCGTTGCCGCTTATAACGTTCGGGATAATGTACGCGCTGCCTGTCGACGAAACGTTGAAAATCTCAACGTATATTCTGTCGTGCATGCCGCCCGCGGCAATCACCTTAAACTTTGCCGAGCTTTCAAACACGTCCCCGAAAACCGCCGCGAATATCGTCGTTGTCGGGAGTCTGCTTGTCGCGATAACGCTCCCGGTATTGTTGCTTATTGCATAGAAAATTATTGAAAAGTCTGAAACGTTGTGATATAATATATTAAAACGAAAATAAGGAGTCTTATTATGGCATTCAATTTTATAAAAAGACAACTCTTGAAGGTTATCGAATGGACAGACGATACTCAAAATACCATTTTGTATCGTTTTGACGTCCCCGACAGATACGCGATTATGCGCGGCTCACAACTGACCGTCAGAGAATCGCAGGTTTGCATCTTCGTCGTGGAAGGCAAAATCGCCGACGTTTTCACGCCCGGCAGATATAAACTCGACACCGAAAACCTGCCCGTTCTTACGGCGTTGTACAGCTGGAAATACGCCTTTGAAACCCCGTATACCGGCGAAGTCTATTTCGTGAATACCAAACAATTCACAAATCAGAAATGGGGCACTTCCAATCCCATTATGATGAGAGATAAGGACTTTGGCGTTATCCGTCTGAGAGGCTACGGCATTTACAGCTATAAGGTTGAAGACGCGGTCAAACTCATGCGCGAACTCTCCGGCACGAACCAACAATTCCTGACCGAAAACATCGCCGACCAATTGAGGAAAATGATTTTGTCGACGGTCACCGACGTCATTGCCGAATCGGGCATTGCCGCGCTGGATCTTGCAACGCAATACGACGAACTGTCCGGCTCCACGAAAGACAGACTTGCCGACAAATTCACCGAATACGGCTTTAAACTTATTGATTTCTATATCGAAAATCTTTCGCTTCCCGAAGAAGTCGAAAAGACTTTGGATACCCGCACGTCAATGGGCGTTCTGGGCGACAAGATGGGCACGTTCACCCAGTATCAGGCGGCGCACGCTATGCGTGAAGCGGCAAACAATCAGGGCGCGGGCGGCTCGCTTGCAGGCGCAGGCATCGGTCTCGGCGCGGGACTTTCGATGGCAGGCGTTTTCAGCGAAGCGTTGAAGGGCGCAAAAGACGCTCCTGCGGAAGCAAAAGTCAACACCGTAAAATGCACCAAATGCGGCGCGGACGTGAAAGCAGGCAGCAAATTCTGCCCCGAATGCGGCAACAAAATGGCGGAAAGCAGATTCTGCCCGGAATGCGGCGCAAAAGTCGGCGCAAACGCAAAATTCTGCCCGGAATGCGGCAAAAAACTTAACTGATTGACACACGATGCAAGGCAAAAAGGCTGACAAAAAAGTTGATTCGACCGACGTCGTAAAGTGCAAAACTTGCGGCGCGGATATGTACTTCGATATCGCGTCGGGCAAACTAAGGTGCCCGTACTGCGATAACACCGTCGAGGCGAAAGCCAACGTTTTCGAGAACGAACACAACGTCGACGGCTTTGACGAAAGCAAACTTCGCCACGAAGACGGAGTCATTACTTATCAATGCCCGAACTGCCACGCAAAGTGCGAAATGCACGGCGTTTTCGACACGTCGGCAAAATGTCCGTTCTGCGGCGCGACCAACGTCTTAAAGGTTGACGATATCCCGGGACTTGCTCCCGACGCGATTCTTCCGTTCAGGATTACGCGCGAAGTAGCGTCACAAAACGCACTTAAATGGATAAAAAAGAAACTTTATGCGCCGATTAAGCTGAAAAAGAGTTTTAAGCCCGAAAATCTGAACAGCGTATATTCGCCGACGTTCAGCTTTGACAGCGATACTTTCAGCACTTACAACGGGCGCCTTGGCGAATATTATACCGTGACCGTCGGCAGCGGCAAAGACCGCCGTACCGAAACCCGCACGAGATACTTCGTCGTCAGCGGCACGTATTCGCAATTCTTCAACGACATTCTTATCGAAGTCAGCCCGAAACTTTCGCAAAAAGAATTTGAAAAGGTCGGCGGGTTCGATACCGATAACGCGGTCGAGTACACGTCGGAATATATCGCGGGACATTCGTCCGAAAGATACGACACGAGCGTCAACGACGCTTACGGCGCGGCAAAAGAAAAAATGAACGCCCGTATCAAAAGCGCGATTTTGTCGCAGTATCATTACGACGTGGTCGATTACCTCCACATCGACACAAGTTTCAACGACAGCACTTTCAAGTATATCCTTGTGCCTTTGTGGTGCAGCGGTTTCAAATACCGCGATAAGATTTACAACTATTTCGTAAACGGAAGGACGGGAAGAGCGGGCGGCAAAACGCCGATTTCCGTCTGGAAGGTTGCGCTCACGGTGGTTATTATCGCCGCCGTCATCGTCGGCGCGTATTTCGGCTTGAAAAGCGCCGGCATAATCTGAAAATTTTTTAACGAGGTGAATATAATGATTATTACTCCCGATACTTTAATTGGCGACATCATCGAAGGCGACGTTAATATCGAAGCCGTTGCAAACGTTCTCACAAGCGTTGGTATGCATTGCCTGGGCTGTGCAATCGCTCACGGCGAAACGGTCGGCGAGGCGGCAGAAGTCCACAACGTCGACGTAAACGAACTCATCGCGCGCCTTAACGAAGCGGCAAAAAAATAATGGCTGAATCAAAAGATATCAAAGACAGGCTGTATGAACTCAGGACGTTTTCCGATATTTCCACGGCGGAAATGGCGGAAAAACTCGGCGTGACCGAAAACGAATATATCGCGTTTGAAAACGGCGAGGACGAAGCGCCGATATGGCTTGTTTACAAATTCGCGTCGATCGTCGATATCGAGCCGTCCTTTATCTTCACGGGGAAACAACCCACGAAAAAGTACGCCGCGGCAGTTTACGAAAATAAGGGCGAACGCGTCGAAAGGTACCCCGGGTATTCTTTCACGTCGCTTGCCGCCGATTTTCAGAACAAGCAGATGAAACCTATGCTTGTCGATATTTCCCCCACAGACAAGCCCGAGCTCGTGTGTCACGCCGGGCAGGAATTCAATTACGTTCTCGAAGGGCTTTTGAGAGTGGTTGTCGGCGACGAGGAATTTTACCTGCATAAGGGCGACAGTCTGTATTTCGATCCGTCGCTTCCGCACGCGCAGATGGCAATGGGCGACAAGCCCGCAAGGTTTATCACCGTCATCAACGAGTAAGCAAAAACAAATAAGAAGAGTTCGGCAAAAACCGAACTCTTTTTTGTTTGGTCAAGTTGGTTCAAAATTTTGAGCGGAAACTTTCAATCAGTGAAGCCATCGTCTCCAACTAAATATAGGATCATCATTTGCTAAATCGTCAATCATTTTTGCTTCGGTTGTCCCGACATTGAAAATTACGGCGCCATTGTAATAACGGACGGAGTCTTTGCAAGTATAATACTTGGTTTCTTCGGTGTCGATAAGTTTTACGTTTCCGTTTTCAATGACGTAGTTTCCGTTTTTTATTAAATCAAGAACGTAGTTCAAATCATTTTTGCGAATATAGCAGTCGTCGGGATTTATCTCTTTGGCATTAGTATATGAAACGGAATAAGTCAAATCGTTTTCTTTGATAAAGTATTGATAATACCACTCATCAAAGGTGGTACCATCGAATTTACGAAGCTCGGTATGCGATATTTCGGCATAAAAGTCTTTTGCAAACTTTACGACGGTTGTTGTGTTGCTATAAAACATCGTATCCCTATAAATAGTGAGAAACTGCATCGAATAATTTCCGTTAGAAAGTGCATTGCAAATTTCATCAGCAGTCGTTTTATCTGTAAAAACACCGGCGGTTACTTCTTCCGGATCACCGTATTTATATACGGTTTTTGGCTGTTCGTTATTGTCCTTTTTATCGCAGGCGACAAACAATACACATATTAATAACAACGCGGTCAATATCGAAATAGTTTTCTTTTTCATATTTACCCCCTGAATAATACAAGATATACCTTGTAACAACAACATTATACATAATATATGTTGTATTGTCAAGGAATGAGAACTTTCGGAGAAAACCTTAAAAGAGAACGTAAGTTGAGTGGGTTAACTCAACAAGAACTTGCAGACAAAATAGGAATAAAACAGCAACAGTTAAGTCAGTGGGAATGCGATAAGTTTGAACCGACCGTGTCAAGCATCGTTGCGCTCGCAAAAGCGCTTGACGTGAGTTTCGACGACTTGTTTGACGGGATAGAATAGAAATAGTTTTTGTTGCAGAGCACCTGAATATTGTGAAATACGATTATGATTAAGTTATCTGAATTAAGAAACGAAAAAGGGCTGACGCAAAGAGAAATCGCAAAGATTTTCAACGTAAGTCAGGGCACGTACAACAACTGGGAAAACGGCAAAACTCAGCCGTCGATTGAGCAACTTGTGACGATTGCGGATTTCTTTGGCGTTAGCATCGACTATCTTGTCGGGAGAGAGGGCGAAGACGGCGTTATCGCAAGCGCGAAGGACGACCGAATCAATCTTTCGGACAAGTCGCGCGACGCTCTTTACGAGTTTTTAAAAACCATATCCGACAAAAAATAATTACCGCCTTACGGCGGTTTGTTTTTATAAAAATATTGTTTTGTAACAATTCATTATTTTCTGTTGGCAAAGAAAGAAAAAAGTGCGATACTATAATTAGAAATAATTAAGGTGAAATTATGATTTTATCGATCGGAGAAATACTTGCGGATTTAATCGGCGAAAAAAACGACGGCGCATTGACGTTCAGGGCGTTTTGCGGCGGCGCGCCGTTCAACCTTGCCGTTAACGCAAAGCAAAGCGGCGCGACAGTCGGGTTCGTCGGGCGCGTCGGAAACGACGTAATCGGTCGCTTCGTCACGGCGGAAGCAGGAAAAGCAAACCTTGACAGCCTTGACATTCAGACGGACGAAAAACGCAACACGACGATTGCTTTCGTGACTCTTATGAACGGCGAAAGGGATTTTGCGTTCAATCGCCACGACACCGCCGATTTTAATATCGACTTTGACAAAATCGACTTTGCAAAGTACGAAAACCTTAATATCGTGCATTTGGGCTCGCTTATGCTGTCGGAAGAAAAAGGGCGCGCGTTTGCAAAAAGAGTTGCCGACAAAACGAAAGAAATCGGCGCGAAACTCAGTTTTGACGTGAATTTCAGAAAAGATATTTTCCGTGATTTCGACGCCGCAAAAAGGGCGTACGAGCCGTTTGTAAAACGTGCGGATATCGTCAAATTTTCGGAAGACGAACTACTTGACTTCACGGGAATTTCCGGGATCGACGCTGCGGCGGAGTCGCTGTGCGACAAAGACAAACTGATTCTCGTGACGCTTGGAAAGAACGGCAGCGCATATTATTTCAACGGCGAAAAGGGCGTTGTGCCAAGCGAATATAAATGCAAAAGCGTTGACACGACGGGTGCGGGCGACGCGTTTTTCGGGGCGTTTCTTGCGGCAATCGAAAACAAAAAACCGACAAAAGAAAATATTGTTTCGTCAATGCGAAAGGGCAACGAAAAGGGCGCGAAAACGACAGAGTTTTTTGGTGCGATAAAGTTATGAACGACATTAAAGACATAGTAACAAAACCGATATTTTTTAAAAGAAATAGAGTTTATCGTATATATCACGGCGGTAAACCCTTCAAAGCGTTGTTTGACGACGGATACGACGACGGCACCGACAATATGTTTCCCGAAGAATGGGTAGCAAGCAAAGTGCGTGCGATCAATCCGAAATACTTCGGCGCGCGCGACGGCGTGTCCAAAGTAAAAGGAACGGGGGTTTTCTTTGACGACCTGTTAAAAGAGCATAGCGCGGAACTTTTGGGGCTCCGCAAATATGACTGTCTTGTGAAGTTTCTGGACAGCGCGACAAGGCTGCCTTTTCAGGTGCATCCCACGAAAGAGTTTTCAAAAAAACACTTTAATTCCGAATACGGCAAAACCGAAGCGTGGCTTGTCATTGCGACTCGTCCCGGCGCAAAACTTTATTTCGGCTTTAAGGACAAAATCACGAAAGAAGAGTTAAGCGCACTCGAAGAACGCAGCGAAACCGAAAAAGACATTATGGGCAATTTGCTTTCCGGCGTGGACGTGCAGGTTGGGGATTTGTGGCTTATCCGCGCGGGGCTGATTCACGCAATCGGCGCGGGTTGCACGATTATCGAAGTGCAGGAGCCCACGGATTTTACAATTCAGCCCGAGCGGTGGTGCGGCGATTATCACATCAGTTCCGACGAAGAATTTATCGGGCTTCAAAAGGACGTCGCGCTTGACGCGATAAACTACGATATTTACGGCGCCGCCGCAAAAGAGTTTGCAAAAGTATCGCCGAAAGTCGTCGTCGATACCGAAAACTATAAAAAGGAAATCCTTATCGGATATGACGATACGCCGTGCTTTCAGGAAATCCGCCATACGATAAAAAAGGGCGGTAATTTCATTACGGAATTTGCGCCCGCGGTTTATATCTGCCTTGAAGGCAACGCGAAAATTGTCGGCGAAAACTATGAAAAAGACGTGCGCCGCGGCGATTATTTTTATCTGCCTTTTATTGCGGAAGGGAAGTTCAGAATCACGACCGACACCGAAGCCGTGTTTATCGAGTGTCTTCCGAGCAAACAAGATTAAAAAAATCCGACGTTATGAAAATCCGCATTCAGGGCGGATTTTATAATATCCTTACGAAAAGGCAACCGATGACCGCGCCGAAAAAGGACGCGACAAGGGAAATGGGAATGGCGAAGCGCAGGTTTTTGACTTTCACCTTTGAAAAGTAAACGGCGCAAACGTAAAATATCGTTTCGCTGCTGCCGATGATTACGGCGGCGCATTTCCCGACGTAACTGTCCGCGCCGTAATCTTTGAAAATGTTTTCAAGAAGGGCGACGCTTCCCGCGCCGCTGAAAGGGCGCAAAATCATGACTTCCGTCACTTCTTTCGGTATGCCGAAAAAGGCAAAAGGTTTTTCAAAAATCTTTGTGAGATATACGGTGAGTCCGCTTGTTTTAAACAGTTCGATAAGGATGAAAATCGCCGCAAGATAAGGGAACACGTCTTTGACGAGCGACATACTTTCTTTGCCGCCTTCGACAAAGGCATCATACACGTTTACGCGTTTTATCGCTGCAAAAAGCACCAATAAAACCAAAATTACGGGAATAACGTAATTCATTTGATAAATACCGCAACAAGCAGAACGCCGATAATCGTCGATGAAAACGTCGATATTATAGACGGCAGAATTATCGCGGACGGGGCGGTGCTTCCGTACTCCGTCATAAGGCTTAACACGGTAAGCGGCAGGAGTTGCAAAGACGTTGCCGCAATCACCGTGAGCATTACCATATTTTTTGTCGCGACGCCCGATTTGTCGTCCATAAAATATATCGCGTCGATGCCGGCAGGCGTTGCCGCGTTTCCAAGTCCGAGCACGTTCGACGCAACGTTCAGGGTGATTAAATCGACCGCTTTTTCGCTTTCGTTTCTGAAAAGCCGACGGGTAAGCGGACGGAAAAGTTTCGTGAGTTTTTTGTCAATGCCCGTCTTTTCCATAAGTTTCAGCACCGACGTCCACACGGCGTAAATCGCCAGCATTTTAAGCGACAGCGACACCGCGTTCGTCGCGCCGGCAAGCATAGACGCCGCAACTTCATCGGGCGAAGTCACGGAAATTATCACGACGGCGACGATAAAAATCAAAGTAAAGACGACGTTCACGTTTAATCGTATGCAAGAAGACGGGGAGTTATACTTTACAAAACGCATTATAAATTGTATAATGTACCGGAACTTATTATAAGGAGGGCTCATATGTCCGAAAAACAGAAATATTATATCACAACCGCAATCGCGTACACGTCGGGGAAGCCTCATATAGGCAACAGTTACGAAATCGTGTTGTCCGACGCAATCGCGCGCTTCAAACGTCGCGAAGGTTTTGACGTGTTCTTCCAGACAGGCACCGACGAACACGGTCAAAAAATCGAAGAAAAAGCCGAAAAGGCGGGTATGACTCCGCAAGCCTTCGTCGATATGGTTGCGGGGGAAATCAAAGACATCTATAAACTTTTGAACATTTCGTACGACAAGTTCATTCGCACCACCGACAAAGATCACGAACGTCAGGTGCAGAAAATGTTCAGAAAAATGTACGAAAACGGCGATATATACAAAGGCTCTTACAAGGGTTGGTACTGCACCCCTTGCGAGTCGTTCTGGACAGAAACGCAGCTGGTGGACGGCAAATGTCCCGACTGCGGCGGCGAAGTGAAAATGGCGGAAGAAGAAGCCTATTTCTTCAAAATGGGGAAATACGCCGACGCCCTTAAAAAATATTACGACGAACATCCGGAGTTTATCCTGCCCGCGCAAAGAAAAACCGAAATGGTCAACAACTTCATTAAGCCCGGATTGCAGGATTTGTGCGTGAGCCGCACTTCGTTCAAGTGGGGTATTCCCGTCGATTTCGATCCGAAACACGTCGTGTACGTATGGCTTGACGCGCTGACGAACTATATCACGGGGCTCGGCTACGACGTCGACGGCAACAGCGACGAAAAGTTCAAAAAATACTGGCCCGCCGACGTGCACGTCATCGGCAAGGATATCGTCAGATTCCACACAATTTACTGGCCGATTTTCCTGATGAGTTTGGGGCTTCCGCTGCCGAAACAGGTGTTCGGGCATCCGTGGCTTTTGCAGGACGGCGGAAAGATGAGCAAGTCGAAAGGCAACGTTATTTACGCCGACGACCTTGTCGGATTTTTCGGCGTTGACGCGGTAAGATATTTCCTGCTTGCCGAAATGCCGTATGAAACCGACGGTATCATCAACTGGGAGTGGATCACCGACAAAATCAACAACGACCTTGCCAATATTTACGGCAATCTCGTCAGCCGCACCGTCGCGATGAGCAACAAGTATTTCGGCGGCGTCCTTGAAAACGCAGGGGCGAAGGAAGACGTCGACGACGACCTTATCGCAACCGTTACGGGCGCATACGAAAAAGTGCGCGCAAAAATCAACGAATTCAAAATATCCGACGCGCTTTCCGAAATCTTTGTGATTTTCAAACGCGCAAACAAATATATCGACGAAACTATGCCGTGGGCGCTCGCCAAGGACGAGTCCAAGACCGCAAGGCTTAAAACGGTTTTGTATAACCTTGCCGAAAGTATCGTAATCGGCACGTCGCTGTTGGAACCGTTTATGCCGGACACCGCGGCGAAAGTAACGTCGTATTTCGGCACAACTGTGCGCGACTACGGCCGAATTGCCCGTTTCGGCGGCATTGAAAACGGCACGAAAGTCGTTGAAAATCCCGAAATTTTGTTCAGACGCCTTGACGTGAAAGAAGTCGTCGATAAGGCGCACGAAATGTACGAGGCAAGGAAAAAACCCGCTGCCCCCGAAGTGAAGGAAGAAGAAAAACCCGAAATAGATATCGACTATTTTGCGGGGCTCGATTTAAGAGTCGCGAAAGTCGTCGCGTGCGAAAAAGTGCCAAAAGCGGACAAACTTCTGCACCTTACCGTCGACGTCGGCGGCGTCGAGCGAAGCATCGTCAGCGGCATTGCAAGGTTCTACACCCCCGAAGAAATGGTCGGCAAAGAAGTGGTCATAATCGCAAACCTTAAACCCGTGAAACTTCGCGGCATCGACAGTCAGGGTATGATACTCTGCGCGTGCGGACAAGACGGGAAAGTTACGCTCGTTTCGCCCGAATCCGCCGTGGAAAGCGGCGCTGTCGTCAGATAATGCTCATCGACACGCACTGCCATCTTGACGACGAAAGGCTGTATCCGCTTGCCGAAAGCGTCATAAGCGATATGGCAAAAGACGGGCTGTATTGCGTCGTGACTTCGTCCAGCGATTACGAGTCGAGCGTGTGCAATTTTGCGCTTGCGACAAACAACCGCGACGTGTATGCGACCGTCGGGATTCATCCGCAGGAAGCGTCGGGGCGGACAACCGCGCAATACGACGAGTTTTGCAAGATGGCGGAAAACGAAAAAGTCGTCGCAATCGGCGAAGTCGGGCTTGATTATTATTACGAAAATTCCCCGCGGGAAATCCAGAAAACCGTGCTTGTGGAACAAATGGAACTTGCACATTTTTTGCGTCTTCCGCTTGTTTTTCACGTCAGGGACGCATTCGGCGATTTTTTTGACATCTTAAAGGACAATAAAAAACTCCTTGAATACGGCGGGACCGTGCATTGTTTCAGCGGCACGGCGGAATACGCAAAAAGCCTTTTGAAATACGACTTGTACTTCGGTTTCGACGGGCCGATTACCTATAAAAACGCAAGGCACTCGGTGGAGGCTGCGGCGGAAATACCCGTTGACAGACTGCTTGTCGAGACGGACAGCCCGTACCTTGCGCCGACGCCCCTTCGCGGCACGATAAACCTTCCGAAGAACGTCCGCCTTGTTGCCGAAAAACTTGCGACGATTAAAAATTTATCAATAAACGACATTGAAGAAATCACAACGAACAATGCAAAAAGATTGTTTAAGAAGATAAAATGAACACATTAACTTACGTTTACGACAACAAAATATACTTAAACCTCACCAATAAATGCAGTAATAACTGTGAATTTTGCATAAGGCATACCGGCGACGGAGTGCTGGATTATTACCTGTGGCTTGACAAGGAACCGACCGCCGACGAAGTCATCGAAGACCTGAAAAAGTACGACCTTTCAAAGTATAAAGAAGCCGTGTTTTGCGGTTTCGGCGAGCCGCTGTACGCTTTCGACGTGTTGCTGAAAGTTGCAAAATGGCTTAAAGAACACGGTATGAAAACCCGCCTTAACACGAACGGTCAGGCAGGGCTTATTTCGGGGCCTGATACGGCAATGAAACTCAAAGGGCTTATTGACACCGTGTCGATAAGTCTGAATGCGTCCGACGCCGAAAAGTACAATAAAATCTGTCATTGCAAATTCAACGAAGAAGGGTTTTACGAAATGCTTCGTTTTGCGGTAAACTGCAAAAAAGAAGGTATTCGCACCGTTATGTCCGTCGTTGACGTCATCGGAAACGAAGAAATCGAAAAATGCCGCGCCGTCGCAAAACAAGCGGGCGTCGAGTTCAGAGTCAGGACGTACGTCCAAAGTTACGAACAATGAGAAAGATTAAGGATATTTTAATCGACAACGGTTTTCGGTTCAATCATAATCTCGGGCAAAATTTCATCACGGACAAAAATCTCCTCGATAAAATCGTGGAGCTTTCGGGCGTGGACGAAAACGACGTCGTCGTCGAAATAGGAACGGGCGCAGGCACGCTCACCCGCGCGATTGCCGAAAAAGCGAAAAAGGTGTATTCGTTCGAGGTTGACCGCGCGTTGAAGCCGGTGCTGGACGAAACGCTTTCGGGGATTGATAACGTCGAAGTGATTTTCAAAGACGTTCTGAAAATGAAAGATAAGGAACTTATTGAAATCGTCGGCGAAAAATTCAAAGTCGTTGCGAATATTCCTTATTATATCACGACCGCGCTCGTAATGCGTTTTCTGGAAGAAGGCGTGCATCCGTCGGCGATAACCGTTATGGTACAAAAAGAAGTTGCCGACCGATTCGTCGCGAAACCCGCAACCGAGGATTACGGCGCGATTACAATGGCAATTTCCTTATACGGCGACGCGAAAATCGTCGGACAGGTTGACAAAAGTATGTTTTGTCCCGTGCCGAAAGTCGACAGCAGCATCGTGAGAATCGACGTATACGATAAGTATGCGGGCGTCAATAAGAAAAATGTCAACAAAGCAATCAAGTGCGCGTTTATGATGAGAAGAAAAACTTTGCTGAACAATCTGACTGCGGTTTATCCCGTGCAAAAAGACGAGGCGGCGAAAATCCTTGAAAGCCTGAATATCGACTTAAAGGCGCGTGGCGAAACGCTGACTCTCGACCAAATTATCGAAATTTCCGATTTACTGTCAAAATGACACATAAAAACGCAATAAAATGTCAAAAAGACTGTCTTTGCGACAGTCTTTTGTTTTTGTTCTTTTTATGTCGGCTATTTGACCGACAAAATGCGGAAAAAACCTTGACTTTATTTTGCGCGCGCTATTATAATTGAATCATAGAAATTATATGAGGTGAAATTATGTCAAAAAACTCTTATCCGAAAGTTCCTTGGAGAACCGTTAAAGACCCCATTGCAGGTCATCCCAGAACCTACGAAAACGGCATAAAACTCGATTGGTACACGACGGAAGCCCCTGCCGGCAGTTATCGCAGCATTTTCAAGTGGGGCAATCCGAAAGAATATAAAGTTCCGAGCGAAGGGATGTTCAATTATATGATGAAAAAATTGGACTTCACGCCCGAGTTTTTGAACAGCAAGAAGAATTTCGGCGATTCTCCCGTGAAATACGAGATTAAGTCGCAACTTTCCGTTGAAGAACACAAGGCGCTTCTCGCATTTGTGGCGGGCGACGGCGCGGACGACGATTACACAAGGCTTCGCGTTGCATACGGTCAGACGATGATCGACCTTATGCGCCTTCGCGAAGGTATTGTCGAAAACGTGCCCGACCTCGTACTGTATCCTTCGACGACCGAACAAATCGAAAACATCGTGAAATACTGCGACGAGCACAAAATCGCGATTTACGTTTACAGCGGCGGTTCGTCCGTAACGCGCGGCGTCGAACCTACGGTAAAACGCTCGATTACGCTCGACCTTGGCAAAAACTTCAACAAAATCATTTCCGTCAACGAAATCAACGAAACCGTTACCGTGCAGCCCGGTATTTTCGGAACGGCGCTTGAAGCGTATCTCAACAATCCCGATAATTTCAAATCGGGCAACGCTTACACCGTCGGTCATTTCCCGCAGTCGTTCGAGTATTCGACGGTCGGCGGCTGGGTAGTAACGCGCGGCGCGGGGCAGAACAGTTGCTATTACGGCAAGATCGAAGATCTTGTTCTCACTCAGCAATACGTTACTCCCGTCGGTACTTTCCGTACGGAACGCGCTCCCAGAAAAGCGACGGGCCCCGATATTAACCAGATTATGATGGGCAGCGAAGGCGCGTTCGGCATCCTTACCGAAGTTACGCTGAAACTCCACAGACGTTCCCGCGTGCAAAAACCTTTCTGCTATCTTTCGCGCGATTGGGACAGCGGCGTTGCGTTTATGCGCGACGTTATGCAGGCTGAACGCGGCGTACCTTCCGTATTCAGAATTTCCGACGGCGAAGAAAGCGATCTTGGTCTTAGAATGTACGGACTTGGCAAAATCGAAGGACTTTTGAAGACGTTCGGGCTCGAACTCGGAAAATGCTGTCTTATCGTCGGTTTCTGCGACGGCGATCCCGATTATCAGCGTATGACGATAAGAAACGTCAAAAAGAACGCGAGAAAACATCATCTGACGTCGTTCCTGCCCGGCATCGTCGTGCCGAAATGGTCGTCGGGACGTTTTTCCGATCCCTATATGCGCGACAATTATCAGGACTTCGGCGTTATCATCGACACCCTCGAATGTGCAATGCCCTGGGACGAAGTCGATCACATTCACGACTACGTCAGAAAGTTCATTAAATCGCACCCCAACGTCATCTGCACCTGCCACATCTCGCACTGCTATCAGAACGGCGCGAACCTTTACTTTATCTGGATGCAGAAGGACGAGGGCATCGAAAAGTTCAAGGAGTTCCACAGCGGCGTGCTTAACGCGATTCAGGAATCGGGCGCAAGCATCAGTCACCACCACGGCATCGGCAAACTCTTCGCGCCGTACAATGCAAAACAACTCGGCGACGTTCAGATGGATATGCTGAAAGCTTTGAAACACCATTTCGATCCCAACGGTATTATGAATCCGGGCGGAACGCTCTGGCTTGACAAATAATAAAAAACAACGCGCCCCCTTCGCAAAACGCGAAGGGGGTTTTTTAATGAAATCACGTTGTGGTGAAATCACGGGGTGATGAAATCCGCCTTCGGCGGGTGAAATCTTGCCTACGAAAGATTATTGAAAGTTTAATAATCCGCTTGCAAGATTATGGTAAAGTTTAATAAACCGCTTTCGTAAGATTAAGAATAATCGGAAAAACTTTGCATTATTGCAATCCTGTTTCAAAACCGCCTTTTTCAAAAAAATCCCAAAAGACCGTTTGTCGAAAAAATAGAGAACGAAATATTCATATTATATTGACGCGCATACATACGCGAGCGCGTGCACGCGCGTATGCGCGCACGTTTCTATATATAGTGTTTCGGGGCAAAGTCTGTCCCGTTGACTTTGACAAATAAAAAGATATGTCAAAATATACAAAAAATTTAATTTTTTTGTAAAAAACCCCCGTTTTTTGCTTGACGGAATAAAAAGATAAGGCTATAATTCGCAAATGTTGTTTACAAATGAACATTGAAAATTCAGTTGACGAAATCGCGGTAAGTTTTGATAACCGCACATCGCAAATCCCCTTACAACCCGTCGCCGGCGACAAACGCTGCGGCTCAGGATTTATCGGGAACAACGCGGGATTGTGCATTCAAAATCATTTTGAAAAAAGTTAAAAAAACTTTGAAAAATATTGCGAAAATCGTTGACAAGCGAATTTAGATATGGTAGTATGTAAACACTGTCGCCCGTGAAAGGCAACAGCAGCACATTGAAAATTGAAGATATGGAAAAGCGAATTAAGAAATTGTAGTGAATTAAAACACGAAATAAATTTCGACGTCAAATTCCAATTTACGCAAAGTAAATTTGTCAGACAAAGTCGGAACAGTCAAGATTGAACTTGAGAGTTTGATCCTGGCTCAGGACGAACGCTGGCGGCATGCCTTACACATGCAAGTCGAACGGACCTAGCAATAGGTTAGTGGCGAACGGGTGAGTAATACATGAGCAACCTGCCTCAAACAGGGGGATAACACCGGGAAACTGGTGCTAATACCGCATAAGACCACAGCGCGGCATCGCGCAGGGGTAAAAACGATTTAGTGGTTTGAGATGGGCTCATGTCCCATTAGCTAGTTGGTGAGATAACAGCCCACCAAGGCGACGATGGGTAGCCGACCTGAGAGGGTGATCGGCCACATTGGGACTGAGACACGGCCCAGACTCCTACGGGAGGCAGCAGTGGG